>Ga0209541_10000274_pt1 | contig 100747 bp, 101 predicted proteins | sample RifCSPlowO2_01_FD_184027 | JGI IMG/M metagenome (GOLD analysis project Ga0209541, IMG submission 184027) | Groundwater microbial communities from Rifle, Colorado - Rifle CSP2_plank lowO2_0.1 (SPAdes) (version 2) | ecosystem: Environmental > Aquatic > Deep subsurface > Groundwater | place... | reverse complement strand
CTTGACGATGTTCGGCGCTTATGCGGCTATTGCTTTTGACCAGGGGAAGATCGACCTCGCTATTTTACTTTCAGCGACAATGGGTGCTTTGGTGGCATTTTTATGGTTCAATATTTATCCTGCCAGGTTTTTTATGGGCGATACCGGCTCAATGGCTCTTGGAACTATGTTTGGAGTCGTGGCGATGCTTACAAATACACCGCTCCTGTTAATTCCAATAGCAATCGTGTTCATAATGGAATCCGGTTCGGTGATTTTGCAGTTAACATCAAAAAAAATTCGTAAGAAAAAAATATTTCTTTCTACTCCCATTCACCATCATTTTGAAGCTCTCGGCTGGCCCGAAATGCAGGTAACGATGCGCTTTTGGGTAATAAATGCGGTCGGAGCCATTATCGGTTTGATAATATTTCTTGTGGACTCAAAAATCCCACCTATTTCATTTTTCTAGATTAAATTTTAGTCAGAAACTCTGTTACAATAATTCAATTCAACGATCGTGTAATTTTTGCGACAACCACAAAACCACCTCCCGGCGGTTTTGTGATTCCGTATCCTTAACTCCTTGAGTTAAAGTTTAAGTTATTTAATTATCCAGACCGGGTTTGATATATCCCATCCGACAAGGTCGTTCCCAAACTGTCTTTTTAACAAATCTGACACCGGATTCATGTATTCATTGTGCATTCTGTCTTTTTTAGATTCGCCATCAAGTTTATAAGTGAATCCTATTCCGTACTGGTCTTTGGAACATTTTCTAACATATAGCTGAAGATATCTCGGGTCTTCAGCGGCCCATTTTTTTGCGACTTCCTCAAGTTCATCGACGGAAATTCTGTCGCTGAATTTCCACAGGCCCATAATATAATTCTTTTCGTATTGGTCTTTGGGCTCAACGCCTGACCAATCGGTTTTGTTTTTTTCCATGAAAGTGAAAGGAAAGGAATGAAAAGGAACGGAATATTTATATTATAGCACAGCCTTAGATTTGACACAATATCTCACCCGTGTTATAGTGTTTTATTCTTTTACAATCTGTAAGACAAGAAGGTGAACGAAGATCTTGATCTTGAGATAAGAGCCCGTAAATTCAAAGATTATCTGAACGAAAATAAAAAGGTAAAAGATATTCTAGTCTGGGTTTGGAGAGTATTTATAAGCGATAGGGGCAAGAAAATACTTAAACAAACTCTTGTTCTCACTTTTCTTGCTAGCATCATGGGTGTCATGACTTCTTATTATGCCATCAAAAACATTCTTGACGGTATGGTTTTGAGAGACGTTAGCCTGACAATAAATGGATTTATTGCCCTGTCGGTAATTTTAGTTGCTGCCAGAATTATAAACTCTGCTAAGAGTATCCGTAGAGAATATTTTATGGCTGATTTTGGCGCAAAACTGACTGATAAAGTAAGCAGGTTGTTTTTTGAGAAGTCGCTTGGCACGCACACAAGCGAGGACAATCTCTTGAATGAGTCCAACATCAGCAAGGGATGCGAACGGTTAAGCAACATGATAAATATTATGACGATTGACTGCCCTGATCTGGTTGTTGGGCTAACTGTCTCTTTTGTCGCTTTGTGGTTCGTTAATTCCGTGGTGGCGTTTATTATCACGTTTATGATCATTATTCATTTGACTTGGTCAGGCTTTACAAATTATTGGTTAATGATGGAAGGTGCTCCGGTGGAGAAAAAATGGAGATTTCTTAATCGTTTTACCAAAGAAAGATGGAAAAATATTGAGCGTGTCAAATCAAATGCCAAAGAAAACGAAGAACTAGGAGCTCTAAATAAATACTACGACGAAGCAATTACCCTTGATCTAAAATTGTGGATAGCGGTTCTAACGTCATGGTGCAAGAGAGGGATTTTTTCCGTGTTTATTTATGTCGGTGCTTTGGTTTACGGCATGCGGCAAATTTGGGTAGGGCATCTATCTCCCGGCTTTCTGTACCCGATGTTTGCGTTGAGTACTCAAATATTTGACAACCTTTGGAAGGTTGGCGACCTAGAAAGAAAGATTCACTACGATCTGTGGTCAGTCGGTGTATTAAAAGAAGCACTAAACCTTCCTGTTGGTTTAAGCTTCAAGGCGAATGCGGTTAAATTGTCCAGAAACTCTCCGTGTCACATAGAATTTGATTCCGTCTCTTATAGATTCAATGGGGGAAACAGCGCGCCGCTGGTTCTTAGCGATATATTATTCACGATTGAACCCAACGAAAAAGTTGCCATTATCGGCACTAGCGGAGTAGGTAAAAGCACGTTGATGAAACTTCTGTTGAGATATATGGACCCAACCAGCGGAACAGTCAGAATTGATGGACAAGACCTGAAGGAAATTAACCTTGAATCATGGCTAAGTATTATCGGTTATATTCCCCAGACGCCGCAAATATGGAACGACACAATCAGGGGTAACGCCCTTTATGGGATGTCGGGAAATATAACAAAAGATATTTCCGACGAATATCTTTGGAAACAAGCAAGGTCGGTTCAGGTTGACTTCGGGGAAAGATTAACTGAGGGTTTGTATACGAGAATAGGCGAAAGGGGCATAAAACTTTCCGGCGGACAAAATCAACGTCTGATGATACTAGCTGCGATAATGAAAGAACCTCGATTTATGGTGATTGATGAGGCAACCAGCTCGCTGGATTCTTCAACAGAAAAATTAGTTCAAGCGGGACTTGAGAGGGCGTTGAGCAGAAACTGTGGTGCATTGGTTATAGCGCATAGATTAAGCACTGTCAGAAGAATTTGCGACAAATTTATTGTTGTTGAACAAGTTAACGGTTCGGGAGGGAAAATAGTTGGCATGTCCAAGAGTTTTAAGGAACTCTACGAAAACTGCCCTCAATTTAGGAAATTAGCTGACGATCAGGATATTAAGATTTAAGCCGAGCATTTAGCTCGGTTTTATATTTTTCTCTGTGCTTCTGTGTATTAAGGTTTATCAATGTGTTTCACAAATTTATCATATGATAAATTTGTGAAACGGTGGGATTTGTTTGTTAAGACTGATTGTCTAAATTTGGTTGAACGCGCAAATCCTGTTATATTTTAGTTGTGGAGAAAAGATTATTATTTATCACCCTTATCCTTCTTGTTTTCGGGCTTATCGTTTTATCGTCGGCGGGAATTATAGATGGGGACAAAAAATTCGGGGATTCTTACTATTATCTGAAAAAGCAATTATTGTATGGGGTTCTGCCGGGGCTGTTATTGTTCTTTTTGTTTTCTAAAATCGACTATCGATTTTGGAAAAAGATTTCCTTCGTAATATTATTCGGCTCTCTTTTGCTGATGATATTTGTTTTTGTGCCTGATGTCGGGATCGGCCTGAAAGGCGCTAATCGGTGGGTGAGTTTGTGGGGCGTATCTTTCCAGCCATCCGAAATTCTTAAGCTGGCTATGGTTGTATACCTTGCTGCTTGGTTTGGTTCAAGAGATGAACGTATCAAGAATTGGTCTTACAGCGCGGCGCCATTTTTTGTCGTGATATCTTTCATCGGTCTCTTGCTGGCAATGCAGCCGGACGTAGGAACTTTGGCGGTTATTGTGCTCATTGCCCTTGGGATATATTTTGCCGCCGGTTCAAGCATGAAACATCTCCTTGTTGTCGTTATTATTTTTGTAATAGCTGTAGCCGGGCTTATTTTCATAGAACCTTATCGGCTCAACAGGATAAAGACATTTCTTGACCCTTCCGTTGATCCGAGGGGCATATCCTATCAACTAAATCAGTCTCTTATTGCCATTGGTTCCGGAGGATTATCTGGCAATGGCTACAATGAGAGTACCCAAAAGTGGGGATTTCTACCGGAGGTTGTTAATGATTCTATTTTTGCGGTTGTGGTCGAGGAGCTTGGATTTGCGGGCGCGATGGTTTTGATTGGTTTGTTTGTTTTTCTGGCTTATACCCTTGTTTCAATAGCTAAGAATACATCTGATAAATTCGGCCGGTTGCTGGTTATTGGAATGAGTACTTGGATAGTCGGTCAAGCGTTCATCAACATAGCGGCCGTGTCGGGTCTTATACCCTTGACTGGCATTCCCTTGCCGTTCGTGAGCCATGGCGGCACAGCAATAATAGCTCTGATGGCCGGACTGGGAATTGTTTCCAATGTTGCCAGGAAAATATAGAAATTGAGAAACTAAGAAATTTAGACGCTTTGATATATGGAAACATCAAAGCGCAAGAAACGAAAACAACGGTAATAAATATTAAGAGGTGTCATGGGAAATGAAGACATAGAAACCCCCGAGCTTACCTGTCTGCTGTAAGTATTGTTTTTATTCTTATTTTGGAATATAATAAAGTATATGACAGATGAACAAATACTTACAAAAAAGGAGCGGCATGAGCTTCATAGGCAGGAGAAAGATATAATGCGTGATATGGCCGCAAGGAGGAGGGTTTTGAAAAGAACAGCAGTGTGGGGTTTAGTGATTGGCGTGTTAGCCGGTTCCGTCTTTTTAATTTATAACTACGGTAATTCGCCCAACACAACGGCTATGCTTGTCGATGCTGTTAATCCAACAGACTATATTTTTGGCACCCCTGCTTCTAATGTTATTCTAATTGAATACGGGGATTTTCAGTGTCCGGCTTGCGCCCAATACGAACCGATCGTTCAGAAAGTTAGAGCTGATTATGCTGACAAGATTGCTTTTGTCTACAGGCATTTTCCCCTAGGTCAGCACAAAAATGCCAAAATAACCGCGTATGCAAGCGAAGCGGCCGGCAAACAGGGGAAATTTTGGGAAATGCATGATATGATCTATGATGGTCAGAATGCTTGGGCCAACTTAAGCAAGGATAAAGTGAAAGATGTTATGATTAAATATGCCGAGGCAATCGGACTCGACTTGAAATTATTTGAAGAACAGATTGATTCTGGCGAGGTTAAAGACAAAGTCCAATCGGATAACGACGGCGGTTTGAAAGCCGGCGTTAACGCCACCCCGACCTTTATTTTAAACGGTAAAAAAATCCAACCCAGGAGCTATGATGAATTTAAAAACTTTATTGAACAAGAATTGGCGGCAAATTCCTAAATGGTCCCGACTTACTTTGCGCGTGGCGCGATTAGTAAATCGAGGATCCTCGATTTTGCAACCAAGCTCTGCTTGGGTAAAATCGGGACTGCCGATACTTTTCCTCATCGGCGGCTTTATCGGGTTTCTTGACTCCTCATACCTTTCGGTTCTTCACTATAAAAACGTAATTCCCCCGTGCTCCTTAGGGGAATGTGAAACGGTTCTTACCAGCAAGTATTCTGCAATCGGCGGTATTCCCGTTTCCCTTTTCGGGGCGTTTTATTATCTTGCTGTGGTGATACTGTCTGTTTTATACTTAGACACGAAGCAGATAGAATATCTTAATGTCGCGATGAGCGCAGTAACTCTTGGTTTTATTTTTACCCTTTGGTTTTTATATCTTCAGGCGTTTGTAATCAAAGCGTTTTGCGAATATTGCCTATTGTCGGCGGGTATAACTGCGGTATTATTTATAGGAGTTCTGATTGCTATTGCCAGAAGCGGAGAAAGGGAACATAATTAAAACATATAAATGAAAAATTTATTTGTAGTTTTTATGATTTTGGGTTTTATCGGGGTAGCCGTGTTCGGTTTTTTGGCTATGGGCGAACATGGCCCCGGGCATAATTTTAGCGGCTGTATTGCGGCTTTGCAGGGAAAGGCCGATTGTTCTGCGTTTGGGGGATTGGTTAGTTTCGCCTCATTCCACCTCGATGCGTTTAAGGTCTTTTCTTCGGCGAATTTTAGCGCCGCAACAGCGGCATTCTTGGCATTTTTTATCGCGGCGCTTGTTTTTTCTACCGCTTCAGCCAGCCGCTTGTTTGACTTGAGATTTTCAAAAAATACAGTTTCCTCCGCGGTAACTTATTCTGTCGGCTATGGTTTTTATACGCCGTTAGAGCAAAATTTAAAAAACTGGTTCGCTCTCCACGAAAATAGCCCTGCTATTTTTTGAGATGCTGTCATAGAACTGTTTTTTAGAACGGATTTTATGCTATGCGTCTCTCAACTCCCGCCAAACGGGATTTTTGTTATTTTAATTAAATTTATGAGATTATCCAACAAAAAAATCTTAATTAGCATAGCGGCGGCTGTTATCGGCGGATTGGTATTATTTGCCAATGGCGAAAAATCTTCTGAAACAAACGGCACGGTCAGTTCTGCCCTGAAAGAAAAAATTTATTTCAAAGAAGCGATCGACAAAAAAGCTCCTGATTTTGAGCTTGAAAGCATCAGCGGGGAGACGGTCAGATTAAGCGAATATCTTGGCAAAAACGTCGTTCTTTTCTTTAACGAAGGATCAATGTGTTATCCGGCTTGCTGGGACCAGATAGCGGAATTGGGCAACGATTCAAGGTTTGACACGGAAAACATTGCAGCTTTCTCAATCGTAGTCGATTCCAAAAACCAATGGCTTGGTATCGTGAGCAAATCGCCGAACTTGTCAAAGTCAAAAATTCTTTTCGACACATCGCGCTTGGTGTCTAAGGCGTACGATATCCTTTATCTTGATTCGTCCATGCATCCCGGCAGTTTCCCAGGCCATACTTATTTTATCATTGATAAAGAGGGGATAATCAGATTTACACTGGACGACCCAAGTATGGCTCTGGCCAATGACAAGTTGATTGGAGAGATAAAGAAACTCAAGTAATTTGTAGGTGGTTGAAATTAATTAGCATTATGTAATTTTATGGAAACATGGAAACACTAATTATTGCATCACTTATAACCGCATTTGTCGCTGGAATAGCGGCGCTGTTTGCGCCCTGTTGCATCACTGTTTTATTGCCGTCATACCTCGGCTCTATTTTCAGAGAAAAGAGAACTGTTCTTCTGATGACTTTTGTATTTTTCCTGGGTCTGCTGGCGGTATTTCTACCGCTTGGGCTGGGAGCGGCCGGACTGGGAAAACTGTTTAGCCAATATCACGATCCGATATTCATAACCGGTGGCATATTGCTTTTGTTTCTCGGCGCATCGATATTGCTGGGCCGTCATTTCTCGATGCCATTTTCCATTCACCCGAAGTTAAAAGTCAATAACGCCAGCTCCGTCTTTACTCTTGGAATTTTCTCGGGATTTGCGACAATGTGTTGTGCTCCGGTCTTGGCCGGCGTTATCGCTTTATCGGTACTGCCGAGTTCTATTTTCTGGGGAGGACTTTATTCTTTTGCCTATGTTTTGGGCATGGTCGCTCCGCTTTTTCTGATTGCATACCTCTTGGACAAAAATAATTTTACCCAAAGAATTATGGAGTCAAACAAGAGCTTGTCTTATTCAATCGGCGGCAAGCGGATCAACCTCGCGATAGCCGATCTGATATCAGGCGCCACTTTTCTCGCGATGGGAATTTTCATTTTATACCTTGCAAAAACAAACCAGCTTGCGATGGGCGGTGGAGAATTCCAGACCAGCATAAATATTTTTCTTAATCGGCTTGTCCAGACCATTAACGGTTGGTTAAGGTAACAAATTAAAACATGATAAATAATAAATTATTAGCTATTGCCTGTTTTTTTGCTGCGGCGGTAATAATAGTTTTCTCTTTCTTCAATTTTTCGTTGGATATTCAGCTTAAGCCGTACTCGGCTAGGTTGTTGGGCCTTCCGGAATCCCCAGAGGGAAGAGAAACGGCCAGAATTGAAAAAGAGGTCTTGCCGGCGGAAGGAGTGATTCTGCCTGTCAGGTGGGGCGACTTGGGAAGCCAGTTGGTGAAAGCAGGAGTTATAAACGCTGATAAATTTGAGAGCGTTTATAAAGACCGGGGCGGATTGGATGAAGAGTCTCAGCGCCTTCTTTACGGTTCTGAAAACGGAAATATTAAAATTACAAAAGAAAACTCCGGGGTTCTGCTAAATCTTTTGTGGGCGATTGGTCTTGGAAATAAAAATATTATTCTTGAAAAAGGGCCGATGTCGGACAAAAAATACGGAGGGGCAGAAAGATTCGCTTCAACTGGCGGCTGGACATTAGCGGATGGCGGCGTTATGGACCACTATTCCAGGCACGAGTTCTTTTCTCTTACGCCTGAACAACAACAGCTTGTCGAAGAGACAAGCTGGAATATCTACCGTTCATGCTGTGATAATCCGACATATTTTCCTGATTGCAATCATGGCATGGCAATGTTGGGATTTCTTGAGCTGATGGCTTCACAGAGCGTGAGCGAAGCGGAAATGTATAAAGCCGCTCTTATGGTCAATTCCTACTGGTTCCCCGAAACATATATCAACCTAGCGAGGTATTTTGATTCCACAGGAACGCCATGGAAAAAAGTTGACCCCAAAGAAGTTCTGGGGGCCGATTATTCCAGTGCCTCCGGTTATCGCAATATTCTCAACAAAATCAAACCGGTTGAACGTCAAAGCGGCGGCAGCTGCGGAGTATGATAGAATTAGCCACTAGCCACTAGTTTTTAGTTTTAAATTACGAAAGGGGGTGCGTTTATGGAGTTAAATAGAACAAAATTTTATACTTACTTATCTGACGGCTTATGTATTTGCTTGGCTGCACAACAAATCATTAAAGTAAAATTTTATGGATTGCTGCGATAATCATCAAAAAAACAATATTTTTAAAAATACTAAAACTTCTAGCAGAACCGGAGTTATTTACACCTGCCCGATGCATCCGGAGGTCACAAGAAACGAGCCGGGACTTTGTCCGGGCTGCGGAATGGCGCTTATTCCGAAAGAGATTAGTGGCAGTTACGACGTCTCGGAGTTGAGCCACAAGGATCACGAAGCGGCAATGACCAACCCGCAGATGGCCAAGAAAATGGAGCAGGATATGCGCCGCCGGTTTGGGGCTTCTTTTCTTCTTTCCATTCCCATATTTCTTTATTCTCCGGTTGCAATCAATTTCTTCGGACTGGAACTGCCGGCGCCCATTCCGGTCAACTGGCTTCTTCTAATTCTTACGACCCCGATCGTTTTTTGGACCGGCTCCATTTTTATAACCGGCACCTATTACTCGCTCAAAGCGCGCAAACTCAATATGTCGGTCTTGATCGCTACCGGCGTCTTGGCGGCGTATCTTTTTAGTGTTCTGTTGACTTTGATAAGGCCGGGGTCAGAAACATTCTATGAAGCGGCGGCGCTTTTGGTAACTTTTGTTTTATTCGGACATTGGATGGAAATGAAATCAAGGCGTGGCACGTCGGACGCTTTACGCGCGCTTTTTGATCTTGTGCCGCCGCAAGCAAAAATAATTCGTAATGGAAAAGAAATAACAATTCCGAGTGCAGAGATCATTCATAACGACATTGTAGTTCTGCGGCCCGGTGATAAGGTTCCGGTTGATGGTGTCATTACAGAAGGGGAGACCTCTATTGATGAGTCGCTGGTAACGGGGGAATCTTTACCAGTTTTCAAAACTATTAGTGCGAAAGTCATCGGCGGTTCGGTGAATCAAACCGGCGTGGTTAAATTCAAAGCAATGCAGGTCGGTTCGGAAACAGTTCTGGCCCAAATCATCAAACTTGTGGAGATAGCTCAAAACTCCAAAGCACCCGGCCAGCGCATTGCCGACAAAGCGGCCGGCTGGCTGGTCATCGTGGCTGTCGGTTCGGGTTTTGCCGCGTTTTTCGGCTGGTATTTTGGCGCCGGCGCCGGGCTTCTTACGGCTCTAACTTTTGCTATTTCGACGGTGGTTATCGCCTGTCCGGATGCTCTCGGCCTTGCTACCCCTACTGCTGTTGCCGTGGGTACAGGTATCGGTGCCAAGCATAATATTCTCATTAAAGACGCGGCGACGCTTGAGAACACTTCGCGGATCAACGCGATCATTTTGGATAAAACCGGAACGCTTACTGAAGGAAAACCGAAAATCACCGATGTCATAGCGTTTAACAACTTCAGCGAACATGAGGTTTTGCGTTATGAAGCCAGCTTGGAATCTGGCTCTAACCACCCGCTTTCCAAAGCGATTTATGAAGAGACGAAAAGACGCAACGCTTTGCCGCTTGAACCAATAGAAAACTTTGAATCCATCGCCGGCTACGGACTTAAGGCGAAGATTGCCGGTAAAAGCGTATTAGCTGGAAAAGAAAAACTGCTTCAGGACAACGGCGTTGACACTAAACCAATGAGAGATGTTCTTGACCGGCTTGCTGGAGAAGGGAAGACCTTAAGCTTGTTGGCCGTTGACGGCGTTTTTGTGGGCGTTGTCGCTGCCGCGGATCTGTCTCGGCCTAACTCCAAAAAAACTGTAGCGGCGCTTAAAGATCTAGGCATGGAAGTGGTGATGATCACCGGTGATCATACAAAAGTTGGGGAAGCGGTTGCCAGAGAACTTGGAATTGACCGTGTATTTGCTGAAGTTTTGCCGGAAGACAAGGCGAAATATGTCAAAAAATTGCAGGATGAAGGCAAATTTGTGGCGATGGTCGGCGACGGCATCAATGACGCGCCGGCATTGGCCCAGTCAAATATCGGTATTGCCATTGGCGCCGGTACGGATGTAGCCATTGAAACCGGCAATATTGTGCTTATGAAATCCGATCCGTACGACATCGTGGCTGCTATTCGGTTGAGCAAAGCAACGGTTGTTAAAATGAAGCAAAATCTATTTTGGGCGGCGATTTACAACATACTTGCTATTCCCGTTGCCGCCGGAGTGTTCTATAATTCACTTGGATGGTCGCTTCGGCCGGAAATATCAGCTTTGTTGATGTCGGCTTCATCTATTATTGTCGCGACTAACGCGGTGCTTTTAAAAAGGGTCGAACCGCGTTTAAAAAAGTAAATAAAATTATAATTTAAATTAAACATGAATTTAAAACTTATTGAGTGGATATTGCGCGTTGCCGTTGCCGGAGAGTTCATCGGCCATGGCGTTTTTGCGCTTCAGGGTCGTCAAGCGTGGGTTGACTGGTTTTCGATTTTTGGAATTTCCGACGTAGGTCTGGCGGCACAGCTTTTGTTCTTTGTCGGTTTGATGGATGTTTTGCTTGCCGTGTTGATTCTAATAAAGCCCGTTCGTTTGGTGCTTTTGTGGATGGCATTCTGGGGATTTTGGACCGCGCTTATGCGTCCCATCGCCGGTGATTCGATTTTCGAATTTGTCGAGCGCTGGGCCAATTGGGGAGCGCCGTTGGCGTTGTTGTTACTTGTAGGTTGGCCGAGAAACTGGAAAGAATGGTTCAGATAAGATATGAAATATGGACTATGAAATATGGAATAAATAAATTGATAAAACTATGAAAAAAATATTACTTATTTCAGTTGTTGTTCCATTTTTGCCTGTTTTTGTTTTTGCTCACGGCGGGCCGATGATGGATTTCGATGAATTGCAAACAGGACCGGAGATGATGGAATATTTGGAAGAGGGTACTCTGGGAGATGACGTTCATGAAGAAATGGAACAGTTGATGGTCAGAATGATGTCAGGGAAAATGACTGAAGACGAAGGTGTGAGAATTTCAGAGATGATGGACAAATACCCCGGACCTTACGGAATGATGATGAATAGATTAAGCCGGGGCGGGAGTTCTTGGCAAATGATGTCGGGGTGGAACAGTATGATGGGTTGGGGGATTGTCTGGCTCTGGGTGTTTATCTTAAGCGGATTTGTTTGGCTGGCAGCGGGAATATTACTGTTTGTGTGGTTATTCAAGAAAATCTTTAGTAAAGCATAAAGCACCAAATCCAAATTCACCAAAGGGCATCTTTGCAAAGGTGCCCTTTGTACATACAGTGACGTCAAATTGAGCATTTGCGGTTCCAGAACAGTTCGAATAAAACTTTTTGTGCATTGGCGACGATGGGGTCATCAATAACAATTCCAGTAGTGTCGGGATTTCTTAAAGAAATAATAGCGACTTTATTTCCGTAAATACAACTGGCTATACAGGAAAAGGTTTTTTGTTTTGATAAAAACCGGCGCTATGCCGGATCTTGTCCTTATACCCGAACGCGGGTTGTGGGGGCTTACTTTTTTGGTTCCTGTAAAGATCTTATGTGACAGATGATCGCCTTTAGTTCACTGTCATTGACTCTGTTCTTGGGAATCGCTTTCATCTTGTCCTTGCCTTCGCGGACCACTTTTGTCAGTTCAGCATCGGTCTTTTTCTTTCTTTCATCCGTAGTAAGATCCAAAAGAGCGGAGTCAATTTTCATCAAATCTGCTACGGATTTGGAACCCTTGCCATTAATAGCGTGGCAAGTCTTACACTTTAACTCATACGCCTTTTTGCCGTCAGTAGCGGCATTTACCGGGGAAGCAAAAAATGACATGAAAATAAAAAACGTAAACACGACCGCCGTAACCGCAAAACGCCTATTTTTCATATCTGTCCGGCCTCCTTTGGGAGTAAAAGTGCGTTTCGGCTCAGTCAAAAATAACTGGCCAGGACGATTTAAACCCTACTCCTGTTTAAAAACTTGTCAATCGGCACCTAAATGGTGCAAGCTCATAAGACTGAGTCACTAATCGCTAACTTAGCCGAGAAGCAGGCCTTTATATTATATTTTTACGTTCATGTATTAAATTTTTTACGGAGTTAAATATTGAATTTGGGTTTTTTATTTCTGATTCAGCCAAAGCCCAATCAAACGGGTTTCTCAAGTAAAGGCGGGTATCACGGGGAGGCGGTGATAATTTCGCATTGAGCATTCCTATCTCACTTCCGTAATAAATAACAGGAGAACCGGGAGATTTGAGCAATAACCTGAATGTTTCAATAATCTTGTCTCGGTCTCCTTTTAATGCTGACGCAAGGCGCGTAGCAACGCTCTTGCCGGGCTTGAAAGCCCACTTGTCTTCCGGATCAAGAAACGATAGTACCTCCGCTCTTTCCGGAGCATCCATTATTGTGAATGTTATCTCGTCATGGCACGTTAAAAAAGTTGCCCATTGGCAGGAGTTGGGTATATTGGCTGAAGCCGTAATGATGTTTTGGACTACGGAGGGGTCTTTTCGGGCCAGTGAAAGAAAAACTTGTTGCATAAAAGGAAAATGGTATGCCATGTGGCATTCGTCGTCCTTGCCGAAATAAGAAGATGTTATTTCTAAAGATGCGTGTACTTCCGCCAGAAAAATTATCTCGGGATTTATTTTTTCAATGTGTTTTCGCAAACGTTTCAACACGGCATGTGTCTCCGGCAAGTGGTGGCATGAAGTGCCTTCACGTTTAATCAAAAAAGAGACTGCATCAAGCCGAAATCCGGATATGCCCATACCGGCCCAGAAATCAATTACTTTTAATATTTCTTTTTCAACTTTCGGATTATCCCAGTTTAGATCAGCCTGTTCTGGGAGGAATGAGGAATAGTAATATTGTTGATAACCCGGGTTGTGTATCCAGTTTTTAGGCTTGAAATGAGAAAACGGATTATATGCTTCCGGAAACTCACTACCCGTGGAGCTCCAAAGATAGTAATTATATTTTGGGCTTTTTGGAGAAGATAACGCCTCTTTAAACCAGGGATGTTGTATGGAAGTGTGGTTCAGAACTAAGTCAATTATTATACGGATATTGCGGCGCGACGCTTCAGCTATAAAACTCCGGGCGTTTTCAAGGGTACCGAGCTCTTTTCTTACGTCGGTATAATTTGTCACATCATATCCTTCATCTGCGCCGGGCGAAGGGAAGAACGGTAAAATGTGGATGCAATCAATTCCGAGGTCTTTAAGGTATTCTAATTTTTTTTCAAAATTACGAAAATTTCCCGCGAATTTGTCGACATATGTTTCGTAAATAACAGCATTTTTCCACCACTGGTTGTGTTTCACTTTATCATGAAGTTTAATGCGTGTTCCTACCCCGTATTTTACAATGTGCTATTGTTAATGGGTAGAGGATATCTCTGCGGGTCGATAAATATTAAATTAAATTTAATTAACAATGAATACAAAATTAATACTTTTTATTACGCGCGTAGCCGTGGGTTGGATAATGCTTTATGCCGGATTAACTAAGTTGGTAAATCCAAACTGGTCTGCTGCCGGATATCTTGGCAACGCAAAAACATTTGCCGGATTTTATAACTGGTTTTTACAGCCGGGAGTGTTGCTGTTTACTAATTTTATGAATGAATGGGGGCTGACCTTGTTGGGCATTTCGCTTATAGCCGGAGCGTTTATAAAATATTCCGGGTATCTGGGAGCCTTGCTTATGTTGTTGTATTATTTCCCGGTTCTTGATTTTCCCAAGATCGGAGCTAACTCGTATCTTGTTGATGACCACATTATTTATGCGCTCGTCTTAGTTCTCTTCTCTGTTTATAGGGCGGGGGAGTATTGGGGATTGGACGGTTGGCGGAAATCAAAATACGGTAATTAAATAATTGGGTAATTTCAAACGGCTCAATGGCATTTTGCCATTGAGCCGTTCATGTTCGTTGATTTTTGATAATTAAAATGACAAAATAATTAGCGTATGTCTTTTTTAGAAATAGTTATTCTGGGAATTGTTGAGGGTTTTACCGAGTTTTTGCCCATCTCATCTACAGGCCACCTTATCTTAACTTCAAATCTGTTAAGAATTGAACAGAATGATTTTTTAAAAAGTTTTGAGATAGCGATACAGCTGGGCGCGATTTTGTCGGTTGTAGTTCTGTATTTCAAAAAGTTTCTTCTTAATTTCGAAGTGATTAAAAGGGTGGTTGTTGCTTTCATTCCCGCAGCCGTAATCGGGTTTTTATTTTACGGTTTTATAAAAAACATTTTTTTAGAGAGCGAGACAACAGTTTTGTGGTCACTTCTTTTAGGGGGCATTGTTTTGATTATCTTTGAATTTTGGTATTCCAAAACAGCGCTTAAGATTAATACACAAAATTCTTTGTTGCTTTCATATCGCCACTGCTTTTTTATCGGCCTGTTTCAGGCGCTGGCTGTTATACCCGGTGTGTCGCGTGCCGGCGCTACTATATTAGGAGGGCTGTGGCTGGGAGTGCCTAGAAAAACAATAGTAGAATTTTCTTTCCTGCTCGCGCTCCCGACAATGGCTGGGGCTACGGGCTTGGATCTTGTTAAAAATGCATCCGGTTTCTCTTATGGTCAGTTTGGCACTCTTGTTGTGGGTTTCGTCGTTTCGTTCATTACAGCGGTACTGGCAATCAAGTTTTTGTTGTCTTTTATTCAAGAACACACATTTATCTCATTCGGTATTTATAGAATAATTTTAGCTATTGTATTTTTGATTTTCTTAGTATAGATTTATGCTAGTTCTTTTTGACGGCAGCTGATAAATGGACAACTCGAACCTAGGAGTTATTCTTTTTAAACTCTTGGTTTGTTTTTGGATGGTTGTTCTTGTGTGGTGGCGGGTTTCTGGTCCCAAAAGCAAGATCAAAATCATAACTTTTACTGGGCCAAGCGAAGTTGGCAAGACGACTATTGTCGGAGAATTACTGAAAAGACACCCTGAATGGAAAATGATCTTAAGTTTGACTTCAAGAGGACTACGGGAATCCGATCTTCCGGGAGAATACAAATGCAATATCGTCAAAGAGGAGTTCTTCTGGAGAGATCGTGGGGGTGAGTTTATTTGGGTGGTGAGTGCTCATGGGAATATGTACGGGACCTTTCTGAGCGACATTCACGAAGCGTTGAATTCAAAAAGTTTATCGCTTGTGCAGATACTACCCGAATCAGTAAAACAGCTTTGTGCTTATGCCCCCGGTAAAGTGCTGCCCATCTTTTTGTTTCCACCCGACGAAGAAGAATTAAGGCGACGCCTTGCGAAAAAAGGCGAGTCGTCGGAACAGATAGATAGAAGAATAATAGATTGTAAAAAATGGGGAGATGAGGCATTGGCGTTAGATATTCCGTATAGATTTGTCAGAAATAATGGAACCGTAGCAGAGGCGGTTGAGCAGGTTGAAAACATACTCAAATATAATACATGATCCGCTTTTAGCGGGTCTTTAATTGTTTGTGATTATGTGCTACTGTTTTAAATATGAATAATGAGCCTGATGATCAAATCAATAATGAACGATCAGTTTTTGACTGGACCAAGCTCATTTTACCCGGGGCAATAATTATAGCCGGTGTAATGATAAGCGCGGCTGTTATTTTATCTAACGGCGGGTTTGGTCTATTAGGCGGGCTCAAAGCAGGCAGCGGATTTGGCCGTTCTGCTGCTGATATCGGAGACAGTCTTGGCCAGGAAGAGCAAAAAGCGATATCAACTGATGACGATGCTTATTTAGGAAAAAAGAATGCGCCAATTGTAATGATAGAGTTCAGCGATTATCAGTGTCCTTTCTGCCGTTCGTTTTGGCGAGACACGTTACCGCTTATCAAGTCAGAATATATTGATACCGGGAAAGTGAGGTTTGTATATCGGGATTTTCCATTGAATTTCCATCCGAGCGCAATACCATCTGCGATGGCTGCTGAATGCGCAGATGATCAAGGGAAATATTGGGAAATGCATGATAAAATTTTCAGCGAGCAAGACAAACTTGGGAGCGGAACGGTCCAATTTAGTATTGACGATTTGAGGAATTGGGCTGGCCAGATTGGGTTGGATCAAGGTAAATTCAACTCCTGTCTTGACTCCCAAAAATATGCTGAAGAGATAGGGAAAGATTATGATGACGGCCAAGCGGCCGGAGTAAGCGGAACACCTGGGTTCTTTATTAATGGAAAGTCAGTTGTCGGAGCACAGCCGTTCAGCGTGTTTAAGACGATAATAGACGAGCTATTTGCTAAAAAAATCGTACTGTGATATACTTCAGTTATTGTAGGTTTCTCTGTCGGTAGTTTCCCTCTAATCAATTAGTTAGTAGGAACTTGAGACGGAAGCCCAGTAGTGAAAGTTCGAGATACAATTTATTCCATAAATTGTAAGCTATAGGCAACTCGAACTTCTATTACTGGGGAAGGTCGGTCCTACTAAAAATAACCAACGACTAACAACTAACTACCAACAACAAAAAAGTTGTAGGTTGTAAGTTGTAGGTTGTAAGTTGAAGTGGAAAAGAAATTATATGTCGGTGGTTTGTCTTATAATACCACCGAAGCCAGCTTGAAAGATGCTTTTTCTCAAGCCGGTGAAGTTGTTTCAGCTGCGGTTATCACGGACAAAATGTCCGGCCGTTCAAGAGGTTTCGGTTTTGTGGAAATGGCCACGGAAGAGGATGCTCAGAAGGCGATCGAAATGTGGAACGGCAAAGAATTGGATGGCAGGACGTTGATCGTTAATGAAGCCAAACCGAAAGAAGATCGCCCGAGGAGATCCGGCGGTTTCGATAGAGGCGGCAGCCGAGGCGGTTACGGCGGTGGAGGTTACGGCGGAAGAAGGGACTACTAGCTAAAAATCAAAAGAGACCCGTTCGGGTCTCTTTTGATTTTTAGTGATGTTTATGTATAATTTCGGAAGTTCTTATTTTTTTTGGAAAGATAAATGCTCAAAGAGTTCGGTACGATCACTGTTTTTTCCGGTCCGATGAGATCAGCTAAATCAAGGAAACTGATAGAAGCCATAAAAGATCACGAGAGAGCCCAACTAAAGGTCCTAACAGTTAAATCTCCCGCGGACACAAGAGACGGTGATAAGGTAGTTGCTAAAGAAGTTATTGGCGGCAAACCGACAGTCATGATGTCTGTAAATGCACATTTCGTTAATAGTCGGAAAAAGATAATGGAGTTAGTGAAAAAGACCCACTGTGAGGTTTTTGCGGCTGACGAGGTGCAGTTTTTCGATCGGTGGTTTTTAAAGTTGGTTCAGGAGTTGGCTTTTGAAAGAAAAATAATCGTGCTGCTCGCTGGGCTTGATCTTGACGCTTGGCGCAAGCCTTTTGGCATAATGCCGGAAATTCTTGTCCACGCTACTGATGTTAAAAAATGTCAGGCGAGTTGTTTTGTCTGTGGCCAGCCGGCGCAATTCACCCAAAAGCTAGGAGGCGATCCATCAAAGAAAGTTGAACCGGGGGATCACTATGAGGCAAGGTGTTTTAGGTGCCACGTTATGCCGGAAGATCTAAGGGGAGCAGGTTAAGAACTAGCATCACTTGAGCGGAGACAATTTTGACTATATTCAAGACGCAAGGAGTGATGCGTACTTAATGTACGTGAGCGACGAGTCCCGATTGCGAAGCAATCGAGGATCCTCGATTCCGAAGGAATCGGGACAACGAAGCAGATAAGTAAACCTGCCCCGCCCCTAGGGGAAAACTCAAAAAGGGCTGATTTCTTTGTTGCTCCTCCTCGAAGTAGTGTTAAACTACATCTTCGTCGTCCCACCAAAGAAATCATCTCATTTTTGAGCTTCTCAAATTGACGATAGTTCTTAATCTGCTCTCCTAGGCCGAATTGCTGGGAGCGTCAATTGTTAGAGCATCGACTTGATGCTTTTTTAATACCCCTGTGGATAATCGACATTGAATGTCGGTTATCCACAGGTTTGTCGAAAAACATTTTCTTGGTATCTTGTTTAGTATGCATTTTAATTTACCTAAAAATGACTCAAAATATTATTGGACTCAGCATTCTGTGAGAAAAATGATGTTTTATGGTTTGACGGCAGACAAGGTTAAGAGGATTATTAAAAGTCCCAAAAGGGTTGAAACCGGCGTTGCGGAAAATACGATTGCGGTTATGCAATCGACCGGAACGGGGAAGAAGCCGACGGAAGTGTGGGTGATGTATGCGAATGCGACCAACCACCGATTACCAACAACCAACGACAAAAACAAATCTCTGGGCAAGTTGTCAGTTGTAAGTAGTAAGTTGTTGGTTGATAATTTTTTGTCTCGAAAAATTATTATTTCCGCCTGGCGTTATCCGGGAATCAGTCCAGTCGGTAAGCAAATCCCAATACCGGCGGATATATTGGAAGAGTTAAAAAAAGAAGGGATTATGGTTGAATGATAAATTTGCTTGACTAAAATTAATCCATAACATATTATAAAGATACTTAGGTCCATTGTCACGGGAGTTGAGATGGTGGCATACATCTCTTTGTTCTTTGCGGCTCTGGTTGTTGCCATAATGGATGGCTCTTGGCACGGATTAACTGTTTTTGCCTTAATGTCCGTAATACTGATAGACGCGATATCGGATCTTTTTAAGCAAGAAAGAAAGATCAAAGAATTAGAAAAAAGTAAAAATTCAGATGCTGGGTAATTCCAGCTTTTTGTTTAGATATTAGACATTCTTAATACTGATAAGTAGGGAAGAGGTTGTGTTACAATAAAAGAGGTCGAATTATTTTCTACTAACTAATTTTAAAGTAATAATGTACAACAATTTTAACTGGACAGGGTGGAATATGACGAACAACTTGTGGCCGGCTTTAGGTATGGGCTGGTCTCTTGTTATCATATTTCTGGCTATTTGGTCATTGGTGTGGAAGGGGATGGCGCTCTGGAAAGCGGCCAGGAAAGGCGAGACAACTTGGTTTATTGCTTTACTGGTGGTAAATACTGTCGGTATTCTGGATATTCTCTACCTCTACGTTTTCTCAGAAAGATCCAAATCGGTGAAATGATAACTCTTTACTGCCGGATCAGGATTTAAACTGGCTTAAGAACCTGTTTTTAAATTGCTTAAATTTATTATTTTTTATTGATTTGCGGATCTCTCCCATCAGGTTATTGAAGAACCAAACGTTATGAATTGTAGCCCAACGCTGGGCTTTTTGTTTTTCTCTATCACCACCCTTAAACAGTTCATGCAATTTCTTGCGGATTATTCCTGATTGACAAACGGGACACTTACATCCTTTTTCCAGCTGAATATTTTTACTTTGATTCTTTGATGTATCATAGTATCCAGTTTTTGTATAAATTCTTCCATGGCGGGCTTCGCGAGTAGGAATCACACAGTCAAATAGATCTATCCCTTGTTCTACCGCACTGAAGATATCTTCCACTTTACCTATGCCCAATAAATGACGCGGTTTTTCTTCCGGCAGGTATGGGACAACCCACTTAAGGGTCTCAATCATCTCGTTTTTACCGAACGAACCTCCGATTCCGAAACCGTCAAACAGAAGCGAACTGATAAATTTGGCGCTTTTGATTCTTAAGGATTTATATTTTCCACCCTGCACAATCCCGAATAACATTTGTGGGTTGTTGGTTGCTTGCCCCGTACCAAACCTGCCCCCTTTCTGGATGGCGGTTAGCGGACTTCGTCTCGCCAAAGGCGGACTTTGTCCAGTCAACGGCGGATTAGTTTGGTGCGGGGTGGATTGTCGTGCCCTCTGGTACTGGGGTCGGTTGTGAGTTCTGAGGCACTTCAGTGCCCAAGCATGTGTTCTCTCAAGCGCTTTTTTGTTGTAATCAAAACCGTCTAAAGGCGATGTGCACTCGTCAAAAGTAAAGATGATATCTGCTCCTAATTTTTCTTGGATTTGCATAGAAATTTCTGGCCCTAAAAATCTTTTTTTGCCGTCTAACAAAAAGTACACGCCTTTTTCAGTGATTCTGATATTCTTTCTCCTGTGGATAATCGACTTGCGAAGTCGATTATCCACAGGCTTTAGCTTTAGGATTTTTCCGATTTTGTTTTCTGTGCTGAATCCAAGAGAAAAAACCTGAAAACCACCGCTATCAGTCATGGTTGGCAGTTTTATTCTCAACTTATTTAATAAAAAAGTTTGTGTTTTATGGTTTTGAATTTGGGATTTGTTTGTGTTTTGTGTTTTGCTGCGCCCCGTACCGTGCTTTGCTCTGGTACTGGGGTGTTTTGTGATTTCACCCCATAGATGATAAGTATTAGCAATCACAACTTGGGTTTTTGTCTTTTTGATGTCCGATGGTTTTAGGCATTTTATTTCAGCATGAGTGGCCACTATAACATAGGACGGTGTTTTTATTTTTCCGTGGGGCGTACTTAAAACGCCCAAGCGGGCTTTAGTTGATTTATCTTTTTTTAGAATTTTAAACATTGTTTAAAAAATGCTCTTTTGTCTAAAAACAAAATCTCTGGCATCGCGCCAGAGATTCATATTAGATTAAGGGTCTTGGCGGACCTGATCAGGAGGTATCAATCTGTAGTCCTCGTAATCTATGGTAATTTTCTCAAATTCTTCAAAAAAATTCCAGATTAAACTTACATATGCATATTTGATAATAATTGTCAGTCTCTTGTTTACTGATATCTTGTCCACCAACTCTCTTTCAAAAGTAGCATCAAAACGGAAAAGTTTCCCAGTTTTTATTCGTAATGGCGGGCGATGCAGATGGGCTTCAACTCTTATCATTACAAAATCCTCTTGGTCAACATAGATTAATCCATATAAATTGTTAAGTATTTCATTTTCTGCAACTTTTTTTAGAGGGTCTTGGGCAGATACTTTTGGCTGCAGAAAAGGATGCTTTGGCTCAAATGAAACCGAATAGACCTGTTTAGTATTATATTCACTTACTCCGAGCAACCGGAAATTATATCTATTTCGGCCTAAAATATCTTCAATATCCGGCCGTTTATCGGCCATTTTTTCTACTCGATCGGCTTCAGACGGCAGGCGGCCGTTTTTTTGAGTTAATTCCTCAAAAAACATGCCGTTTTTAGCGAAAACATAATATAATTCCTGTTTTTCAGTACCGCCTTTGGGTACTATTTTACCACGCCTTTCTTCTATTTTTTGTTCCGTATACCTTTTATAATAAGTGAGGCGTTCTGCTTTTAGTTTATCGTCTTCCAGTACTTTTTGAATAGCCGTATTCATCATTTCGTTAACTTCAGGTAATTCCTGGGCTAATGCCGGAGCCAAACTTATAGTAGTGGCTAAAATCAGAAACAAAAATAATTTCCCCACATTCTTCATAATAAGTTGCTCCCTTTTTAAACAACTGGATAAATCATATAGTAACATAAAAAGTAACCCTTAGCAATATTGGCTACAGCGTTTTTGTGGTAAAATAGGTTATCATGGTTTCAATAAAAATTTATACAACTCCGCTTTGCGCTTATTGCAGAATGGCGAAAGATTATTTTGAATCTAAAAAATTGAGTTATGAAGAATATGATGTGTCGAAAAACATTCCAAGGCAAAAAGAGATGATAGAAAAAACGGGCCAGTTCGGTGTGCCGGTCATAGATATTAATAGCAAGATTGTTATCGGGTTTGATAAACCGAAGATTAACGAATTACTCGGCTTCAAATAATGTAAAATTTAAAAATCAAAGCGAAAAATGACCCATTCGATGAGACTCAGGGTCATCCTGAGCAAAGTCGAACGGATGACAATGTAAAGTTATAAAATTTTAAGATTTTAAACTACCCCGACCTTGTCGAGAGTTCTCGATAAAATCGGGATAATTTTACATCTTGAATTATTACTATGCCCAAGAAGCAATTTCGAGAATTATCTTATAATTCTGACTCTTTGAGAGGAATTTCTGCTAAAACGATAGATATTCACCACGGCAAGCTCTATAAAGGTTATGTAGACAAATCCAATGAGATAGGAGAAAAACTTGGTGAATTAAGAAGAGATGGCAAGGCCGAAGGCAATCAAACATACAGCGAGTTAAGAGGATTGAAACTTGGAGAGACCTTTACCGCGAACGGTGTTTATTTGCATGAGAACTATTTTGCGATTCTTGGTGGCGATGGGATGCCGAAAGGAGAGGTTTTAAAAGCTATTGAAGAAAAGTTTGGTTCATTTGAGGAATTTAAAGCGTATTTTTCTGCCTGCGGTATGGCGGCTCGAGGATGGGCTATTTTATGTTGGGATATGCATGAGAAAAAACTAATGCAATATAACTGCGATGCCCAAAATCATGGCGGCGTCTGGGGTTGTATTCCAATCATTGCTATGGATGTCTATGAACATTCCTACTTCATAGATACCGGTTCCGACCGCAAGGCCTATATCGAAGCATTTTTCAATAATCTAAATTGGGATAAAATAGAAGAATTTTATCAGCAAGCGAAAAGTTATTCTCTAGAGTAAAAAACAGCCCCTTGACGGGCTGTTTTTGTTTGTTAAAATAAGGGGGTTCATTTAAAACAGGGTAAATAACAAGTGAAAACAGATAAGTTTCTTTTGCTGTTTTTGATCATCATTACGATTTTGGTTTATTTCTTCAAGCATGAAAATTTCTGGTTTTTATTTTGGTCTAACGTTTTATTGGTTACTCCCCAAGAACTTTTTGGCAGGATTGTTATGGACAGCAAAAAGAAGATAAGTTTACTGAGTATGGGTTACTCCTCAGCCTTTGCGATTGGTTTTGCTTTTATGTTTTCTTGGCACGGTGCCATTCTGTTTGGCATGTTTTTCGGTCTCTTGTTTAGCGGTTTATTTTTAAGTTTTACTTCCAATGCGCAAGCTACTTAAATTTCGCAGGCCTCCCTGGTTTGCTTAATATAATGAAACCCTTGACAGGGTTTTTTGTTTCCATATAATCCAACCACGATCTTAAACAACTGAAAAGAGGGCGACAATGAAGAGAGCCCTGCTTGTTTTGGCGGTTTTGATGACGGTGGCTACTGGCAATGCTTGGGCGCAGGGAAATGCTGACGCTGAAGGCCAAAAAACTAACGACAATGACAGGAAGGGGTTTCATTTAGAAGTGTTTAGCGGACCAATATTTGGCGTCAACAATCTTCTACGTTCAGAGAATTTCGATGAACTGCTGTTTTTATTTGTAGGGCCGCTAGTTAATCGAACAGTAGTTGAGAGCGACCCAAAATTGTATGCCACATTTCCGCTAGTTGATTTTACTTTTGCGCGTGGCTCCAGTGAATGGAAGCGTTGCAAAAGTTGGACTATCGGATCTGCTCCTTGTTACAAAATTGAAGCCGCAGATGGAGAAAAAAGAACCGAGCCGAAATATTACAAACCAAATTGGTCATTTTCTGGTTTTGGTTTGGGTCTTGTCTGGGGTAATAACAACGGTATTTTGCAGTTACGGTTACCGGTCGTTGGGCGGCGCATAGTTAACAATTTATGGCTTACAACAGGTGTCGGTATAATGCCTTTTGCTAAAGAGAATCATTTTGGATTTACGATCGGGGTTCAATCTTCTGTTCTTCCTAGACCATAAGGAAAGTGAATTTATATTAGCGGCGATAAGCTGCTTTTAGTATATACGGCAAAATTATCACAATACGCAAAAACTCGGGGTTGACGGATTGCCATTTGTTTGATAATATAAAAGCGCAACGAGAGGAGGTTGCAATGGGAATGGGAAAAACCGCTTTGTTAGCTCTTTTTCTGATGTTGCCGGTTTTAGGCGCATGCACATATCACGAAAGAAGACCGTCAACTATTACACTGAATAACGGCAATGTAATAGTTTGTCCAGGCGGTTTGGTGTTTGATAGCGAAGTGAGACGTGTCGTCTGTTACAACGAAGACGGGAAAGTGCTTCTGAAGGTACGCTGGGAGAAGGTAAAAGGATATACTGTGGAATAACTTCCTCTAACGGCGCCATGGGGCGCTTTTTTGTTTGAACGGCTCAATGAACTCAAAAAGCTTTGAGTTTTATTTTAGCAATTATCTTGATGATTAATAAATTTTAGTATAAATAGTTACTATATGCATCTTGAAAATTTGGAGTTTGAGAATGGAGAAAGATAAATTTGTTTTGGTATTGCGAGGTGGGGCAAATAGCGGGATATTTGGCTGTGGAATTGGAACGGGAATCATTAAACTAGGACTGTATGATCACATTGAAGCTGTATATAGTGTTTCATGCGGTGGTTTTAATGGTGCTTATTTAGCTGCTCGGCAAGATTCAATTGGATACCTAAATTATACAGAGGAACTAACTAGAAATTTTATAAATTTGAGAAACATTTTTTCACTATTGAGACGAAGTATTTACCAAAATAAACAGGGTGATACATTTGGAAATGTTATCGATATTAATTATGCCGTGAAAGTTGTTAGAGAGGGTCCTTTTAGGCTTGATATTAATGCAGTATCAAGATGCCAATTTCCGATTTATTTATCCGTATGGAATTTGGATGAAAGAAGGGTGGAGTTTATTGATTTAAGAACTTCTGTGGATCCATTTCAAATTTTAAAAGCCACATCGTGTATTTTGCCTTATTTTTGGTCCCACGTGAGTGTGAACGGTTACAAATACATAGAGCCATATTTGAATGATTCATTTTCTTTTGATCGCATTACTCGAGTTTGTAAGGATAAAAAAATAGTAGTAGTTTTCAACGACAGATTTCAACATTTTGATTTATTATCCTATGTATTAGCAGCATTGGAGGGTTTTGTGGCTCGTCGGTATTCTCCGCGAATACGCTTGCTTGATCCGATAAGGAACAAACGGAAATTTAATCGAGACTTAAAGCTTTGCCTTGAGTCAGAAAATGTTTTGGTTATTAAGCCGCCGCAGGATCTTGTATCGCCGATTTGTACAGATAAGTTAAAATTGTTGCAACTTTATCAATGGGGTATTGAAGCGGCCGGTCAAATTCCCGAATTTCTTGAGAGGAGAGCATAGGTGGTAAATCTTATTTTTCTCCTCATGGTTTATAAGTTTTTGTAATCTGTATAAGCGGACTAGTTTTATCTCCAACTAGCGAACCATACTCGTGCGCCGTAGGCTTTAGAGGATAGAGGTAAGCCATAGGATAGAGGCGCAAAGAATATAAACACGGCAATGGCGGCGATTATGATTCCCGTAAAAATTTTACGGGAATTTTTATTTGCTCTGAAGGCTTCGACTGAGCTCGGTCGAATGTTCGGGTCGAAAAGGTTTTTATCTATCAAATAAACCAACATTATAATCGCAAATATTAACGCCGTCAGATAGTGATACAAAAACATTACTCGCTTAACACCGACGAAAGGCAATAAATTCAGCCAATAGCCACCTAACAATATAACGACTAGCGAATAGCGACTAGTGAATAGTTTTTTCGTTTTTATCATATCCCACACTTCGCGCGCTATAAGCCATAAGCCAGCCAAAACGGCCGCGCTTGAGGTCCACCAAATTACCGGGTTGCCCATAAAATAAATACGGGCCGTATCTTTAACCCAGTAATATATCGGCCTTGCCATAAACGGCCATGTGTAAAATTGGCTTGAATAAGGATGCGAGGCGGTGATTCGCTGATTTGACTTGTACATTTCAATATTTAAGTTCCAGATATTCTTTACAATGTTTTGTTCACGGAAATCCGGTTTCATAAAAGCATCGCCCGGACCGGGTTTGGGCAGAAGAGCGAAGTGTAAAGCAAAGATAGAAAAGTAAATTACCAGAGAAATAAAGAAAAAAGACGCAAACTTAGCAAGATTCAAAACACTACTGACAAATCGATCATATGATTGATTTGTCAGTAGTGTTTTGAATTTTTCGTATGATTCGATCGCAATCGGCAGAGCGACAAAGCTCAAGCCGGTCCATTTGATGGAAATAGCTAATCCGGCGAAAACCGCCATTAAAAACAAATTAGAATTCCACAACATTCTCATATTCTCCTTCCTTCGCATAAAGCTACGGATGGGCAAAGTAAGAATGTGAGAATGTTGTGGTTGGGATTGACGGCGATACCTGAAGTAAAATAACAGAGAAGTGAATCCGAATAAAAGCAGAAATGGATCAAGAAGGATTAGTCTCGATTGAGTTAGAAGAGCATTATCAAAAATAATCAAAAGTGCGCCGGTAAATGCGGCCATATGGCTTATCCCAAGTTCCAGAATAAGCAGATAAATTATAAGAGGAAGCAATGTGCCGGCGATTGTTGGCAACAATCGCAAGGCCAGATATTTTTTGTCAGGAAACTCTTTCCCTATTTCCGTAAAATTATATTCAGGCCTGAAGTCAACTATTTTGACAAAACCAGCGATTGCCAATTTTCCTAACGGCGGATGGATATCAAAATAATATTCTCCAGTGTAATAAGCTGATATAAATTTACCGAAATGAACTTCGTCAAAGACGGTTTCGTTGGGATTTCCAAAAAACATAAAATGAACCCCGATACTTAGCGTCAGGATTATTAGTAGTTGTTTTTTCATGGGGATGTGCTAATAAGAGTATATTAGCAGTTTAAAAATAAGAACGAAAGAAAATGTTGAGAAAAACCGTTACTTTAGCTGTATGTTTTCTGATAACAGGTTCCGTGGCATCTGCCCAAGTTCAAAGAGAAAAAGTCGCCGATAAGAAATTTTGGGCCGTTAACACATTATTGGTGAGCTCAACAGTTTATGACACAAGAAGCACCTATTTTGCTCTTGAAAAGTGTAAAAATTGTCGAGAAGCTAACCCCTTGATGAGACCTTTTGTTAAAGCAGGAGAACCTTGGCTCTATGTTGTACAGGGCTTTATCAATACCGGAGTGATCTACGCCAGCTACAAGATGAAAGAAAAAGATCACAAACTTTGGTATGTATTGCCGGTTGCTCTAACAATTGCCCACACAATTGCGGGTACACACAACATAAGGATAGCTATCAAGTTTTAAAAAGCCATTATTGGCTTTTTTGTTTTTATTTGATAAAATTTACCTATGACTGACAGCAAATTAGACCTTATAATTATCGGCGGTTCCGTCGCTGCTACAACAGCAGGTATTTATGCCGCAAGACGCGGGCTTAATTTTAAAATAATTTCAAAAGATTTTGGCGGGGAAGTGGCTACTTCCGGCGAAATAGGCAACTGGCCGGGAGACGGCATGACTGACGGTATCGCTTTGGCTGAAAAATTCAAAAAACACCTCGAATCATATAAGGTTGATATGGAAGATGGTGTTGAAGTTGAAAGTATAGTAAAGCGGGAAGACAATACTTTTTTAGTAAGGACAGTAAGGACAGAAACTGGTCAGAAGTATTTGGCAAAAACAATTATTATAACAACCGGCGTACATCCCAGGCCCCTTAATGTTCCCGGTGAGCAAGAATTCAGAAATAAAGGTGTAAGTTATTGTACCACCTGCGACGGGCCATTATTTAGTGGTAAAATAGTTGCTACTATTGGTGGAGGAAATTCAGCGCTTGAATCGGGCCTAATGCTTGCTGATATCGCCTCCAACATTTATGTGATAAACAAAAACCCGGAGTTCAAAGGCGACCGGATTCTAATTGATAATTTAAAAAAGAAACAGAATGTTGAAATTATATATAATGCCAGTACTGCGGAAATAGTCGGAGATAAGTTTGTGACAGGGCTTAAATATAAAGATAATTCACCGGCTGGCGAAGGGAAAGAGAAGGAATTAAAAATAGACGGCATCTTTATTCACATAGGGATGGTTCCTAATTCCGGTATAGTTCCGAAGGAAGTGGAGAAAAACCAATTCGGAGAAATAATTGTTAACACCAATTGCGAGACGAATGTCCCTGGCTTATATGCAGCAGGAGATGTTACCGATGTTCCGTTTAAACAAATAGTAATAGCGGCTGGGCAGGGATGTATAGCGGCACTTTCGGCGGTTCAATATCTTAATAAGTTAACCAGCAAATAAGCAAATAAGCTAGTAAGCCAAATTATTGCTGTGCTTACTTGCTTGCGCACTTACCAGCTTACACACTTGATTTATTTAGCAACTGACCACAGAGGGTTCGAACTGAAAGAAAAAATAAAGGGGTGGCTCAAAGAATGGGGATACGCATACGAAGATATGGGTGCTTTAGTTTACGATGAAGATGATGATTACCCGGACTTTATTTCAAAAGCGGCTGAAAAAGTATCTCAAGAGCCGGAGAATTCCAAAGCAATTATCCTTGGCGGTTCCGGCCAAGGAGAAGCAATGGCGGCTAATAGATATAAGGGGGTAAGAGCAGCGGTGTTTTATGGTCCCCCATTTCAATTTAAAAGAATGCCTTGGTATAAGTGGTTGTTTCCTGGAATTGGAATCAAAGGTATGGCAGGAACATATGGAAAAGCAGAAATTGCAATTTTGCAGGATTTGGTTAAACTGTCACGCCAACACAATAATGCCAACGTACTGTCTCTCGGGACTTTTTTTATAGATATGGGAGCAGCTAAAAAGATTATTAAACTCTGGCTGGAAACTTCTTTTTCCGGCGAGGAGAGGCACAAAAGAAGATTAGCGAAATTTTAAACAAAACGGAGTTAGCCTCCGTTTCCCAGCCGAAAAGCAAATTCTGTCCACAAAGCCCCAGCCATTAAACACAAACTCAGAATCAATGCCGCAATCATTAAACCGACCAGCAAGGAGAAAATCCATACCTTCAACTTAGGCATAGCGCACCCCTTTTTAAAAATCGGGTAAAAACTAACACATAAACTAATGCTAGCCAATCAAATAAGAGAGGTTATAAAAGGCGAAATTGTTGCAGATGAGAAACAACTGAAAAGTTATAGCCACGATGCCAGTATTTTTGAGGTTAAGCCGGAGCTGGTTGTAAAACCAAAAGACATCGAAGACATAAAGAATCTGGTGAAATTTGTTGCAGAAAATAAGTTATCAAATCCGACACTCTCCATTACCGCTCGAGCCGGTGGCTCTGATATGTCAGGCGGGCCCTTAAACGACTCTATCATTTTGGATTTTACGGTGCATATGAATAGAATCGTAGAAATATTGGAGTTGGTGGAGGGCGGCCCTCCACATACGACTCCACATGCGATTGTTGAGCCGGGGGTTTTTTACCGTGACTTTGAAAAAGAAACATTAAAAAAAGACCTGCTACTGCCTTCCTATCCGGCTTCCCGGGAGATTTGTACTGTTGGCGGCATGGTTGCCAATAATGCCGGCGGTGAAAAATCACTGCGCTATGGTAAAACAGAAAACTATGTTGAAGAACTCAATGTCATATTAAGCGACGGCAATGAATACTTACTAAAGTCGTTAAATTTTGTCGAGCTGGAACAAAAAAAAATTCAAAATAACTTTGAAGGAGAAATATACCGAAAAATATGCGAATTGCTGGAACCTAATAAAGAAATAATTCAGAAAGCAAGGCCGAACGTATCAAAAAATTCAGCTGGTTATGCGTTGTGGGATATCGTGAACGGTGGTAGATTCGACTTGACAAAGCTTTTTGTCGGTTCACAAGGAACTCTTGGAATTATCACTAAGATAAAATTCCGGCTTATAAAACCGGCAAAACATTCCCAACTCCTGGTTATATTCCTTAGAGATTTGAACAGAGTAAGTGATCTGGCAATCGCTTTGAACAAATATGATCCGGAAAGTATGGAGTCATATGACGACAATACCATTAAATTAATTTTTAAGGTGCTTCCTGATTTAGTCAAAAAAATCGGTCTCGGTGTCTTGTTCAGATTTATTCCTGATTTATCGGCGATTATAACAGATGGCATGCCTAAGCTTGTTATTTTGGTTGAATTTAGCTCGTTAGAGACGGGGTCTCTAACAGGGCAGGCTGGAGAGGGTGAAAAATATTTAAAGCAGAGAGTGCAAAAAATAAAAAAAGAAATTGAGTCAAAATTTAAAGTCAGGATAAGAATTGCCTCAAGTAAGACAGATGTTCAAAAATACTGGACGATAAGACGGGAAAGTTTCAATTTATTAAGAAAGCATGTTGAGGGTAAGAAGACCGCTCCGTTCATTGATGATATTATCGTCCGGCCGGAGCAATTACCTCAGTTTCTACCCGAATTGAATCGAATTTTAGACGAATATAAAAATTATATGATATACACCATAGCTGGCCATCCCGGAGACGGCAACTTCCACATCATTCCGCTGATGGACCTTTCAGACGAAAAATCGTGGAATATAATCCTCGAATTGTCAGATAAAGTATATGATCTGGTCTTGAAATACGGCGGCTCAATAACAGCCGAACACAATGACGGCTTGATAAGAACGCCGTATCTTGAAAAAATGTACGGTAAAGAGGTTCATGGTTTATTTGAAGAAGTAAAGAGAATTTTTGACCCATTGAATATTTTTAATCCCGGCAAGAAGGTGGGCGGAAGCATCGATTATGCGAGTAAACATATTGCTAGACGTTAGAATGTGCGATTGAATTTTTCTTTGCTTTGTGATATATTTATCAGATGAGCAACCCAAAACTACCGCCATATTTCAGACCAATTTTATGGTCATATAATTTTGACAAAGTGGATCTTTTGAGAGACAAAAAAACAGTCATTATCAACGCTATTAATTATGGCGATTTAAGACATTGGCGTTGGATAGCGGATTTTTACGGCAAATCTGAAGTGGTCGAGGTGTTAAAAAACGCTCCTATTACCGCGATAAGAAGCAGAGTTGTAAATCTCGCTTCACTTTTATTTAAAATAGATAATTGGAATTATGCGCCAAGAAGCGTTAACAAATAAAGGCCAAGAGATTTTTTCTTGGCTGGAGAATTTTAAAGATTACTATCTGGCCGGAGGGACGGCGTTAGCCCTTCAGATCGGCCATAGAATTTCTGTGGATTTTGATCTTTTTTATTCTGAAAATATTCCCAAAGACCTGTTGCGGAAGATTAAAACAATATTTAAACAATCACCGGTGGCGGTATCGGTTAATAATCCCGATGAGCTGTCTGTCTTTATAGACGGAACCAAGATCTCTTTTATCAAATATCCTTTTCCGGTCTTACTTCCGTTCGTGGAGATAAACAGCGTTAAACTTCTGTCCGTTAAAGAATTAGCTGCTACCAAGTCCTATACTATCGGCCGACGCGGTTCTTTCAAGGATTATGTTGACTTGTTTTTTATACTTCAAGAAGGTCATAGTTCTCTTGAAGAGATTCTTGATCTTGCCGAAAAAAAATACGGAGAGGAATTTAATGGCCGTCTTTTTCTGGAACAATTAACTTATACTCAAGACGTGGAAGACGCGGAGATTATTTTATTAAAAAACAAATCTATAAACAAAAAAACAGTTTTCGACTTTTTGTATCAAGAGGTCGGAAAAATAAAAATATAATGGAAAAAGCGCCAACACCTGAAAAAGAACTAAATCTTTATGAAACTTCTCTTGAGAAGAAAGTTTTACGGCACGAAGCTCCGGATATAATGGCCAAATCAGCCAAGAAAAGATTATATGAAATCAAGAAAAACTTAAAAGGCCTGATTGTTAAAGAAGGGGGAATAAGCGGGGTTAAAGAGCGGCTAAAACAAAAAAAAGAGGAAACTTTAGCAAATGAATCATGGGTTGATGAATCAGCTATTGAGCAAGAAGTGTCTGATTACCAAAACATAAAAACTCTTTTCAGGGGCATTGACGAATTGGAATATTTTAAAATCAGACAGTGGCTTAATTTAAGACGCGACCCTCGACTGGTAAAAGTCCACAAAAATCTCCTTGATCAAGCCTGGGAAGAACAAGATAAGGCCAAAGAACAACTCGGTCGTCTTAAAACCGAGAATCCTAAAGCGGTTAGAGCCGCGGAATTAGTTAAATTTTCGCTTGACCTCCATGAAGAAGGCCACATTGTAGAGACGGAAACTGTTAGGAGTGACTTGGGCCAAATTGGTGAAAGAATGCTTGTTGCCAAGCCGATGTTTCTCCACGGGTCGACCGGTACCGGCAAGACGTCTTTGGCTCGGCTGGCCGCCAAGCGTTTTACCGGCCAAAACGCCAGAATGGTTTTCTGTAATCCCCAGACCCGTGAATCCAACGTTTGGGGGAAAACCGGCCTTCGCCCCGCTGAAGGCGAAGCAGGCGCTCACGGCGCTATGGTAACGGTTGATATTTATGGCCCGCTTGCCAGAGCGATAAGTGAAGGTAGGACAATAATTTTTGACGAATTCAACGCTCTGCCAAAAGAACAAATGGTGTTCATAAAAGGAATCTTTAACAAAAAACCTGGTGACCCGGTAGATGTTCCTGGTTTTGGCGAAACTAAAATGTTGCCGGGTTTTCATATGATCTTCACGGCCAACTTGAAATCGGATAAAAACGTTGAGCGCCAGGAACTGCCCCCGGAGATCGCCAGAGAGTTTGAACAAAATAATCTTAAGATTAATTATTTGCCGAGCCATGAGGCGTTTGACGTGGTATTAGCTCGTCTTATGCAAAAAGACGGTTCGGTCAATATGTCTTGGCATGATATGAACGAAACAATACCAAATTTTCTGAACGCAATGGACGATATCCAGACCGCCTATACCGGAATGCTTGGTTCCAATACGGCTCGTTTGATCCAAAGAATGGATACTAATGGTCTTAAGAAACTCGTTCTAACCCAAGGGACGGTAGAAGCGATATTAGAGGCTTGGCAGATTCGTTCAGCAGAGAAAGAGCATTTATCGTTTACTGAATTTCTGGACCAACGCCTTAAAACAACTCTGACATTTGAAGAATATCCTCTCGCCGATCGGGTTCTGGCGGCACAGATCCTTGCCATGAGAGGACTTTTGCGAACTGTTACGCCCGCAGAGCTTAACTTGCCCAATGATGTGTTTAATATTGACGCAGCAAAAAAGTTAAGAGAAAACAAAAAGGCCGTCCAAAAACTAATTAGCGACTCGTCAAATGAAACCCGAATTTCCCTAGCAGAATTAGTCGATCTGGACCCTTTCAACAGAAGAACAGCCAAAACCAAAGATGTCGCCGCTGAATTTGGAGTCAGTTCCGAACCAGAAAAAGATGCCTTAGTTCCAGACCGTAAAAAAATTAACCAGATTTTTAGGGGGTTTCTGAAGAATTCATATAAGGAATCATGGGGCGGAAGCGCCGAAGTAGTGGCTAGGGCCGGGGAATTACCGGAAATTATGCGCCTGCAAGATATTGACTGGGAAAATACTATCCAAGTCGATGCTTCAAAATTCGGGGAATATACCCTGAATCCCGACACGATCGGCATTGACTGGAAAAATATTCCCAAAGAAAAAATAAAGGTCTTAGATTTTAGTCAATTTGTCGGCAAACCGCGCTGGAAATTGGCTAAATATATCACGACAGAGTGGCCCGACAGGGATAAATATCATATTCCCGGCATTGAATATTGGAAATATGTATTTGAAAATCCTGACAAAGCCCCCGACTTATTAAAAGACGGAAATTACTATTACTTCTTTGGCTCTATCTTTCGCGGCGCGGATGGCAGCGCCTGTGTTCCGCTCGTGCGCTGGGGCGGTTCGCGGTTCCGCCGGGGCGGCGGTTGGCTCGGCAATTCCTGGCGTGTCGATGATCGCGTTGTTTTTCTTGAGAAATGATGATTGTTGTTGAATTTTTGAATTTCTTTGGTTGTGGTGTTTTGATTGATTGTTTTTTGCGCTTGCGTTTTTATTTTAGAACCCCATAATTAATATGCGTCGCGAATATCAATGCGTCGATATAATCTGCGCGTCACGGCGTGAGACAGGCGTATCCCGGAATTTGGTTTGTCAAATTTTTTATGATTTGCCAAAGCGTGGAACATGTATCTGAAAAACAACATCATGTCTGCGCGTTGAACTATGGCATTTATGATGCCGAATACGATTCAGTCCAGCGATTATTTATTGATTCTCGTGGACGGTGATGTGGAAGGTTCAGCGCGATATTTCGCGACACGGATGGCAACGCCAATGTTCCGATCGTGAACTGGAACGGTTCGCGGTTCAACCGAAACGGCAATTGGCTCGACAATTCCTGGAATGCCGATGATCGCGTTGTTTTTCTTGACACAAGATGTCGTAAATCCACCCCCGGCTACCGTTCCGGGGGTCGGTTTTCTGAAAGTATTTTTTGACGCCAGCCGTAGAGCATTCGGCCTATTTCTTCAAAGCGCGAGGACAGTTCCAAAAAATGGTTCTCTTCGATGCCTTTTAATTCCCATAAAGCGTAAAGCATGAACTTAAGGACATCATTTTTGGTAATTGCTTCCGAAATCAGCGCAGGCCTTTTTTCTTCGGCCGAGAATTGCGCGGCGGATGTCAGCTTCAGCACTTCCGCAAACAATTTTTCAATATTTACGCCAAGCGAGTAGCGGCGCATTTTAGGGATATGACGGACGATATTATTCCAATACAAATAAGCGGCAAGAAGTTTTGCGGAAATGCCGGACAATTTTGGTTTGAACGGTTGGGAGGGGGCATTATAAGAAAATAAAAATTGAACAGTTTGAAAACATATTTTCACCAGAAAACTTACTTCAAATCTGGCAGGAATTCAAGAGAGGAAAAACCCACAAGGCCGATGTGGCCGAATTTGCGTCTCGTTTGATGTCTAATCTTTACTCTTTGCACTACGATATTGTGCGGGGAATTTATGAGCATGGCGGATACGCTCATTTCAAAATCAACGATCAAAAACCGCGCGATATTCACAAGGCCTCCGTTCGAGACAGGATCGTCCATCACGCGCTGTATCGGGCATTACATCCTTATTTTGACCATAAGTTTATATTTGACTCTTATTCGTGCCGGGTTGGAAAGGGCAGTCATAGAGCATTAAGGAGATTCACGGCTTTTGCGCGGCGTGAAAGCCGCAACAATACCCGAACCGTATGGTCGCTTAACTGCGATATTAAAAAATGTTTCGCTTCCGTTGATCACTTGCTGCTTAAGTCCTTGCTTAAAAAACACATATCTTGTCTGCGTTTATTTGCTGTTACGTGTTCGATAATTGACAGTTTTTCGATTAACCAAAGCGGGAAGGGTATTCCTCTTGGAAATCTCACCAGCCAATTATTTGTGAACATCTATTTACACGAACTGGATGTTTATGCCAAGCGAACAATTAAAGCACGGTCGTATATCCGCTATGCCGATGACTTTGCGATACTTTCTTCCGACAAAGACTGGCTTATGGAGGCGTTGCTTCGCATAGGCGATTTTTTGGAAGAGAGGTTATTCCTTGAACTTCGGTCGAATGATCGGCCGATTCGAACTATCCATTCAGGAGTGGACTTTCTCGGCTGGGTTCACTTTTCCGACCACCGTGTTTTAAGAACAAAAACAAAACTAAAAATGCTGGCAAAATTGAATAGAGCATCCGAATACTCCATCATGTCTTATAAAGGTCTCCTAAAACACGGCAATGCGCACGAACTTTCGGAAGAATTGTTTGGCTTTGAAGATGAAATACTGTAATATGGTTGCTATGGATAAATTCAAAAAGGACTTTGATGGATGGAATAAGGAAAAGAAGGGTATCCACTCAAAAAGCGACTATTTACCATTATATCATGAACGTCAAGTAAGATGGTGTCGTCTCGGGGTCAATGTAGGGTTTGAACAAGATGGGGCAGGGAAAGGTTTTTCGCGTCCCGTTTTAATATTTAAAGGGTTTAGTCGCAACGTTTGTCTTGTTATGCCTCTTACTACTTCTGTGAAAAAGAACGTGTACCATGTGCCAGTCGGTGTTATTGAAGGACGTAACGCGTCGGTGGTTATCTCACAAATCCGCTTAATTGATACCAGGTGCCTTGATCAGCATATCGCAACAATTGATAAGAATGTTTTTAGAATAATACAAAAAAACCGTCAGAGACATGCTTCGACGTTTTTTGTTGTTCTCCCCCTTGCGGGGGCCGGCCCGAAGGTATTTGAGGCATTTGCATTTGTAAATTAAGTGTATCATAGAGGCAAGAGCAAAGTCAACAGTCAGTCTGTTATCAACATTATTAAAGGAGTAAAATAATTCAAATGGGAAGCGAGAAATTAATCGTTAAACAAGAAGGCGGATCGGCGAGGGAAGAAAGCAAAAGCGAAACAGAGGCTCATCAGGAGGCGATGGATTTTGTGGAGAGGAATCGCAATTTTTTTGAGCACTACGCAAGAGGGCGAGTAAAATTTGAACCGGCTCCGCCGGGTTTGGATACTTTTGCTTTTAATTTGGAAACGAACACGATTTACATAAATTCAAGGTTTTATAAACAAAGAGGTTTGTCGGATCAACAAACTACCTTCGGCACCCTACATGAAGTAGAACACTTGTTAGAAAAAAAACAAATTTTATCTGAAACTGGCGGTGCGAGAGTGTTTCAAAGATACCTCAAACGCCTAGATGATTCACAAGCGTTTAATTTTTTAGACAATCGTGTTTCTGATCTTCGTGAAAATCGAACCATAGTTTCAAACACAGACAAAAAAGGCGGGGAGTTTGATCGGCTAAAACGCTCTTTGTATAAAGAAGTTTTAGTTCCAGAAACTGATTTTACATCCAAACCCAGACACATTCAATTTGTAGAAGCTCTTTCCCGCGAAGGAGAAATTAATGACGAAAAATGTACTGTTTCTCCTGAAGTTCGGGCAAAACTTGATGAGATACAAGCTATAAAAGGAAAAGACGGATCCTCCCTAATGGAAGCAATGACTCGTCCGACAACTTCAATGTCTAAACGTCTTTTGTTGCAAGATAAATTTTTATGGCCGGCTGTTCAGGAACTCTTGGAAAAAGATGTTGAGGACCACAAAAAGAATAAGGACAAGGGCGGAAAAGGGGGCGAGACCGGCGAAAAAGGAGAACCGCTCGAGGGTCCGGTTGATCCTAATGAAATATTTAAAGAAGAATACGAACAGGCGGCCAATCGCGTACCCAATGCTGTGCCAAGGGAAGAAATTGAAAAAGCATTTAAGGAATGGCAGGAAGGCCGCTCTGAAAATCTAGCTGATCGGGCGGATCGCGAATATGCCGATAGAATTGGTGTTAAGCCGGAGGACTTGCGTCGTTATCGCGAAATTGTCGCTTCCCTTGAAAAGACCGTTAATCCGGAAACTGGTGAAAGCGTCATTGACGAATTACGGCAGTTAATCAATCGGATCATCGCTCGCCGATTGAAACCCTCAATCGCGCCGCGCTATCCGGTGGAAGAAGGAGAAGAATTGGTTGACCCGTCGGAACTTGTTTCGCAGGTTAAATCAGGGAATTTGGAGCCCAAGGCCTGGCAAACACAGGAAATAAAAGAGAAAATCGGCAAAAAATTCGGGGAAATTGAAATTACTCTTGTTTGCGATCGATCAGAATCTATGGCTCAAGAAGGGGGCGCGAAACTGGTAGAACAGTGCAAGGCCGGAGTTTTGATGATGGAAGCGCTTAAAGAATTTGCCGATGCGGCTGATGCGGAAAGAATCAATCTTGAAAAACCGCTTGAAGTCCGTTCAGAAATTTATACTTTTCAGGCAACTGACGCTGACGCCAAACCGGTAAAGAAAATGTCCAAAGAACTGGGCGAAAAAGAAAGAATTAAAGTGACGGCGATTCTTTCATCTGCTCCAGGCAATCGAACGACCGATTTTGTGTCTTTGGGAGCGATAATGGAGTCGTTGGATGAAGAAAGAATCCAAAAAATCGCGGCCGGAGAACTTAAAAAAATCGTGATCGTTTTCACTGACGGTATGAGTCACGGTGTTCAGCAAGTTAAAAACGCTTTGGAAGATCTTCGCGGCAAAGGAGTGATTGTCGTCGGTGTTGGAGTTACCGAAGGCGGAAAACCGGCTTTAGAAACATACGCTCCAGACGCCAAACTTGCCGAAGTCGCCGAAAAATTACCTATAGTGCTGGGTGACTTGTTAAAAGAACATTTAGCCGATATATAATTAGCAACTTCGCAAGTCCTTTGGACTTGCGAAAAAGTCATTAATAATGGTTGAAATTATTCCCGCCATATTAACAAATTCGTCTGAAGAGTTTGAGAAATTAGTTCATCTCATCGAACCTTACTCGCAAAGGATTCACCTTGACGTTGGTGATGGAATTTTTGTCCCCAACGCAACTATTGGGGGGTACTCTGAACTTGGGCTAGTTTCAACCCATTTGAAATTTGATGTGCATTTGATGGTTAAAAAACCTCTTGAACAGCTGTCTTTTTGGAATAATAAAAAAGCCGACAGATTTATAATTCATGTTGAATCGGAAGATATCACCCCGGTCATAAAAGAGTTAAGAAGTATGGGGAAAAATATAGGCCTTGCCCTGAATCCGGATACTTCTACACAAAACATCGAGTCGTTCGTCGGTCTTGTGGACTTTATACAGTTTATGACAGTTAATCCTGGTTTTCAGAGAAGCGATTTTCTTGATCATGTTGTCGGAAAAATCAGGTCTTTCCATAAAAAATATCCCAAAGTTACAATCGCGGTTGATGGCGGCATAAATCCAACTACCGCCAAAAGCGTTATTGAAGCTGGAGCCGATATTTTAGTCTCCGGAAGTTTTGTCTTAAAAAGCAATAGTGTGGGTAAAGCCATCACTGAACTGCGGGAAGCAGTTCAGAATTTCTAATTACTAATTTCTAATTTCTAACCAAATCTGTTAAAATTTAATCATGTACGACATTATTACAATTGGTTCCGCTACTCGCGATGTTTTTATGAAGAGCGAACAGTTTAAGATAATAGAAGATAAGTCGTTTGCTACGGGGCAGGGGGAGTGTTTTGCATTAGGGTCAAAATTAGAAATAAAAGACGTTGTCTTTGCTTCGGGTGGGGGTGGGACAAATACGGCGGTTACGTTTGCCCGGCAGGGGCTTAAAACGGCCTGTATTGGGGCGATAGGCAACGATCTCAACGGTAAGGACGTAATCGCGGAAATGAGTCGGGAAGGAGTTAATACGGAGTATTTCCAAATAAACAAAGAAGGCAGTACGGCATACTCTGTTATTCTTGTTCACGAGAGCGGCGAGAGAACGATATTGTCATACAAAGGTGAGGGTCAAAATTTTGATGTTCAGAAAATACCCTTCAATAAATTTAAAACAGACTGGCTGTTCCTAGACAGCTTAGGTGGTCATTATGACTTGCTAGAAACAGCGGTAAATTGGGCTGTAAAAAATAACATTAAACTAGCAACAGATCCCGGGGGCAAAGAATTAGAACACGGACTCGAAAGGTTAAAGCCGCTCCTTAAGTATTTTTCAATAGTTAAAATGAATCAAGAAGAAGCAGCGAAACTTACCGGAATAAGTTATGAAAAAGAAAAAGAAATTTTCAAACTGATGGATAAAATAATTGACGGCGTTTTCTTGATGTCAAAGGGGCCTGACGGCGTAGTGGCGTCGGATGGTGAAAATATCTATAAAGCCGACGTACCGGATTCACCCGTTGTCGAAAGAACCGGAGCGGGGGACGCATTTAGCTCTGGTTTCGTAACAGAATATATAAGGTCTGGAAATTTATCTAAGGCGATACAGTTTGCAACGGCAAATGCGTCGTCAGTAGTTGCACAATATGGCGCAAAAGCAGGGATATTAAAAAAAGGTGACTGGGGACCATGGCCACTCGTCAAAGTGGGGCAAGTTCCACTTTGACGAGAAGCCCTAAATTCAAAACCCTAAATCCTAAACAATATTAAATATCAAAATTCAAAAAATTTAAACCGTCCCGCCGTAGCGGGACATGCCCGAAGGGCTGTTTTGAGATTTGGATTTATTTAGGATTTTGAGATTTATTTATGGTTGACGCATATAATAAAATTGCCCGAATATTAAGGGTCTCGCCGGAACTTCTTTTGAACTTGGATCAGAAAATGACCGCGCTAAGCGGGCAAGAAGGGGTTATAGAGGACATAGCTAATCAGAACGACATACTTGTTTCCAGGACTTTGGCTGAATTGGGATTGAATAAGGATTCAAAAGCTGAAGAGGTGTATGATGCTTTAGTTCACCGGCTTATTTATCTTGATCAGCAACTTTATGAGGCGTTGGATAGACCAGACCTCGCTAAAATGTCTATTGTTTGCGGGAAATTGTGTGAAACGGCCTTTAAGGTGTTTACTCCGTCCAAAGGTCTTTTTATTAAAAAAGAAAAAGTTACGGAACTATTGGACAAGTATAAGCCAGACAACCTTCTTAACTATTTTGGCTATTCAAGTGTCAGCGAACTTATGAAAAAAGAGGGATTCGCTTCCGTAGTTAGCGCTCTTCGTTTTACGCAGAGCAAGGAGTGGATGCACAAATTCTTTGATGAGTCGTATAGCTCGTTAACCCCCGATGATTTTGAAGAAAGGAGCGTAGAGTTGATAGTGCTTGATCAAAAGTGGCTAGAAGTGGCGGATAAGTTTCTTGAAAAGAAATACCACAACATAAGCCATCTGAAAGAATACGGGATAATTTTTATTATTCCTTTGCCCATAGATACTCCCGGGGAAACCATGTGCATGTTTACGCTTGTTCTTCACTATCTCCACGAGGTGCCATTTTATTCTTTGCTGTTCAAAAAATTTATAGAAGATGTAGAGGATGCCCCTCTACATAAAAATGGTATAACAGAAGATTTTATCCCCAAATTGCAGTCACTTTTGCGTGGCGATGTTTCGGATATATCGATAACCAACTCATTCAACAAGCTCAGAGTTCCGAGTTTATCGAAGAACAACCAACAACCAACAGCCGGTAATTTAAAATGGATGGTGGTACAAAGATACTTGGCGAAAGATGATGAAAATGATCCGCGGCTTTTTATGCCGCACGTCAATCCCGAGGCGGAGCATTGGTTCAAAGCAGAAGGAGATCTCGACCGCCTATCAAGAATGCTTGGAAACAATGAAAGCCGATTGAATCTTGGCTACTGGACCGGTCTTGATTTTGTCGGTGATTTTTTTAGAAATGAAAAGAACGAAGATCAACTGGTGAGTTTTGACCTTATAGATCTGATAATGTCTGTAGTTAAGAAAGGAGAGATAAAATATCTTTATCATCAGCAGGAAGCGTTGTGGAATAAGATATTCTCCGAATATATGGGGCGAGAAAGAATGAATGTATTAATAGAAGAAAATATAATCAATGGTTTTATAGAATTATAATATAAATCGTTTGAAATGTTCGAAATGTTGGAGATGATGAAAATGATGAATGAGTAGTTTCAATTAACAATTCCAACCACTCGAACAAGCGATAGTGATCCAACAAGCAAAGCGTTCGAACAAATTAGTGATATTTCAATTAATATATGGATAAAAACCTAAACTACTATTTACAACAAGCTCGGCAGAACGGCTATGCTCTTGGGCATTTTAATTTTTCCACGGCGGATGTGTTAAAGGGGATTGTTGAAGCATCAAAGGAAGCGGGTGCTCCGGCTGTTATGGTCGGTACATCGGAAGGCGAAGCGGACTTCGTTGGTCTCAAAGAAGCTGTTACTTTGGTCAAAGCGCTGCGCGAAGAATTTAATTTTCCCGTCTTTCTAAACGCCGACCATTTTAAAAGTTTTGAGAAATGCAAAGAGGCGATTGATGCAGAGTATGATTCAGTAATCATCGATACGTCTAAAATGGAATTTGTTGAAAATGTGGCGGAGACGAAAAAGGTTGTGGAATACGCACGCGAAATATCGAAATATCGAAATATCGAAATATTAGTGGAAGGCGAGTTGGGGTATTTGAGAGGTTCTTCTCAAGTACAAACAAAAATTGAGATAACGCCCGCTGACTTTACTAAACCGGAAGAAGCAAGAGAATTTGTTGAAAAAACCGGAGTTAACCAGTTGGCGGTAGTATTTGGCAATATTCACGGAATTGTGACAGACCAAGAAGAAAAATTAGACATTGAACACTTCAAAAAAATTATGGCGGCGGTACCTGGTGTTTTTTATGTTCTTCACGGCGCGTCTGGCCTTTCAGACGACGATGTAAGAATGGCTATCAAGGCAGGTATAACCAATGTTCATTTTAATACCGAATTAAGAGTGGCTTATCGAGATGCCATCCGCGATACGATTGAGCAAAACCCAAACGAGACCACGCCTTATAAATATTTGGTAAAAGCCGACGAAGCAGTAAAACGGGTGGTTACGGAAAAAATAAAACTATTCATTTCAAAATGACCAAGGAATCAAAAGTTATAAAAATTTCGGATTTTAAAGACAGAGTTCCAAGAAAACCAGAGGGTGGAGAACGAGGACGGGTTCCGGAGTTTTCAAAAGAAAAACAGATTGTAAAACCACCTTGTATTTTTACGATAGAAAATCAAATCGAGGCAGGCCCAGAAGAATTAAAAAGAGCAAGATTACGAATAGGGGAAATTCTTGAACATCTGGGAGACAAGGCAGTAATCCAAAGAGCATGGTTGAGCCGTAAGGATTCTGGTGTAATTAGTCTTCATCTCGAATTTAATCGAACGAACCTGTCTCTGAAAAGTGGTATTTCTTTTAGTGTTCACGTAGATCTCAAGGCTTAATTCCTGTTTTAAAGCTTAATTCATCTCAGTCTGTAATGAGCAGGTTTTTTATTGAGACCTTGATTTTATTACCAATTTCAATTAATATTTTGAGGCTGATAAACCATGGTACATGCTCAGCAGAAAATTGAATTAAAGGCAGAACCTCGATTGGTTCTGGGGGGAAAAGCGAGGGCCTTGAGAAGGTCTGGTTTGTTGCCGGCTATTTTGTATGGAAAAAATCAGGATTCTTTACCGCTTCAGGTTTCTCTGAAGGACTTCAACAAAGTCCTGAAGACGGCGGGGGAATCGACTTTAATTTATGTAAATGTGAGTGAGCAATCATACCCGACAATTATCCACGATGTTTCAAGGGACTCGTTGACGGACGAAGTTCTGCACGCTGATTTTTATAAAGTCCGGTTGGATGAAAAAATTAAGACTAAAGTTCCGGTTGTATTTATCGGTGAATCGCCGGCAGTCAAAGAATCGGGGGGTATTTTTATTAGGAATGTCAATGAACTCGAAGTTGAAGCCTTGCCGCAAGATTTACCACACGAGATTACCGTGGATATTTTCTCATTAAAAAACTTTGGCGATCAGATATTAGTTAAGGATGTTGATTTGGGCACAAACGTGAAAATTGAAACTGACTCGGAAACTATAGTTGCTACTGTCCAAGAACCAATGTCTGAAGAAGAACTCAAGGCGTCTCTCGAAACTCCAACAGTCGGTGTTGAGGATGTTGAAGTGATAAAGAAAGAGAAAGAAGAAGTTGCCGAAGAAACGGCGGAAACTAAAGAAGAATCAGCCAAAAAAGGCCGAGTTTGAGACATGTTTTATAAAAACAGGCCGGTGGCTTTTGATGCCCGAAAAGTGATTCATGCAATTCATTATTTTTTATCAAATTTGCTGAATATCTTATCCAAATCACCGTTTAAGGTGCGGCCTATGTCGCCCCAGCTTTTTTTGACGCGGTGGTCAGTAATGCGGTCTTGGGGAAAGTTGTATGTGCGGATTTTTTCCGAACGATCACCTGAACCGATCTGTTTTCGGCGTTCCTCGGTGATATTGCCTGTTGCTTCTATCTTTTTGATTTCCAACAATTTTGAGCGAAGTATTTCCATTGCCTTCTCTCTATTTCTTTGTTGGTTTCTCTCCGAACGGGAAGAAACGACTATTCCTGACGGCTTGTGAAGCACCCTTACGGCCGTCTCGACTTTATTAACATTTTGTCCGCCCGGACCGCCGGCTCGGGAAAAACCCACCTCTATTTCATCGGGTCTTATTTGCACGTCGCTTTCAGTAGCTTTTTGAAGTACTGCTACGGTGGCGGTAGAAGTATGAACTCGGCCTGATTTCTCTGTTTTTGGGACTCGCTGAACACGATGAACCCCTGATTCATTTTTCATTTTTTCAAACACACTTTCTCCTCTGACTTCAAATACCATAGACTTGTAACCGCCAAGATTGTTCTGGTTATAATCTATAACTTCAAAACCCCATTTTTTTGATAGGGCATATTTTTTATACATGCCGAATAAATCAGAAGCAAAAAGAGCGGCTTCATCACCGCCTGTTCCGGCACGAATTTCAACTATCGCTTCGCTCATTGATTATAATTCGAATTTACGAACGGGCTTTGCCCCTAGTTTTTTCCAGTCGTTTCTTGAACCTGTCAACTCTTCCTCTTGTGTCCAGGATCTTTTCTTGGCCAGTATAAAAAGGATGACACTTTGCGCAGATGCCGGTGTGTATCTCGGGCAACGTTGAACCTGTAGTCCATTTATTGCTGCAAGCGCAGTGGACCTTAGCGTTGGGGTAATAAGTTGGATGGATATTTTGTTTCATAATGTTTAGATTATAATTATTTTAATACATACCATATTAAAGTCAAAAAATCTAGACACCCGAGCCCTGTGTAATGTGTTTTGGTACGATGCTGAATAGTCAGATAAAAAGGTGGTAAGTATTGTGGATTAGAGAAAAAGACGATAATATAAAATTATGGAACAGGAGCAGCTTCAGCAATTGATTCAGGATTTTCTATCTAGATTAAAATTGCTCGTCGAGAAAGCTGACAAACTATTTATCATGGCAACAACTGGTTTGATCGGGTCGGGAAGGACGACGGTTGCCAAGATGATGGTAGCAAAGTTGTCGGGTGTGGTTTTGGTAAAGTCCGACTCGGCTCGCTTTTTACTGAAAGAAGCGGGATTACCATGGGGCGATAATGTCAGGCAAATTTTGAAAGGCGCAGCACTTGATTTGTTAAGTAAGGGATACGGAGTTATTTTTGATGGAAATGCCGCTGATACAGAGGATAGAAAAAATATTAGCGAAATAGCTGATCAAACCGGGGCGAGCGTTCATTATGTCAGAATAAACATTGATCCCGAAATAGCCAAAGAAAGAAAACGAGCCAGATATGACGACTCTTCATGGGTTTCAAGTTTTGACGATTTCAGAGTGAATACAACGGAGAAAATCCTCAAGAACCTGGAAGAACGACTCAAACTGCACAAAGAGCTAAAATCATCCGATATCCCTAATCTACTCGGCGAGATTGACAACAACGGCTCGCCGGAAGAACTCGAAAAACAGGTCGAGAAATTACTGGCCAAGATTAAAAAACCGCATTAGGCGGTTTTTTGAACGAGTAAAGCCGCCGAGGATTTTAATCGGGCGGCTTTGTTTTTTGATATAACATTTGTTTTGGCGGCTTTATCGAGAGTTTTGTAGACCTTAGGTAGAAGTTTTTTTGCTTCATCTTTTTTTCCGGAAGCGGCAAGTTTTTTGAACTCTTTGAGGGTGTTTTTGTAGGACTCTTTGCGCCTCAAATTCCTCGCTCTTCGGCGGACAGATTGGCGCAATGCTTTTTTTGCTGATTGGGTTATCGGCATGATTTGACTATGTTACTATGTTTTGTTAGGATTTGCAAGCAAAATGGTTGTTTGAAAAGAAGGAGCAAAAAATGAACCCAAGATCTTGTCTCGCCGCTCCTTTAGAGCAAGCTTCGCTGAATTGGCGGGGACTGTTTGCGAGTTTGTTGATTGTTCTTATGTTGCCGGCGTGTGGCGCCAATTCTAATAAGGCCCGGAATAGTGGACCGAGTTTTCCTAATTTAAGTAAATTTGAAAAAGAAATAGGATATTCAGAATTTATACTAAACAGGGAAGTGACAATGCTTATGCTCGACCGGTATTACTCTGATCTTGAGAAAGTTCTGGTTTTACATAATAAAGTGGGTAGATATTGGCTTGCGCTTCACGTCGATTCGTCGTCAGATAATTCTGCTTACGTGCATGTGTTTGAATTTAATGAGACAAATAGATGGAAGTTTATAAAAACATTTAACGGAAAGGAGTCACTGTTCGAATCCCTTGGTTTTATTGAGGATACTTATGGTTTATTTTCCGTTACCTCTATTTAAAGCAGGTTTTTACCTGCTTTTTAAGCGCTAGATTGCAATTTTCTTATCTGTTCTTTAAATACCAGCGCCTTTTCATACTCGAATTTTTTCATTGCTTTTTCTATTAGTTTTGTAAGTTCTTTGACGGCTCGTTGTTTGCCAGCTCTTGTAAAAAATATCGCCTCGCCATTTTTCTCAAAGGAATCATTCTTTGACGCATATTTTTTCAATGCGGCACTTGCTACCGGCAGGTCAAAACTGTTCATATCTTTAACGATAGTTTTTGGAGTTATATTGTTGCTAATATTGTGTTGTTTCTGTTTTTCTCGGCGTCGAGTTGTTTCTTTGATCGCGGCAACTATGGAGCGGGTGCGTTTGTCCGCATACATTATTACATGACCGTTCACGTGCCTTGCCGCCCGCCCCATTGTTTGGATAAGCGTGGTAGTGTTCCGCAGAAATCCCTCTTTATCTGCGTCCAAAATTGCTATCAACGACACCTCGGGCAGGTCCAGTCCTTCTCTTAGCAAGTTGACTCCGACTATCACGTCATAGTGTCCTAGGCGGAAGTCTTTTAAAATTTTAAGTCGTTCAAGCGTTTTTATCTCTGAGTGGAGATAGTTGACCTTGATTTCATTGTCGGCGAGGTGTTCAGCAAGATCTTCGGCCATTCTCTTTGTTAGAGTGGTGACAATTACTCGTTCATCGTTCTTGGTTCGTTGTTTGATTGTTTCGATGAGGTGTGGGATTTGGTTTTTGGTCGGTTTTATTTCTATTGTCGGATCAAGTAAACCGGTTGGTCTTAACAATTGCTCGACGATATTTTCTTTACCCGCTTTTTCTAGTTCATATTTGTTGGGAGTAGCTGAAACATAAACTGTTTTTTGAGTTCTTTTTTGAAACTCGGGGAATTTAAGCGGCCGATTGTCTATCGCTGACGGGAGGCGGAAACCGTATTCCACAAGAGTACTTTTTCTGGAATAGTCGCCTGTACACATACTTTTCAGTTGAGGAATGGAAATATGGGACTCGTCTATGATGGTCAGGAATTTTCCCCTGGAAGCAAAGAAATCAAGCAAAGAATATGGCGGTTCTCCGGCTTTTCTAAAATCAAGATGGCGGGAATAATTTTCTATGCCGTGGCAGTAGCCGGTTTGTCTCATCATTTCTATGTCGTTCAGGGTCTTCTCTTGTAATCGAACCGCCTCCTCGATTTTTTTGTTTTTCTTTAACAATTTTACCTGTTTTTGAAGTTCGCTTTTTATATTCTCCATTGCCAGACCTATCTTATTGTCCGATGTTATCCAGTATTTGGCTGGAAATATTATTTTTTCCGTTACTTTATCGTATTTTAACTCTTTCATTTCAAGTTCTTCAGGTTCATTCAGATTTGCCGTTGAAATTTTTTCTATGATGTCTCTTTGTTCGCCAGAGGCGAGATCTCGCCCCTTTGGGGCGGAAAATTTTACTTTAGTGACTTCTTGAGCGGTGGGTGAGACAATCTCAAATTCACTGGTTGTTTTTCTAAAACAACCCCGCTTTAATTCTATATCCTGCGTGTATTGTAAACGCAAAAGAGCTCTAGTCAGATCGCTCGGCTTTATTTTTTTACCTTCAAATATTTCAAGGCCGAGGTTTTTATATTCTTCCGGCGAACCGAGGTTATAGATACAGGAAACCGAGGCGACGATTATAACATCATCACGGGACATCAACGCTTGTGTGGCGGCGTGGCGCAAACGATCTATCTCCTCATTTATCTTGGAGTCCTTCTCAATATACGTATCGGTATGGGGAATATATGCCTCCGGCTGGTAATAGTCGTAATAGCTTACGAAATAGTGGACAGCGTTCTTTGGGAAAAACTCTTTAAATTCTTTGTATAACTGGGCGGCGAGGGTTTTGTTGTGGGAAATAATCAAAGTTGGTTTTTGGTATTGCTCAATTACCTTGGCCATCGTAAATGTCTTTCCCGAGCCGGTTACGCCCAAAAGCACCTGGTGCTGTTTGCCGGATTTTAAACCCTTGGTTAGTTTGTTAATTGCCTCGGGCTGATCCCCAGTGGGTTGAAATTTTGATGATAGTTTGAACATCGACACCATTGATAAAATATATAAACTTAATAGTTATTGATCTTTTTATTAAAAACAGGAGGGTTGAGTGTATTATCTCTTTGGTTTCTGGGTCGCTGTATCTTTAGCGGTTTTGGCCGTTATATCTATAGGCGATAGTCCATATGCTGTCTCTCTAGGGCTATCATTGTTTTCTATTATTACTGCCCAAGCTACTGTTGCAATAGCCGTTTGTAATAGACCTACTAAATAGCAGGTCTTTTTTATTTTGTTTTTCAATGATAAGCTTGAATTATGATTTCTTTTTTGGAAGGAAAAATAGAATATCGTGGCGATAAATATCTGATTTTGAACGTGGGTGGTATAGGATATAGGGTGACAGTATCCCCTAAGTTGCTTAATATTTTATCAAAATCAAGCCCAACTGTCAATCCCGCACCAAACTTTTCCGCTGACCGCCAGAAGCCCGGGGGCGGGTTTGGTGCGGGACAGGTCCCCATAGTCAAACTGTTTATTCATTCCCAACTCAATATGCGCGAGGGCACTTTTGATATGTACGGATTTCAGAACAAAGAGGACTTGGAATTATTTCATCTTGTCACAAGTGTCAACAGCATCGGACCAAAAAGTGCTATGGGAATTTTGTCTACTATCGAACCAAAGCACCTGAAAGCGGCGGTGATCAACGAAGACGCTGATTATCTGAAAAAGGTCTCCGGTCTTGGGCCAAAGACGGCCCAGCGTCTGATACTGGAACTCAAAAATAAAATTGATTATCTGGATGTCGGGGATATGGAAGGAATTGACTTGAGCCAAGAAGGCCAGGCTACAGAGGCGCTTTTGGCGCTTGGTTATAGTCCATCGCAAGCAAAGGATGCCTTGAAGGAATCCAAGGGCAAGACGCTAGAGGAGCGGGTCCGCGAGGCATTAAAAATGCTTGGCAAAAAATGATTTTTATGAACTTTGATAAAAAATTCAAAATTTTTCTTGAAGTAGCTGAAGTGTTGAACAAACACGGAATTATTCCGACTCTTTATGGTTCTTTGGGACTCTACCGTCTCGTTGGTCAGTTAGACGAGATAGATGACATAGATATTGTAATACCAGAAATATATGCCAAAGAGAAACTTAATGAACTGATAAATATTATGGAGGACATTGGCTACAAGCAGGACAAGACCTTTCCACATGAATTTTTTAAGGACAAAGAGCAAATAGGATTTGAGTTAGAAGAAGAGTTAAAAGAATTTGCCGGAGTAGATTTAGATAATTACAAAATAACCAAAGTAAATAACGCAGAATTTAGAGAATTGTCTTTAAGCGACTACCTTAAATTTTACAGCAAAGCCCTCAAAGAACGCGAGAATAAAATAAGAAAAACAAAAACAAAAATAGAAGTTCTGGAGAAATTATTAAAGCATAAAAAGGAAAACAATTTTGCTTTTATTGATAGCCAAAACGCACATAAGGGTACGAAAAAAGATTTAGGTTGGGGAATCGACTGGACTCGTTTCCGAGTATACTTAAAGCATAAATACAGTGTTACTAACGCCTACTTGTTTATTGGATTTATTCCCGAACATAACGATATTTACGACGAACTTCAAAAAGCCGGCTTTGTACTTAAATTCAAACCAGTTTTACCGAACGAGGACAAAGGTGTTAAGGGAAATGTTGATGCCGATTTGGTCCTGCAAGCGATGATTGATTATAAAGATTATGACAAAGCCGTACTTGTTTCGAGCGACGGGGATTTTTATTCACTTGCTCGGTATTTATACGACAACAAAAAACTTGCCGCGGTTTTGAGCCCTTGCAGGCGCAAATGTTCCTCACTTCTAAGAAAATCTGCAAAGGACATGATGGTTTATATGGATAAACTTGAGGGAAAGCTGGCAAAAAGAAAAGGCACCGCGTAGGGACGAAACCTCTACGAAGTGCCTTTCCATAACGATATTCATAGTATAGCATAGCAGCCAGTAGTCAGTCAATACTTATCCACAATGAGGTCATTTCTTCAAACAACCGAATGGTTAAAATTCCAGGAATCCATTGGCCACAAGACGTGGCGGTTTGATGATGGAAAAATAAGATCCAACATAATTCAGCACAAGATTCCTTTTGGTAAAAATTACCTCTATATCCCTCACGGACCAGAAATATTTTTCGATAATGTCCAAAGCGGTCTGAAAAACGAGGTTGATAATTTTCTGAAATACTTGAAAGAATTGGCTAAGGAAAACAAATCCGTTTTTGTAAAAATGGAGCCACTGACCGATGTTATTGTTGAACTTATTTTTAGAAAAGGCATAAAAAGATCAAAAAAATACATTCAACCGCAAAAAACCGTCATTTTGAATTTGAATTTATCGGAAGAGGAACTGTTATTAAGAATGCACCACAAAACAAGATATAATATCAAGGTGGCAGAACGGAATCAGATTAAAGTGGAAGGCAATAGCGACCTCGATGCTTTCTGGGAATTGCTCAAAAACACAACCAAACGCGACCGCTTTTATTCTCACAACAAGGAGTATTACAGAAAACTGCTGGCGCTGAATAACAATGCGCTCAAGGTTGATCTTGTTTTGGCATATTATAACAACGATCCTGTGGCTGGCGCTATCATGCTTTGCTATGGCGATACGGCATACTATCTTCACGGTGCGTCTGATTATAACCACAGACATCTAATGGCGCCATACGCCCTGCATTGGGAAATAATTAAAAGATTTAAGAATTTAGGTTTTAAGTTTTATGATTTGTGGGGCATAGATACCCAAAAGTGGTCTGGCGTCACCCGTTTCAAGCTCGGCTGGCTTGGCTCGTCGAAGTCGACAGACAAAGGCGGCGGCGGGCGACTAGTAGAATACCCTGGCTCATTTGATATGCCCATCTCAAAATTCTGGTACTTTGCCTACAACCTTGCTAGGAAGGTGTTTTAGTATGTTCCAAGAAGGATTATTGGATAAAACTCTAAGAAATATTAAAAAACTGATCCCCAGATCGGTGTTTGATTTTTTTGCGCCGGCTTATCATACGATACTTGCTTATGCAGGAGCGGTTGCGTACGGATTTCCTTCACGGTCAATGAAAGTTATTGGTGTAACGGGCACGAAGGGCAAATCAACGACGGTCTTTTTAATAACTAAAATATTAGAGCAAATTTCCAAAAATGTGGAGGGCCGCCCTGTGGAGGGCCCTGTAGAGGGCGGCCCTCCACAGGGACCACAGGGATTTCTGTGGGGAGGAGTGGCGGCGATAGGTTCGCTGGGATTCAAGATAAAAGATAAGGAATGGCCAAATACTTTAAAGATGACAATGCCCGGCCGCTTCAAACTCCAGAAGTTTTTGGTTGAAGCGAAGAGAGCCGGCTGTAAGTATGTGGTGCTTGAGGTTACCTCTGAAGGAATCAAACAAAAGCGTCACTTAGGGATTAAATTTGACTGCGCAGTATTTACTAACTTGCACAAAGAGCATATTGAAAGCCATGGCTCGTTTGAGAACTACTATCGGGCCAAACAAGACTTGTTTAAAAAAACACAAAATATTCACATTATTAACGCTGATGATCCTAATACCGCATTGTTTGGTGATTTTCCGGCAAAGCACAAAATTTTCTATGGACTGAATCGGGGAGACATGGTTGCGTCAATCCGTCAACTGGCGGATAAAAACGAAAACATCGGATCTTCTTTCGAAATTTACGGCACCACTTTTTCAATTAAGCTAGCTGGCCAATTCAACGTTCTTAACTGTCTCGCCGCTTTATCGGTTGGCGCGATGTATGGGATAGACCTGCCAAAGATGAAAACGGTTTTGGAATCTATCGAATTTATTCCGGGAAGGATGGAATTCATTCCCGCCTTCGTTAGAACTTCGGCGGGCGAAACAAAGAGGTTTAATGTAGTGGTGGATTATGCGCATACACCCGAGAGTTTGATACAAGTGTATCAAACTCTCAAATTAGAGATTCTAAATCCTAAATCCGAGATAAGTTCCAAATTCCAAATTCCAAATTCCAAACCCAGGCTTATTTGTGTTCTTGGCGCTGCCGGCGGGGGAAGGGACAAATGGAAAAGACCGGAATTTGGCAGAATTGCGGCGGAATACTGTGATGAGATAATTTTGACCAACGAAGACCCATACGACGAGAACCCGTTTTCAATTTTGAAAGAAATTGAAAACGGGTTCTCGCAATTACCAATTACCAATTACCAATTACCAAAATACAAAATAATTCTTGACCGTCGTGAAGCAATAAGAACTGCCTTGACATCTGCTCAAGAAGGTGATGCAGTTGTCATCACAGGAAAGGGCTCGGAGATGTCAATGGCCGTGGCTGGAGGCAAGAAAATCCCCTGGTCAGACAAAGATGTTGTCCGGGAAGCTCTTAAACAGTAAGGGGTTGTTGACGAAAGAATTAAAATGCTTACCATATATTCAGTTGCCTATTCTTTAACAACGAGGCGCTTTGGCAGATCCGAGTTCGGCAGCTGATGCTGAAAACACTTCGCGGGTAGTCATTCTTTTTGATGCCTGCGCTCCAAAGATGGAGGAATGCACTTCGGACCGATGCGAAAGTGATCCTAGCATTCTCTGCAAACACCGGTTTGATTTTAATTGTTATATTCTGAACGGCATTCATGGGCAGAACTATTTGAGCTCCGTCATGCTTTTTGACTTTCAGGTTATTCTTCATTTTCTATATTCTATTTTTCAACACAGAGTTCCGGGGCCCAAAAATTCAAAATATGTAATTATTACCAAAGACAAGAAATTTCTTACGTCTGCTCAAAAAGAATGGCGGGAAAAAGCAAAAAAACGCACTCGCCCGCGGCTTAGTTTCGGCCCTAATTTTGTAAGAAACGGCAAGTTGGTGATATGTGTTGAATGCATTGAATCCAAGACATACGGCTCGGATCGTTATGACGATCGCACCGCGGTGATTGACCGGCTTAACCGGCGATTTGGCCACTCGGCTTCCTAGGGAGGCCTTTTACTTTTTAATTCACGACTTCTGTGATAATATTTATTCTATGGATTCAGGATCTCAACAACTTAAACCGGAACTCGTTGTTCTTCGTAAAGAAAGGTTTCCACGGTCAATAAATGGTTCTGGTTTAACTTGGCTTTTGATAGTATTGGTCTTAATACTTATGGCTTTTGCTGTCAGTATGTTCAGACAACCGGTTATTTCTGACACATCAGGCAGTATCGGTTTTTCTCTTGAACCGACACCATCAACACAGCCGAGGGTTTATACTGTTTCTTACAAAAACGGTGTTTTCAGTCCTACCAACTTAAGGATAAAAGCTGGTGATACCGTGAGGTTTAAAAACGAAAGTATTTTCTCGATCAGAATAATCGGCGATGATTTAGTTGGCTTTGACAGTATCGGCGATGTACCGCAAGGAAGTTTCTTTGCCTTCACTTTTGCCGCGAAAGGAATTTTTAGCTATTATAGTGGAGAGAACCATAACGAATCGGCTACAATAATAGTTCGGTAGTTCGAGGTCTCGACCGAGCTTGGTCGAGGTCTGGGTTCGCTATAAACAAATTCATCAAAAAATAAAATAATGAGGAATTTTCTCACTACACAAGTTGAATCATACCTAGGGGTTATTTTTATCTCTCTCTTAACCCTGTTTTTTATCGGCTTATTTTTTATTGCTATCAAAAATTTTAATTCTGATCTTGCAATAATAAATTCTGAACAAGCTCAAGTCAGAATTATTAAATGATGTTTAAATTAGGGGTTTCTTTGTTTATAAAAGAGGCCATTCTTTTCGGGCTCACACTAGGACTTGGCCTTTATGCGGCATACAGCTACTCTTTTTATCTTGGCGATGTTGTTCAAGATGTTTCGGTGAGTTTTAACCGCACCGATCTTATAATATTACTTATTTTGTTCGGTGCTATTTTTCTCATTTCTCGCTATAAAAAAGTAGCCGGTCTTTCTTTTAAAATTTTTCTTGTTCTCGTGGTTTTTTCCGGAACGCAGGTTATATTGGGAACTCTTATTCCTTCGTCTTGGGATTTGCTTGCGACTCTTTTCTTCACTTTTATTTTTGTCGTAGGCAAAAACGTGACGGTCCACAATCTCGGAATTATTCTTGGCATAGGCGGTATAGCGGCGGTTTTCGGCCTTTCTATTTCTGTTGAGCTGGGGCTTATCTTGCTTGTCGTACTTTCTTTTTATGATATTGTGGCTGTTTATGCGACAAAACACATGGTTACTATGGCAAAAGGAATGATAGAAGCTGGGGCTGTATTCGGTTTTCTTATCCCGATGGAGTTCAAGGGTTTTTTTTATAATAAAGACCAAGCAAGAGCGGGGATAGGAGAGAATTTTATGGTATTGGGTTCTGGGGACATAGGACTGCCTCTTATTTTTGCAAGCTCTCTTATTAAAATTTCTTTATTATCGGCAATAATAACGGCGGCATTTTCAATGCTGGGACTTTTTCTCACCCATATTTTATTTGTTAATCAATTCAGAAGAAGAGCAATGGCCGCATTGCCACCGATAGCAACAATGACGATTATCGGTTATTTAATTTCACTTTTTTTAGTGTGAAATTAAATAAGCTGAATTAAAAATGAAAAATGAAAAATTATTGAATTGAAAATTTTTAGAAGAAAAATTTTCAATAACCTTAATTTTGCATTTTGATTTTTGCATTTTGAATTTACGTTTGACGTTCTATGGTGGTGCCCGCTCCGTTACTGGTGCCAACTATTTACTCGAAATAGGCGATCCTGTAAAATCCTTCGATAAAACTCAGGATCATGGGGTAAGTACCAAGATTTTGGTGGATTGCGGTATGTTCCAGGGCTCAAAGTACTCCGAAGATCTAAATTATGAGAAATTCTCTTACGATCCATCCGGTATTGATTTTGTCTTTATAACCCATAGCCACACTGACCATGTCGGCCGTTTGCCAAAATTATATAAAGAAGGTTTTAGAGGTAAAGTTTTTGCTACCGAGCCAACTATAGCTCTTATTAAAAAAGCTCTTCCGGATAATTTTAACTTGATAAAAAATGAGGCAGAAAAAGATGGACATGAACCATTGTTTACTCTCGAAGATTTAGATGGAGTAATCAATCTGACTGAAGGTTTTGGTTATGAGGAAGCGATTAGGCTGGATAACGGCATTACGGCTGTTTTTCACGATGCGGGGCACATACTAGGGTCGGCAATTATAGAGATACAATTCCCGAACCAAAATCAAAAATCCCCGAAAAGGCCAGTGGCCCTCGGGGCTTTACTGGCAAAAATCAAAAATCAAAATTTTGGAAAGATTTATTTTACGGGAGACTTGGGAAATCCGCCGACTCCGCTTCTTCCGCCCCCCTTTTTTCCAAAGGATGCGGACTATATAGTCATAGAGTCCGCATACGGTTCAAGAGTACACGAAGACAGAGACGAGAGAAAAAATATTCTGCAAAAAGTAGTAATGGGAACAATCCAAAGGGGCGGTGTTCTGATGATACCTTCGTTTGCTATGGAAAGAACACAGGAACTTTTATATGAGTTTAACAGTTTGCTGAATGATAAAAAAATCCCGGAGATACCAATATTTCTCGATTCTCCTTTAGCTACGAACTTGACTGAAATTTACAAAAAACACTCTGATTATTTCAACAAAGAAACCACATATATAATTAATTCTGGCGACGACATATTTAATTTTCCTGGACTGAGATTCACTCGCACGATCGAGGAATCAAAACAAATCAACGCTGTTTCTCCGCCAAAAATAATAATTGCCGGTTCAGGGATGTCTACCGGCGGCCGTATTTTGCATCACGAAAGACGTTATTTGCAAGATCCGAATTCTACCATCTTGTTCATAGGTTATCAGGTTAAGGGTTCATTGGGCAGAAAAATATTGGACGAAGAAAAAGAAGTCAGAATATTCGGCGAAAAAGTGCCGGTTAACTGCGAAGTAGAAGCAATTGGAGGATATTCAGCTCATGCCGATCAAAAAATGCTCGTGGATTGGGTCAGGACTGTTGCCGGTGGAGGCAAGCTGAAAAAAGTGTTTGTGGTTCAAGGAGAAGAGGAGTCATCTTTGGCGCTTGCCAGGGAAATAGAGGGGGTTCTAAAAGTCGATGCGGTTGTGCCGAAGCAAGGAGAGGGGTTTGCCCTGTAGTGAATTTTTGAGTTGGCTTTGCCGTTACGGCCATAAGGCCGTAGCTCAAAAATCTACTACGGGGTTTGAGTTGTAGAAGCAAGACTGTCGGGTAATTTTTAGTCCCGATTTTTGTTTACAAAAATCGAGGATCCTCGATCTAAAATCGGGACAACTGAAATTCTTTACCACACATTCAAAGGTAATTTGGATATTGTTCGGGTAAGTAGAGATTAGCTAAAATTATCATATGATAATTTTAGCTAATCTTCCAAAAGTTTAGCCGGAAAATCTGAAGCCAGCTGAGCTAGCTGGAGTATTCAAAGTATTACCTAAAACTATCAATTGATAGTTTTAGGTAATACTTTGAATATTTACGGAAGAGGAACGCCTGTCTGCCGGCAGGCGGGGATGTTACAACTTTTGTCTGAACAATAGACTTGTCCCTTAATTATACTGGATAAATGCTGGATTATTAAAGGACAAGTCTAATGACAAATTGCCGAAGGATTTGTTAAAGAATTTCAATGTTAAAAATTAACTGACGGTTTCGTGACCATGGCACGAATCTTCACTTTTCCCAATTTCCGAGGCGGGGCGAGGTGTTGTCGGGCCAGTCGGCTAGCATTACGAATACTTTAGAGGACAGGGGTTTGTTATCATGCGCCATCATTGCTATTGCGCAGGCGCGGTGCATTCCTTCGGCTATGCAAACATCGCCGTTTGGCAGGCGGGTTGCGGTTAGAGTTGTTTCGGGGTCTTTGAAGTTGTTTGCTATCTCCCGTATGTACCAGTGATTATGTATCCCCGGATGGGCGAGTAGGTCTTTAAGTCGAGGTGGCTGTTCTTCAAAAGGGCAGTAGAACCATTTGCTCCAACCATGGAACATTCCTCCTCGTCACTCCGGGATGGTCAAAAGTGGTTCAGGAATTTCGTATAATCCCCATTTCAGTTTTTGAGCAAACAACGGCGCGTGGGTTTTCTTTCTCCACTCTTCCCATGATTTGTGCCCTTTGGCTTCCCAAAACGGTTTCCAGTGCTCAACATTTTCTTCCATCTTCCGCCAATTTCCAAAGACGTCGTCGGGGGTTAGAGATTTTACGAATTTCAACTCCATATTCTAAAACTTACCATTTTTATTAGATAAAGCAAAAATGTCTTCTAGTTGTCCCTTTTGTTAATTTATTATAAATTGTAAGATAAAATTGTTATGACAAACGACAAAAAAGGACAACATAATCTTCCAGCTTCTAAACTACCGCTAGTGCAAGACAAAAGAAAACCGGAGGATTTTAGAACTTCGTTGCATTGGCGGGTGTTCAGAATACTTTCTGAATTTGTGGATGGCTGGCAGTTCCTGGCTGATTTCAAAAAGACCGTGTCATTTTTCGGCTCGGCCAGATCTACTGAAGGAAGCAAGTGGTATGAGGAAGCCCGCAAACTCGGCAAAATGATGGCTGAAGCTGGATTTGATATAGTTACTGGCGGCGGGCCTGGCATTATGGAGGCCGGAAATCGTGGGGCTGTCGAAGGTGGCGGCAGATCAATTGGATTGAATATCAAGCTTGAAATGGAGCAAAGAATAAATCCCTATGTTCAGGAAAGCGCAGCTTTTCATTATTTCTTTGTCAGGAAAGTGATGCTTTCATTTGCCGCAAGGGCTTACGTATTCTTTCCCGGCGGATATGGAACGCTGGACGAAGCATTTGAACTTTTAACTCTTATTCAGACGAAAAAAATATCCGATAAAATTCCTGTCGTACTAGTGGGAAAAAAATTTTGGGAGCCGGTAGATAAATGGTTGCGGGAAGAAATCTATGGCAAATATAAAACCGTTGACGAAGAGGATCTCAAAATCTATAAAATAGTTGACTCCGCCGAGGAGGCGTTCGAACTCATTAAAGACGCTCCACCGAGAGAGGATTGGTACTATTGACAAATAAATCCCATTTATGGTAATATAAAGAAGACCATAGGGACGCGCGTGACTTGTTCCGATTGGGCCAGCTAAGCTGGCTAGGGCCGTCGGAGCAGTCAGGAAACAAGGCCCAAACTTCTCGAGAAGGAGGAAGACATGGGGTTGGTTGTTGTTGCGTTGTTGGTTGTTGTGGTGGCATACGTGGTGGCATACATCTGGGGGCGGGTATTTGCGCCAGCGCCAGCGCCGGAACCAAAGCGTTTCGGTCTCGATGAGGCCGAGGCGGCACTGTCGTACGTTCGAGCCAGCGAGACTGCTGTTACCCAAGCGGTAATGGCAGTGGTTGTTGGTGTTCTCGGCTACTATAACGCGGTGGCCGAGGATGTTGCCGAGGAGACGAACTCCTTAGCAGCCGTGAAGGCTCGTCGCGACGCGAAAGCGTCGGATGACGAGGACAAGATCGAGGCGCTTCGCGCCGAGATCGCTCGACTGAGAGCGGCGAACGCCAGTGCCGATCAGCGTGTGGCGGCGCTGCACGAGATCGCCGAGATCTTCCGCGGCTAACGCCGATGCCCATTCGGGGCACAGGACCAGCTCAGCTGGCCAGGGGGACGGATTTCCGCCCCCCTCTTTTTATTTGACCCCTCACTTTTTGAGCAGATATTAAAAAAGAGCCGAATGGCGGCTACTGCTGAAAAGGTAAGGGTGCTTGATTTTTAATAAAAAATTTGATAAACTTGGAACAAATGCCGCAATCGGACTACAAAGTAAACAATATCCTCATCCCCGAAGAGCTTCCTCTTATAGCTCTGAAAAACACCGTCTTGTTTCCAAAGACGGTCATTCCACTTATCGTCCAAAGGCCTAAATCAGTCGGCGCTCTGGAAAACGCTCATTCCACTGACCGTCTGATATTTTTTGCTACTCAGAAAAGCACAGAGGACGATGTCTCTAGGCACGATATTTTTACGACCGGAACAATCGGACGAATTGTGTCTGTTCTAAAGTTACCCGACGGATCTTCCAAGGTTGATGTCGAGGGCCTTATCAGGGCGAGGATTGTAGAAATTACCAGAGAAGAGCCATTCTTTAGAGTAAAAGCTACTCCGTTCTCGCTGATAATCAGAGATAATTTGGAAGAAAAGGCGTTACTGCGTAAAGCCATAGACCAGTTCCGGATAATTTCGGAAGCAAGATCTTTTCCCACTATTTTACCGGAAGTGATATATATGATGTCTCAACTTAAAGACACAGAACATATTATCGGTTTAATGACTGTTAATATTAATCTGGAAATAGAGGATCAGCAGAATATTCTTGAAAGAGAAAGCGTAATTGACGCTCTGCGCTTATTAAACACATATTTGGCCAGAGAGACCGAATTATTGGAAGCGGAGCGGAAGGTTGCCAAGGAAACCAAAAAACAACTGGGCAAGATGCAGAAAGAATTATTTTTGCGCGAGCAGCTCAAAAGCATAGAGAAAGAATTGGGGGTTGATGACGAAAAAGGAGAAATGGAAACGATAAAACACAAGATAACCGCCGCCGGAATGCCGAAGGAAGTGGAGGACAAAGCTATCAAAGAATTAAACCGTCTTGGCAAGATGCCGCCGTTCAATCCGGAGATATCGTATCTGCGCACATATCTTGATCTGATGGTTGACCTGCCATGGTCCAAAAGAACGAAAGAAAAAATAGATCTCAAAGAAGCGGAGAAAATACTAAACCAAGATCATTATGGTTTGGAAAAGGTAAAAGAAAGAATTATCGAATATCTCGCCGTGCAGAAACAAGTCGGCAAACTCAAGGGGCCGATATTGTGCCTTGTCGGTCCTCCCGGAACCGGAAAAACATCGGTGGGACAATCCATTGCTAGAGCTTTGGGCAGGAAGTTTGTCCGCATGTCGCTTGGCGGATTAAGGGATGAAGCCGAAATACGCGGCCACAGGAGAACTTATGTTGGCGCTATGCCGGGCAGGATTATTCAAGGAGTAAACACTTCCAAAGTCAGGAACCCTGTCTTTATGCTGGATGAAATAGACAAAATAGGCATGGACTTCAGGGGCGATCCATCGGCGGCCTTGCTTGAAGCTCTCGATCCCCAACAGAACCACGCTTTCTCAGACCACTACCTTGAAGTGCCATTTGACTTGTCTGATGTTTTCTTTATTGCTACGGCGAACGTTCTGGATACGGTACCGCCTGCTTTGAGAGACCGTCTTGAAATAATAGAGTTTCCCGGCTATTCAGAAGAAGAAAAATTTCACATAGCCAAGAATTTTCTTTTGCCGCGGCTATACACAGAACATGGCCTTAAAAACCGTGCGCTTTCTATAACTGATTCAGCCTTATTTGATGTTATCAGGAAACACACAAGAGAAGCGGGAGTAAGAGATCTTGAAAGACAGCTCGCGTCCATTATCCGTAAAGTTACGCGAAAAATAGTGGAACTATCTTCCCTGCCGCACCGGCAGGTAGGCAATAAACAAGTTGTCGTCAGTAAAGAAATTCTTCATAAATATCTCGGCCCGATCAAATATACTCACCAAGTTGCCGAAAAGAAGGATGAAGTTGGAGTGGTCACCGGTCTTGGCTGGACTCCTGTGGGAGGAGAAGTATTTTCCATTGAGGTGGTTCGGGTTCCCGGCAAAGGCCGTCTGATATTAACCGGCCAGTTAGGTTCGGTGATGAAAGAGTCGGCGCAGACGGCTTTGAGTTTCGCGAGAGATTACGCGGCAAAGCATAACGTCAAAGAGGATTTGGTTAAAACAGATATCCATATTCATGTGCCGTCCGGTGCGATCAAGAAAGACGGGCCGTCGGCGGGTATCGCCATGACTACTGCTTTGGTATCCATGTTTTTGCAAAAGTATGTCCACAAAGAAGTGTGTATGACTGGCGAGGTAACTTTGCGCGGTAAAGTGCTAGAGATAGGCGGGATTAAAGAAAAGGTGCTAGCCGCTCACCGAGCCGGACTGAAAAAGGTCTTATTGCCGTTTGATAATAAAAAAGATATGGAAGACATACCGGAGAGCGTAAAGAAAGACATGGAATTTAGATTTATGAAAGTAATGGACGAAGTCTTGACTCTAGCTTTAAAATAGGGTAAGATTAGATCCAGATCCGATGTTTTTTCAATAGAGAAGAAGGAGAAGGATATGTCTTGCTGCCATAGTTGTCCGTGCGTCTGCCACTCTTTTATTAGAGATTTAGCTAGCGTATATCAGATTCTGCTTTTTCGTTGTTTTCTCTGCGAACATGAAAGATGTCCTTTGTGTGAAAGGATGATTGTCAAAGAGACGGCTGACCATCACTTTGAAGATTGTCATAGTGTGGTCCGTGGACTTTATGTTCCCCGATAAGGCCTTAAAGTCGCTGATTAAACATAATATCATATTGCCGCTTAAATAGCGGTTTTTGTGTCAACATAACATTTGTATTTAAAAAAAATAAATGGTCTAATTATTTAATGGCGATAATGACCCCTCTTATTGTGAAAGTTGTTGTTGCTGCATTACTTGGATCAGTTGTTGGTTTTGAAAGAGAACTTGCCAGAAAAGTTGCCGGTATCAGGACCCACGCTTTGGTGTGTCTTGCCTCTGCTTTGTTTACGGCAATTTCAGTTGACGCGTTTAAGGAACATATCGGCTCAGTTGGTTATGACCCCTCAAGGATAATTTCTAATATTATCGTTGGCATCGGTTTTATCGGTGCCGGGGCCATTCTGCGACATGGTTCAAAAGTTGAAGGCACGACCACGGCGGCAAGTTTATGGGCGATAGCGGCTATTGGCGTGACTGTCGGCGTGGGGCTGTTCAAAGAAGCGGTCATTATAACAGCTATTATTTATGCCATTCTTCAGGCGGTTTGGTTTATAGAACAAAAAATGAGGATAAGATTGAGCGCAATATATAAATCGGAAGATGAAGAGTTTCGGAATTAAATAATCCAACAAAGGACTCCTTTCGTAAAAGTGCCCTTTGTGAAAAGTGCCCTTTGTGTTTAACAGAAATAAAAGATTTTTCTCTGCTACCGCCGCTTTAATCGGAACCATGGTTGGCGTAGGCGTGTTTGGCATTCCTTTCTCTTTCGCGAAAGCCGGTTTTTGGGTCGGTTTTTTGTTTCTTTTTTTGACCGGTTTTTTGACACTTGTCGTTAATTTCATGTTCGGAGAAGTTGTTTTAAGAACCAAAGAGAGACATCAGATGGTCGGTTATGCCGGTTTATATCTTGGTCCGATGTGGAGGAGAGTAATGTTCTTAGCTGTTATTTTAAGCATCTATGCGGCGATGCTGGCGTATATCATAATTTCGGGTGATTTTTTGAGCAACATTTTATCGCCGTTCTTTTATTTATCTAATACCGCTTATAGTTATTTCTTCGCGGTTATTCTCTCATTCCTTCTTCTCGCGGGCCTCAAACGGATTTCGGTGGTGGAGCTTGTTCTGACGGCTCTCTTTGTTTTTGTTGTTCTGATGGTTTTTGGATTTGGTATTCCTAAAATTAATCTCGGCAACCTCCAGACCGTTAATCAGGAGTTTTGGTTTCTGCCGTATGGTATTCTGCTTTTTGCGTTTGCGGGAATGTCGTCCATTCCGATCCAAAGAGAAATATTGCGCGGAGCCGAGAACAAACTTAAAAAGTCCATCTTCTGGGCGGTTTTGCTGGTCGGCATTTTATATCTCCTCTTCGCTTTTACTGTTGTAGGTGTTTCAGGGGAGGTAACTTCTTCCGATGCCGTGACCGGATTATTTGAATTTTTGGGAAATAAAATAGTGGTTCTCGGTTCTATGTTCGGAGTTTTAGCGGTGGGGACGTCATTTCTTATGCTTGGTTCAGCGCTAGACGAGGTTTTTAGGTGGGATTATGGTTTTAAGAAGGGCTGGTCGTGGCTGCTCACGATTCTTCCCCCGTTCCTTTTATTCGTCGTCGGCTTGAGGACATTCATAGACGTAATAAGTTTGGCCGGTTCCTTGGCCATTGGTTTAACGCTTCTGATATTGATTTTTACGTATATGGCTGCCAAAACAAAAGGGGACAGGTCCCCGGAATATAATTTATCTATTCCAAAATGGTTTCTGTATTCAATGGCCGCGCTTTTTGCAGCAGGAATTGTCTATGTGTTGGTTTTGGGTTAAGCGAAACCCGCCCACCCCATTTTCAATTACTCCGTGCTGTGGTCACGAGGCCGTCAGGTAATTTTTAACAATTGAAATCCTTTAACAAATCCTTTGATATTTGTTCATAATGCGGATAAAAATTCAACAACCGTTTGCCCCGGCACTTTCTTTGAATCCTTTAGAAAGTGCCGGGTTTTCCGGCTAAATTTTTATGAATCCTCATTATTTCTCAAATATCTTAGTATTTGTACCAAAGAATTTCAGTTGCTAAAAATTACCCAACAGCCTCGCTCCTCGGATGTCTCTACTTAATCGGTGAAATCGAAAAAATTTCGCTCCTTGGTATTTAGTTTCACACTTACTCTTGAAACCAAACGGTAGGCACAATTCTGCTCCTACCAGTCGGGTATAGAATTATACCCGACGGCCTCAAATGGGGATGGTTTTCCACTTAGCTTCTCGGCGGTGTTGTTGTATTAAAAAGCTGTTCATTCTCAAATTCTCAAGAATATGAGAATAGTTTGAATCTAAGAAACTTAAAAGCCCCGTACCAGACGGTACGGGGCTGCCGGTTTGCCGGTTCTTATCAAAAAGTCATGTCAGCGGGGATAGGTGTCTTGAGCTTGCACACGCATCCTCGGACATCCGATCCAGTCACGAGACTGAATACGGCTTCCCACTGCCATGTATTGAGCTCGGGGGCTGCGTTCATCGAATTGATGACTTGAGGCTGTAAATTGTTTGGAATCAGGAATCGGCCGAGGAACCGGATGTTCCTCGGTTCATCCATTCCGTGCCCCCATTTGGTGGTCGCTCCCATGAGCGCCACCTGAAATGGGATCTTGAACTCTTGGTTGTGACCGAGAAGGGTCACACCCTCCCCAATCGGTTTAACCGTGAGTTCAAATTCGAAGTGATTGTTGTGCTCCTCGAGCATATGCAACCACTTCGAGATGAAATAGAACGGCCCGGGGCCGTTAACGACCAGGAACATCGGACGACTTGTTGAGCGTGCCATGACGGCACCTCCTCTTTCGGTTTTCTGTCCGTCTTGGCCCGGACAGGTAGCCCTTAGCAGAGGCATAACGCCTCTGCCGACCCGCCAACTTGGCAGGGATTTTGGACACTTTAATAATATCATAAAAATAAAGAATTGTCAACATTTTGTCAAATTGTTTGGTAGGGTAGAATTAAGTGTAGATTTTTTATGTTAATAATAAAATCATTCTCATATTCGTGCCTGCCCGCCTCTGGAGGGAGAATATGAGAATGATTTGAAGGTAGCTGTGGTGAAAAACTCAAATAAAAAAATGGCCGTGAAGATCGGTATGATAGGGCGGCGGCATCAGCGGTCTCGCAAAGAAGAGAGTGAGTTTGGTTTAGCGGAGAAAGAATTTTTAAAGTGTTCAAATTGCGGCGTCGTTTATTTTGACAAATCGTGGCGTCGCGGCCTCCTTGAAGAAAAGCAGGAACATCTCCAAGAAAACAGGCAATTTAAATTTACTCTTTGCCCCGCTTGCAAGATGATACGCAATAAGCTCTTTGAGGGGGAACTTATTATAAAAATCAAAAATCAAAATACAAAAATCAAAATTAAGGAAGATATTCTAAACACCATCAAAAACTCCAACAAACAGGCGCAGGAACGGGACCCGTTGGACAGGATATTGTGGATGGAAGACAAGGGAGACGAAGTCCGCATCTTCACTTCCGAAAACCAGCTTGCGGTAAGGATTGGCAAGAAACTCAAATCGTCATTTTCGGGAAGCAAACTTGAAATAAGGCACAGCGATGAGGATATTGTTAGGGTTTATTGGAAGTGCTAAAAAAGCCTCCAAAATGGAAGCAGCTGATGTTTGTTGTTCTATTTTTAGAACAAGAAGTCTTTTTCAATTTTATTAATAATGGTGGGGAAAGGGAAAGTCGATAGGTTGGAGAAAAGTGGTGGGTAGAACACGGCATCGCATCCGTGACATCTTTTTGCTTTCACATCATTTTTGTGTCCACACCGAGGACATTCCGCAATATATGTGATTCTGACTTTCCTTATTATTCTAGGCGTTACTAGTTTTACAACTGGTTTCCCGCATTTGTGACAATAGTTGGCATTTTCCGGAAGTAATGCTGAGCACATGGAACAATAAATACAAAAAAAGAACCTAGAGTATTTAGAGTATAGTGAATAAATTTCCAAGCCTCCGGTATTTTCAAGGGGCTTACAGAAAAAAACGTCGTCCACCTGACCCTCCTTTACCCTCCTTGGGTTCGTGAGTAATAATACTACAGTATTAATTTCATGTCAATAGTTGTAAAATCAGAGCAATTCTTATTTTATTTCCTCTTTCTTACGATTCCGCTCCAGACGCGGAAAATCTTGTATTACTCCGGCTGGTACTTTAATGAATGGCAGTCAATATCATTTTATCTGACCGACCTTATTTTACTAACTTTATTTTTACTTTGGACTTATCGCAATATTTGGGGTTGGCAAATTTCTAATTTCAAATTTCTAATTTCAAAACAATTACCAAATTACCTAATTACCAAATTACCTAAACACGACCTTTTTCTTTTGGGGTTTCTTGCGGTTGCGGCGATTTCTGTAAAGAATTCATCTGATTTTTATGTGGGCGTTTTCCTTTGGCTGAAGTTGGTTGAATTTGCGCTGCTCTATTTTTATTTAAAAACGTACGCAATCAAGAGGTTCAACTTTATCGGGATTCTTTATGCCTTAATTCTTGGCGGAGTTTTTCAAGCGGCTGTTGCTATTGGACAATTTTTAAAACAAGACGATCTGGGTTTGAGGTGGTTAGGCGAAAGCGTATTAAGCCCCCACATGACGGGAGTCGCTTCTTTTTTCATTGGGTCGGGGGAGAAAATACTCAGGGCATACGGGACAACTCCGCACCCGAACATTCTAGCGGCATATTTATTTCTGGCAATATTTGCCTTTTATTTTCTTATTTTGCATCGCAACAAGCCCCATTATTTACACTCCCATATAATGATATATGGGAGTGTCGGGTATATGCTGATGCTTTTTGGGTTGTTTTTTACTTTTTCGCGGACGATTATTTTTCTTTGGGTAGTAGTGTTTTTAGTAATAATCTTAGTAATAATCGCGATGAGTATCCGGGCCGGTTCAAAAATGACTGTACCTGTGGATAATCGACTTGCGAAGTCGATTATCCACAGGTTGGTTGCTTTGGTTTTGGTCACTTTTATCGTTGTTGGGGCCTTTTCTTTTTTCTATTGGCCGGAAGTTCAGAGCAGAATGATTTTGTCGTCAGAAGAAGAGGCGGTACGGTTGAGAATCTTCTACAACAAAGAATCGCTTGGAGGCGGTATCAATTTGTTTGGTATCGGATTAGGTGACTTTACGAGTTGGTTAATGGAACAAAATCCAAATTTGCCGAGGCATGTTTACCAGCCGGTCCACAATATTTATCTACTCGTATATTCGGAGATAGGCATTATTGGTTTTGTTCTGTTCCTGCTGTTTTTGATATCTCTGTTAAAGAATTCTTTCTCAAAAAAGGTTGTTGGTTGTTGGTTGTTGGTTGTTGGTTGTTTATTCATCGGTATTTTTGACCATTTTCTCATTACTCTCCAACAAGGGAGGTTTGTTTTTTGGCTAGTATTGACATTATTATCAAACTATGATAGTATATAACATCATAACTGAGGATTTCGACAGGAGGTCAGAATGGCTAAAGCGAAAGCGCGGGTACAGGCAGTCAAGTTCGAGACCGTCGACAAGGCCCGAATCAAGGGCAAGGTCGGACACACCCGTACGGGTGCTTGCACCGCCAAGGGCCGCTGCTATCACGGGCGGAAGAAGAATCGATAGGAGGAATCTAGGAGGAATCATGGAAAAGCAGATGATCAAGTGGACGGCAACGGGCTATCGTCCGGGCGAGAAGGGGCCGATGTGGGGACCGACCGTGCGGGTCGGCACCAAGTGCGAGGCGGTGGTGGTCGTTGAGGGCAATCGTGAGCCCAAGACGGCCATCGTCCGCAACGGCCACGACTACATCTACCAGATGAAGAAGTGACCGTTCGGCAATAGCAGGGCCAGTTCAAGGAGGGACTGGCCTTTTTAATTTTCCAACTTTTTATTAAGCTGTTTAAGTATGTTTAATGACAATCGCACTGAACAACTCAAAAAAATTAAGGATGAAGTTCTAAATCTCAAGAACTCGCCTCTCTATAAAGAAAGGATAAAAAATAGGGTTTTCCCCGTTATCGGCGAAGGTAATCACTATGCTAAAATTATATTCATAGGCGAGGCGCCGGGAAGGAACGAAGCGGCAACCGGCCGGCCGTTCTGCGGCGCCGCCGGCAAAGTGCTTGACGAATTGCTGGCATCAGTCGGAATAGACAGGAAAGATGTCTATGTTACGAATATCGTCAAAGACCGTCCGCCTTCTAATAGAGACCCCTTGCCGGAAGAGATTAAAATTTATGCTCCGTTTCTGGACAGACAGATAGATATTATTCAGCCGGAAGTCATAGCGACATTGGGACGTTTCTCAATGGATTATATAATGAGAAAATTTGGTCTTGACTCTATGATAAAAGGAATAAGTAGTATACACGGCAAGATTTTTGATGCTCAAGCCAACTATGGATCTGTCAAAATCGTACCCCTTTATCATCCCGCGGTGGCCGTGTACAATAACAATATGAAGGAAGAGTTGCTAAAAGATTTTCAGGCTTTAAAACAGTTTAAATAAAAATGGAGCCGGTTCTACAATTTATCGGGTCCGCATTTCCAGCTCTCATCGCTTATAAATATTTGTTTCTTTTTTTGGGCGCGATGATAGAGGGCTTGAATACAATGGTGTTGGGCGGATTTTTAGTTTCGGTTAATACTGTTAAGTTATTGCCTTTGTTTCTGCTCTTTGTTCTGGCATATACTATTAACGGATATATTTGGTATACCGTGGGATATTTCGCCGGTGCCAAGCCGATAGATAAATGGGGCAGAAAAGACGAAAAAGGAAAAAAAATAATTGAAAGAGTCGAAAGTTATTTCAACAAATACAGCGGGCGGGCGATCATTATAACAAAATTTACTTTTTCTTTAACTGTAGCTACGCTTATAATGGCCGGTTCGCTAAAATATAATTTAAAGAAATTCTCTCTTTATAATTTTATCGGCTCTATCGGGTGGGTGGCAGTGACCCTTTTTGTTGGCTATTTCTTTGGACAGAGCTATAAATTATTTTTTGTATATCTGAAGCATTTTACATATGGTCTTATATTTCTTAGCGGCGCCATAGCTCTTATTTACATAATCAAATTAATATTCGGCTCCGCGTTTGTTAAATCCTTATTTATAACCGACAAAATTAAAGAACTCAGCTACAAGCTCCGCAATGGCTTGGAAGAATTTTTATCGAATGGAACGGAAAACGAAGAGTAACCACTCGTCCCTTGACACCCAAAGCAAGCAACCTGTGGATTGCTGGCTTGCGGAGAATATGATAGTATTGAGGGTACAAAATGAATACTAAAAAAACCGCGTATTTACTCGCAATTGTGCTCTTTTTTGGGGTGGCTTTTTTTGCTAATGCCGCTGACGATAATAGATATTTTATTAAATCAACAAGCGGGGTGTGGAAGAAATATTTTGGAGTCAGACATAATTTTGATGATGGATTTACCACAGATCTTTCCGGTTTTCAGCTTAGGTTTGCAAAAATCTTTGGTTTAGAAGTTGAGTTAGTTAAAAAACTGTATGTTTTGCCTGTTTCATCAGTAGATGAGCCAAGTGATAATCTTCAGAAAGAAGCCAGACCGCCAAGGGGTAATAATCAAAGACCGCTTCCGATAAACCAGGTACCATGGGGGATTAAGATGATTTATGACGACCAGTTTCTGGTTCGACCTACGGGGGGCGAAGAGGTGAATGTCGCAGTGCTGGATACAGGTGTTTTTAAAAGCCATTTGGATTTAAAAAACAGGATTAAAGATTGTAAAGATTTCTCCAGTCCCAAGTCGTCGTTGGTAGATGGTAAATGTGACGATAAAAATGGCCACGGCACTCACGTCGCTGGTATTATAGCGGCTGACGGTGGAAGTGACGGCCTTGGTATTTTTGGCATCGCTCCCGCAGTTAATTTATATATTTATCAAGTATGTTCAGCCAATGGTTTCTGCTGGGCTGATGATGTGGCTACGGCCATAAGAACGGCGGCTAATAGCGGAGTCAATCTTATCAACCTTAGTTTGGGATCTGATTCACAAAGCTCGCTGATTTATAACGCTATTGTGTATGCTATGAGCAAGAGTGTTTTGGTTGTTGCCGCAGCTGGCAACGACGGTCCTTACGTTGGGAGCATTGATTATCCGGCTGCTAATTTAGAGGTAATTGGCGTTGGCGCCCTAGACGGGGATAAAATAATTGCCGGCTGGAGTTCTCGGGGCATTAATTCACAGACGATGACCTATATGACCGAAAATGGCGATATTGAATTTGCCGCTCCTGGCGTCAGTGTAGAATCTACATGGAAAGATGGCGGTTATGTAATAATTTCCGGAACATCTATGGCGGCGCCCCATATCACTGGTCTTGCGGCTAAATTGTGGCAAAAAGACGCTTTAAATCCGGCAGAAGCGACAAGAGATTTGCTGCATAAGTTTTCTATCGATCTGTTACCATTGGGAGATGATGATGACTCTGGGTGGGGAATGCCGACATTATAATTCAAAAATCAAAATGCAAAATGCAAAATTTTGGCATCTCGCCGTTGGCGAGATAAATTTTATCTGTTAGTATGGCATTATGAAAGTTAATCATGTAATTAGAACTCTTGTTCTATCTGATTTTTTTGTAAATGCCGGATTCAGTATCTTTGCTCCGGTTTTTGCTGTGTTTGTGACTAAACAAATCAACGGCGGCACGCTTGAAGTGGTAGGCTTTGCGGCGGCCATTGTTCAGATAGTTAAAGTGTCTTTAGAAATACCAATTGCCAGATTTCTTGATAAGAATCATGGAGAGTACGATGATTTTTATTCTTTGATTTTAGGTAGTTTTTTAATTGCGATGGTACCGTTTATGTATTTAATAGCAACCGAGGTTAAACATTTATATTTTATCGCGACTCTTTATGGTGCCGGTATTGCTTTTGTAGTCCCGCCTTGGTATGCGATTTTCTCGCGCCACCTGGATAAATTAAATGAAAGTTTTGAATGGTCGCTTGACTCTGTGGCTATTGGTATTGCTGGTGCCGGGGCGGCGGCGATAGGCGGCATTTTGGCTCAAAGAATCGGTTTTAATTTTGTATTTGTCATCGGGGGCATATTTGCTATTTTTGGTGGTTTAAATCAGATCAAAATCTATAAAGACCTCAAGAAAAAAGTCGGCAGAGGGCAAGTCATTCCTCAGCCCGGCAAATAACTGCCGGCTTAATTGATGACGAACCATAATTTAGCCAAGATCCTTCGAGAAATATCGGTTCTCCTCGAAATGAAAGGGGTTGATTTCAAGCCTCAAGCATATGAGAAAGCCGCGCATTCAGTTGAAACACTTGAACAAGACGTCAGGGATATCTATAAAGAGGGTGGAATTAAGGCGTTGGAGGAAATTCCTGGTGTTGGCAAGGGCATTGCAGAGCGAATTGAAGAATATTTGAAAACGCACCGCATTGATGATTACGATAAACTCAAAAGACAGATTCCTGTACAGATAGACGAATTGGCCTCTGTCGAAGGCATAGGACCGAAGATGATTCTCAAGTTGTATAAAGAGCTTGGCATCAAGACTCGTGTCCAGCTTGAGAAAGCCGCCAAAGAGGGGAAACTTGAGGACATAGAAGGATTTGGCAAAAAGACGGAAGAGAACATTTTGCGGTCAATAGAATTTCTCAAAAAAGAACACGGTCGATTTATTTTGGGATTTGTGATGCCCCAAGTTCGGACAATCGTTGAAAAGATAAAAGAGGTTGATGGTGTAGAAAAAGCTGAATTTGCCGGCTCTATTCGAAGAATGCAGGAGACGGTTGGCGATCTAGATATTCTTATAATCTCCAAAAAACCATCGAAAGTAATGGATTTTTTCGTTTCTATGCCCGAAGTTGAGGCAGTGTATTCTAAAGGCAAGACTAAATCATCGGTTCGTTTAAAGATAGAAATGGATGCCGATCTTCGTGTGCTTCCACCCGAATCGTTCGGTGCGGCTCTCCAGTATTTTACTGGCGACAAGTACCACAACATCCAACTAAGGGAAATTGCCATCAAGAAGGGTTATAAACTCAACGAGTACGGTTTATTTAAAGAGACAAGAGACAAGAGACAAGAGACAAGAATTGCTGGAGAGACGGAAGAGGAAATATACGAAAAGCTTGGTTTTGAATGGATGCCGCCGGAAATAAGGACAAACCACGGAGAGATTGAAGCTGCCATTGAAGAGAAATTACCCAAACTCATCGGTTATAATGATTTAAAAGGTGACTTACAAGTCCAGACCGATTGGACTGACGGCGACCATTCAATTAAAGAAATGGCCGAAGCGGCCAAAAAAATGGGATTGGAATATATCTGTATTACCGATCATACCAAATCATTGGCGATGACCGGAGGGAACGATGAGAAAGGCTTGCTCAAAGAGATGGCAGCGATTGACGAGATCCAAAAACAAATTTCGGGTATTAAAATACTGAAGGGGGCGGAAGTGAACATAATGAAAAACGGCTTGCTTGATATTGATGACGAGACACTTGCGAAACTGGATGTTGTCGGTGCGGCGGTACATTCGCATTTTAATTTGTCAGAAAAGGATCAAACCGAAAGAATTATCCGAGCAATGGAAAACCCTAACGTAGACATAATTTTTCATCCTACCGGCCGAGTTATTCAACGTCGTGAGGCATACAAAGTTGACATAGGTGTTTTACTTAAAGCGGCAAAGAGAACTGGAACCGTAATGGAAATAGACGCTTATCCAGACAGATCCGACTTAAAAGACGAGTACATTAGAAAGGCCGTTGATGTGGGTGTGAAGTTATCGATTGATTCCGACGCTCATTCTATTCATCACTTCCAGTATCTTGAATACGGCATTGCCCAAGCCCGTAGAGGATGGGCAACTCAATCCGACATCATTAATATTTGTTCTTGGCAGGAGATGCTGAAATTATTGAAATAAGGATAAGGAGTTGACTTGTCGGTTTACCTTGACTTGACGGTTTTTAGGTGTATTTTATTAATATGAACTTATACAATTTTTGGAGTGTCAGGTGGACCAAGAAAATGGCATAGCTATTCCCTCAATTGCCACGTTGGACGGTTTTATAGAAGCTGTCAAAAAAAATGACGGTCTGGGGGTAAACAGTTTGCCAATAGGCACGACATTGCTGATAGAAACTGAAAATTCGCACTATCAATTGATTATTCTTAATCCGGATACGCGGTCTGTCATAATAAGCAGTTCTGACAGTAAATTTATCCAACAGCCGACCAACGGTGTCTTAAATGGTTCTACTTTCGGAGGCCGTTGGCTCCGGAGTGGCTGGATAGGTGTTGGAATGCGCATCGAGATTTGTCTAGATAATGGCACCACTCTTACCACCTCTAAAGTAGAGAAAATTTCCCTTGTTTATTTTGCTTCGTCGAGCAGGGTAACGCACTAACCGCTCTTATGGGCGGCCTTTTTTTGACACATTATCCCTTAATTATGCTAATATAATGATACTCAAAAGTAATTGAAATAAATTAAAATAATCTATGTCCGCCACTATCAACTTTAAAAAAAGAGCCGTCGGCTTTTTGACACACCACTATTATTATGAGATTTGAAGGATCAAAAGAATTTCCGGGGTCGATAGAAGGGACGGTAAGATTTGACGAAGAAACTCTTTGTGCTCTTGAACGTGGGCTTGAACAAAATCCGGAGGTAGCAGAACAACTCGAAGAGATAGTCGGAGAAAAAGCCAAGATTTTCAGAGACATATTATCTAACACCTTGGATCCGAAACATAGGGCTCCAATAAAATTTGTTCCGAACGATGAAGCAAGAACATTTTACAGCCAGATAGCCAAAAGAAAACTAGAAAGGATTGACGCCGAGGACGAAGATGACGAAGATCTTACCTGCAGCCATTCCGTTGACGAACACCGGCGGGCGCTCGAAATAGTCGTTGAAAAAATGACACCGACGGTTAATTGACAACCTCTCGATTTTATGATTGAATATAAGCTAAGCTCATTAATTATTTGGGAAAGAAAAAACCGTGAAAAGAACACCGGTTCTAGATTATGCGATTGTGGTTCTTCTTGTACTCTGTGTTCTTGTGGTGTTCTGGCCATCTGCAGATCCCTCGCGACGCTATAAGTCGATGACAACGTATCATGTGACCCAGGACCAGATGATACCGGTCGAACAGGCGATAGCTGAAGCCGATCGTATTCTGGAAAAGGCCCGACAATTGTCGGAAAACGGTGGACTCACGATAAAAAATATGTTTGCTCTCCAGAAACGTATGAGACGACTAACTGTTTATGCTGAACAAAATGGACCGAATCCGAGACTCGGCAAAATATTCTACAGCGGATTGCTAGAATCCCGCTTAGCCAGTATTCGTGATAATGACAAGCAATTCCGGAGTATTTCAAGTAAGGAATTCGAGAGGTACCGAAATTTTTTCAATACTGACCACGAGTGGCTTGAACTTAAAGCATTTCGCGTATCGACAACAACCAACAACTGGCCGATTGTTGCCGGACATCGTACGCAGCGATATCTGACTACCATTCCACTCGGAATAGTTGTTTGTGTTTTGTTAATACTTAAAAACGGTGTGCCGCTAGGTTATGCTTTAGTAAAGGCATTCAATCACCCGTTTTGGATGGCGCTTTATCCGTTCGGCATTGTTTGGACGTTCGGAATTTCGTATGTTTCGGTCCGACAGTATCGGCAGGAAATTAAACGCTTGGTCTCTTGGATGAATTATGTGACAGCGGCTTCGGTCACTCTGTTCTGCGGTGGAACAGCGTCCGCCCAAACGCCGAAGAAAGATGATAAGAAGAAAAATCCGAGTTATACCTTGCAGTTGGATACTCGCGTAATTGCATCAATTGAAGGGCCGCCACTCTCCCTGTTTAACCGGACAACCCTAAATGCCAGCAGGTGGCTAATTGAATCGATTTCGACGATGATGCCTCAAACCGGTGGTTGGTACAATGAAATTGGAGTCGGCACGAAAATCGTAAAGACGCCGCAAACCATCGTGAGTGGTCTGGGCATTGTTTCAACTGACTCCGGCGGAACACAGAAGGTGATGCTCGGTGCCCAGTATTTCCGAGCAAGCCCTCTGTCTGTAATTGCTGTTCCTATAGCGCGAGTTGAGAAGACGATTGACGGCCCAATCGCCGTTGCGGCCGCTGCAAATCCTTTCTTCCGACTTGGGCGCGAAGGAACACTATCGCGATTAGCACTCTCGCCTGATGTGTTCGTGCGCAAGACATTTGGTAAGCCGCTGGCGTGGGCAGTCGGTCTGGGCCTGGATTTCTTCACCCGAAAGGGCAAAGGAGATAGGGTAGAGGCTGCTTTGCTAAGGAATTCTTCCAATCAGTGGCAAGTCCGGGGGAGATGTATTTTTAATTTTGCTTTCTAACATGTGTAACGCCGGTTAAAACCGGCTTTTGTTTTTTAAAAATATTCCAACATTCTGCAGAATGTTGGAATATTGGGAGAAGAGTGGTACGATTCAGACATAAGGAAAACACCCCAGCAACTTGAGCGTTATTTTAAAGGCGCGGCTAATCACCGGCGCATCTCTATTTTATTGACCGTAGAGGAAAACAACCGAATTACTGTTGAGGGGATTGCTGATACACTCGAAAGTAATTTTAAAACAATTTCTCAACACACCCGTTCACTTATTCACGCAGGCCTTTTAAATAAAAAATATCTAGGTCGTCGGGTGACGCATTCACTCTCGCCCTATGGCAGGTTGTTTCTTAAATTCATGAAAACATTCTAACATTCTGCAGAATGTTAGAATGTCGTGAAATGGATTGTGTAAAAGTAAAGTGATGACCAAATTTCAGAAAAAGATCTATAATTTTGTAAGTGCTATTCCAAAAGGGAAGACGGCGAGTTACAAAGAGGTTGCCACTGCCATTGGACACCCAAAAGCGTACCGGGCAGTAGGGAATGCTTTAAATTGTAACCCTCAAATTGGCGTTATTCCGTGCCACAGGGTCATTAAATCAAACGGGCAAATTGGCAACTATGTACTGGGGGTTAAAAAAAAGTTAGAATTATTAAGCAAAGAACGAGTCAAAAATTCTTAAAGCTTGTAAGGTTTTAAAAGTATTTTATGAACTTTATAACTTTATAAACTTTTAACTTAATGCGCATTTTACTTGTTGGTGGCGGTAGTGGCGGCCATGTCTATCCGGTTATAGCTATTGCCAACGCTCTCAAAGAAAAATCAGCCAAAGTTGGAGGAGCGGAATTAATGCTTTTAGGCGATGACAGACTTATGCGCCAAGCCGCCCAAGAAAATGGAATTAAATTCCACTCGATTCTATCAGGCAAATTGAGAAGATATTTTAGTATACTTAATTTGCTGGATATTTTTAAATTTCCGGTCGGCTTTATTCAGTCATTATGGTACATTTATTGGTTTATGCCCGATGTGGTTTTTGCCAAAGGCGGGTACGTGTCAGTAATACCATCATTGATTGCAAAATTATATTTTATACCTTTATATATTCATGATTCCGACGCTGTACCCGGCCTTGCCAATCGTTTTTTGGGCAAATTGGCAGACAAGATATTTATTTCATTTCAAATAAGCATAGCCTACTTTAATGCTTCTAAAACGATTTTAATCGGTAACCCGGTGAGAAAAGAGCTTTTAAACGGCAACAAGAACGAGGCGGTCAAATTGTTTAATTTTAGCGCTGATAAGAAAACTGTATTTGTGTATGGCGGTAGCCAAGGATCGCGAAGTATAAATAATATTATTCTTGAGTCACTCGTGATAATGGTTGGTAAGGACTTACAGATAATCCACCAGTGCGGAAAAAATCAATACGATATTGTAAAATCCGAAGTGGACAAAATTATCAAAGAAGGCGAAGGATCTTACGCTGATTCAATAACGCAAAATTATAAACTATTCTCATTCTTAAATGTGGGCCAGCTTTCTGCCGCATATGCGTTATGCGATGTTGTCGTATCTCGTGCTGGGGCCGGCTCAATAGCTGAAATTGCAATTTTGGGGAAGCCGGCTATATTTATCCCTCTTTCAACAAAATCCAGCCGGGGAGAGCAGATTGCCAACGCTGTTGAACTGTCAAAGCATGGAGCGGTGATGATAGAAGAGGAAAATCTGACTCCGCACATAGTAATGAGCCAGATAGAATATTTACTAAAGCCGGAAAATTATGAAGAGATCAGCCAGAAGATAAAGAGTTTCGCTATGCCGGATGCCGCCGACAAAATCGCTGAGGCTATTTTGTCTGGTAAAAAATAATATGAATTGCTTTGAGAAACAGAAAAAATATTTTGAAAATATCCTACACGATAACTTATTGGGCCATGCGTATTTATTCGTGGGGCAGGATTTAAAAGGCAAGAGATTGTTTGCTGAAGATATTTGCATGCTACTGACGGGCAAAAACTTCGATAATAATCCGGATTTAAGATTAATTCAACCAGACACAGAAAAAGATATTTATAAAATTTACATAGAAGACATCAGAGATTTGAAATATTTTATGTCTTTTAAGCCGTATTCAAGCAAGTACAAACTCGCGGTAATTGATAATGCTGATGCGATGACCATAGAAGCAGCTAATTCACTGCTAAAAATATTGGAAGAACCTCCCGCGAAGTCAGTATTTTTTATTTTAAGTTCAAAACCGCGCTTATTGCCCAAAACGGTACTTTCAAGGTGCGAGACGGTTGTCTTTCCGCCAAAGCCGGAAATTCAAACCGAAGAAATGAACAAAGCGTTGACCGAGCTTCGCAAAGTAGCGAAACAAGGAATGGCGGAGAGGATCAAATATGCTAAAAAGCTCCACGAGAAAGATGACTATGCTGCATTAGTGAACCTCTGGCTTCGCTCGCTTCGGCTTCAGCTTTCCAACAAGCCCACATCAGCGCCTATCTTGAGACGCCTCCTTCACCTCTCATATGTCATCTCCCAGCCTCAATACAACCATCGCCTCGCGCTGGAGAATTTTTTGATTCAATTATAAAACCCACTTTCACCAAATTTAACTTGGCTACTTGTGGGCTTGAGAAAGGTATGAAGGTATGGGTCCTCTTTTCCCTGGCGGGTGGTGTTTTTGACACTATCATACTAATATTATTTTGTCAATATTCTTGTAAGTAAGATTTAGTGGTAAATTATTGAAAATGTATAAGGAACTGATAAACCAGCGGAAGAAGGATTTTGATGCGGTTTTTGAATTTGCTAAAAATGAAGTAGCCACTATCAGAACAGGCAGGGCTCATTCTTCTATGGTTGAGGACTTGGTTGTTGATTATATGGGTTCCAAACTGCGTATTAAAGAATTGGCTACCATCAATACTCCCGAACCAAGGGTTATTTTCATCCAACCATGGGATAAGGGCGCAATTCCCATGATAGAAAAAGCGATAAAGGACAGTCCGCTCGGTCTTAATCCGATGTCTGATTCCAACGGCGTTCGTTTGACCATCCCATCTTTGACGGAAGAAAGGCGAAAGGAATTCATCCGGCTACTGCATCAGAAAGCTGAAGAAGCAAGAATAAAAGCACGGCAGATAAGGGAAGAAGTACTGAAGAAAGTCCAAAATGCTATCAGAGAAAAGACCGTCAGAGAAGACGATTTGCGCCACGCTAAAGAAGAATTACAGAAAGTTATTGATGAGTTTAATAAGAAAATTGACGAGCTTGTAGAGAAGAAAGAACAAGAATTAAGTGTGTAAATTTCTAATTATTCTAATTTCTAATTAACCTAATCAATTCGCCAACTGGCGAACCAACTAACAAATTACTAACGACTAAATAAATTTTTAGACATTAAGACATTGGGTATTAATTAGAATAATTAGGTCAATCAGAATAATTAGGTTAATTTTATGATTACAGCTTTAATCTTTATTGCCGTCATCGGCATCTTGGTTGTTGTCCACGAGTTTGGACATTTTATTATTGCCAAAAAAGCGGGAATGAAGGTGGAGGAATTTGGTTTTGGTTTCCCGCCGCGACTATGGGGAATCAAAAAAGGCGAGACGGTATATTCTATAAATCTGATACCTTTCGGTGGCTTTGTGAAAATATACGGAGAAGAAGGCGAGCATCGCGACGAGCCGAAAAGTTTTTCTTCCAAGCCGATAGGAATACGACTGAAAGTGATCGTTGCAGGCGTGACGATGAATTTTCTCCTTGCCGCCTTTTTGCTGATGCTCGGCAACTACGTAGGAATAAGAGTCGGCATAGGCGACGAGACGGATGCGATATCGGCTGCCGCTCGAGACAAAAAAATACAAATTCTCCGGATTGTGGAGGGCAGTCCTGCACATGAAGCGGACTTAAAAATTTTTGATGAAATAATCGGTTTTTCAACCGCTCAAGAGGTGAGGGACTATATTGCCGCCAACGCGGGAAAAGAAATCAAGTTGAATATCAGGAGAGATTCGCAGACAGAAGTCAAAGAAATATCACTTCCGGCAAAAGATGAAGGCGACGGACTCCTTGGCATCGTACCGGCAAGGACGGGACTTTTATCCTATCCTTGGTATGAAGCGGTATGGCGGGGCACGACCGATGCGGTATTCCTGACCGCCCAAACGGCTGTCGGGTACTACGAACTTTTTAGGACACTGCTATTGAAGGGACAACTGCTCGCAGATGTCTCTGGACCTATTGGTATAGCCAACGTTACCGGACAGGCGGCAGCGGTAGGGTTCAGGTTCTTGCTTCAATTTGTGGCATTGATATCGGTTAACTTGGCGATATTGAACATCATCCCTTTCCCGGCGCTTGACGGCGGTCGGGCGCTGATGCTTGTGGTGGAAAAGTTCAAGGGCTCTCCGGTAAATCAAAAAGTAGAAGCGGCTATAAATTCCGTCGGTTTCGCCCTCTTAATTTTGCTTATGATATATGCTACAGTCAAAGACATCACTAGAATTTTTTAACTTTATCAAAAAATTTGGAATTTCTAAATCCTAAATCCTAATTTCTAAATCCTAAAATGAGACAATCACAACTCTTTACAAAAACACGGCGGGAAGCGCCAAAGGATGCAAGGGCTCTCAACCATATTCTGCTTGTCAGAGGCGGTTTTATTTCCCAATTAAGTTCCGGCATATACAGCTTTTTGCCGCTTGGCTGGAGGGTGATGGAGAAAATAATCAAGATAATCAAAGAAGAAATGAATGCCATCGGCGGGCAGGAACTATTTATGCCGGCATTGGTGGAGAAAAAATATATGGAGCCGACAGGAAGATGGGATTTGGACGTTGGATATTTTGCGAAGACAAAAACGGAAGAAGAGGCGAATTTTGTCCTGGGCTGGTCGCACGAAGAGGTTCTAACTTTTATTGCCAGCGAGTATATAAGTTCATATGAAGATCTCCCGTTTTCTGCTTACCAGATTCAAACTAAATTCAGACACGAAGCAAGGGCGAAATCGGGTCTTCTGCGCGGGCGGGAATTTATGATGAAAGATCTTTATAGTTTTCATGCGAATGAAAAAGATTTGGGGGTATACTATGATAAAGTCAAAGAGGCCTATTTCAAGATTTTTAAGCGATGCGGATTGAAGGCGATATATACACTTGCCGGCGGAGGCGTTTTTACTGATAAATTCACCCACGAGTTTCAGGTTCTATCCGAGGTAGGCGAGGATACCATATTTCTATGCTTGAAATGTGGTTATGCCGAGAATTCAGAGATATCCAAATTAAAAAACGCCGATGTTTGTCCAAAATGCGGCGGAAATATCGCGGAGAAAAAAGCCATTGAGGTTGGAAATATATTCAACAACGGGACAAGATACTCGGATAACTTGGGATTGTCTTTTGTGGATGAGAGGGGTGTTAAAAATTCCGTATGGATGGCTGCTTACGGTATCGGTATCAGTCGCTTGATGGCGACCATCGTGGAGGTCTCAAATGACGGACAGGGGATAATTTGGCCGGGGAGCGTGTCGCCGTATCGAGTTCAACTTATTGAACTCGATAACCAACAACCAACAACCAACAACCAACTACAAGTCAAAGAGATTACAGAAAAGATTTATGATGATTTGACTAGGGGGGGCATTGAGGTGCTCTACGATGACAGAAGCGACAAAACCGCCGGTGGAAAATTTGCCGATGCCGATCTGATAGGATGTCCGATTCGCGTAGTAGTAAGTAACAAAACACTTGAAAAGAACAGCGTTGAACTCAAAAAAAGGAACGAAAAAGAGGCAAAATTAGTGCCTCTAAAGGATTTTGAGAACTTGATCTAATTCAGAAATTAATTCATCCATATCTCCCAAGCTGACAGAGAGACGGACCAATTCCGGAGAAATTCTCACTTTCTTCAATTCTTCAAGCGAGAGCTTGCTGTGAGTGGTGGAAGCGGGATGGATAATAAGATTTTCATTTTCATCCCCGAGATGCGGCGCCAAACGAACTGTCTGCAGCGACTCTACCAGTCTAACAGCGGCCTTAAAACTTCCCAGTTCAAACGACAATAGCCCGCTTCCCCCAGTCATTTGCCGGCGGGCTAAAGAATAGTCAGCGTTATTGGGGAGAAAAGGATAGTGGACTTGTCTGACTTTGGGATGCTTCTCAAGAAACTCAGCCACCTTTAAAGCGTTTTTTGAAAATAATTCCATATCTCTCCTCAAAGTAGTGCGGTTTAGAAGAATAAAGTAAGCAGAAAGGGGATGCATTATGGCTCCGGTGGAAATGTGATAGTCACTAAGAACTTTTTCCGTTTCTTCCATAAAGCGGGGAGAACCGATTATAGCTCCTCCCAAACCCGTAGATTGCCGGTTGAGCGCTTTAGTGGCTGAATACAAAACCGCATCTGCTCCTAGTTCTAAAGGTTTTTGCAAAACCGGCGTTACTGTGTTATCTACGATTAAAAAAGTGTTATGTTTGTGTGCAATTTGGGCAATGGACCTGATGTCAAAAATATCCAAAGTGGGGTTGGTGGGTGTTTCCAAAAAGACAAAAGCTGCGCCGGATTTTATTTCCTTCTCCCAAGATGATAAATTAAACGGGTCATCTACAAACACCACCTCGCAATCATGGTTGTTCTGCCACAACTGAAGTTGATGAAAACTGCCGCCATAGATATACGGCGATATCACTACTTTTTTGGGTCTTCCCAATGACTTGGCAGTAAGTCCCCAAAAAAGTAAAGAAACAGCGGAGAGTCCGGAACTGGTAGCCCAAACCGAACCCTCTTTGACCCCCTCCACTTTCGCCAGCCATTTCTCAAAAGCCGTAACGGTAGGATTTCCCATTCGCCCATAAGCATAACCTAGAGCGGGATCTTCAAAAATTTGGGCGCCTTTTTCTACAGAATTGAATTCGTACGATATTCCGAGATAAAGCGGAGGAACAATGCTGCAAAATGGGTCAACCGGTTTATTTCTCAATGTTTTCTCTTTATTTCAAATGACTTAGTTGTTGTAAACATACATCAAGAATCAAGATCTGGCAATATCGGAATTAGTACAAGCTCACAAGACCGAGTCACTAATCGCCAACTTAGCCGAGAAGCAGGCCTTTTTCGGGTACGGCGTAAATTTCTGTCCCGATTCCGTCTGTGGAATCGAGGATCCTCGATTGCCTCCGGTAATCGGGACTGAAATTTCGCCTTTTACTTCCGCCAGTCGCGGTCCGTAAATCCCTCAAAAGGCCCGCTTCTCGGCTTTACTCAGTCTTGTGAACTGATATTGGAATGATTTTTGACAAAACAGCTAAAAGCTATAAGCTATACTAAACAGGAATTAGTTTATAAAATTAGGAGATAGGAATTAGGAAATAACTCGTAGGTCACAACCCTAACTCCTAACTCCTATTTTTCCTAATTTATGCTAAACAAGTTTCTCGGTCTCTGGTCAAAGGATATCGGTATTGACTTAGGTACGGCGAATACTTTGGTTTATGTTCGCGGCAAAGGCATTACCATCAATGAACCCTCAATCGTGGCGATTAACCAAAAGACCGGGAAAATTCTTGCCATCGGAAGCGAAGCTAAAAAAATGGCCGGCCGGACACCAGGGTATATAACCGTATCGAGGCCCTTGATCTCTGGCGTTGTTTCTGATTTCGAGGTGACCGAACAGATGCTCAAATATTTTATAGATAAAGTGCACCAGGAAAGTTTTACGCTTTTGCCTCGTCCACGAGTTGTTATCGGCATACCTTCTGGGGTGACAGAAGTAGAAAAGCGCGCCGTTGAGGATGCTACATATAATGCCGGCGCCCGGGAAGTATATCTTATTGAAGAACCAATGGCGGCCGCCATCGGTGCACGTTTGCCGGTCCAGGAAGCGGTGGCTAATGTTATAGTGGATATAGGCGGAGGAACAACAGAAGTCGCTGTTATATCAATGGGCGGCGTTATCGCTTCAAGATCTTTGCGCATAGCCGGAGACAAATTAAACGAGGACATAATCAGATATTTAAGAGAAGAAAAGAATCTGCTTATCGGCGAATCATCAGCGGAGAATCTGAAGATAATACTCGGTTCGGCATATTCTCTGCAGGAAGAAGTTGAAGGGAGAGTAAGGGGAAGGGACTTGGTTTCCGGTCTTCCGAAAGAAATAATCCTGACATCAGAAGAAGTGAGAGCGGCACTGCAGAAATCCACTCGCAGTATCGTGATGGCCGTAAAGAACACGATAGAAGAGACGCCGCCCGAACTTACTGCCGATTTAATAAACAGGCACATCTTTCTTGCCGGCGGAGGAGCGCTTTTGAAAGGTCTTGATAAAGCGATAGCCTATGAAACGAAACTCTTCGTTAAAGTGGTTGACGATCCATTGACCGCGGTGGCAAGAGGCTGTGGTTTCGTATTGGAAAATGTTGATCAGTTGAGATCTATTCTCGTTTCTTCCGACAAAGGAAGCTACCTGTGACAGGATATAGGAAATAGGAAGTAGGAAATAGTTCGGATAAACTTTATCTCCTAATTTCTAATTCTTATCTCCTAATTCCTAATTTTGAGGTACTCTTTTCTCAAAGCCATCTTTATTCTCTTTGCCGTTGTTATCGGGGCGATTTTGGCCGATTATCATTTTTTTAGCCGGGAGATGAATAATTTTTTGACCCGAATGATTGGAAAACCTGCTTCTTATGCTTTCGTAAAAATGGAAAATATTAAATTTTTTACGGCTAGCCTTCTTGGAATTAGAAATACCGTAACGGAAAATCAAGACTTGAAAAAAGAAAATTTATTTTTACTGTCGCAGCTTGCCGAGCTTAATGATTTGAAAGATGAAAATAATTTTTTAAGAAAAGCTCTGGATATACCATCGCGTTTCAACAGAAAAGTTGTCTACGCCAATATTTATAGCTATCATCTCGGATTTAACGGTTATGACGTGTTGCTTAACAAGGGAACAGACGATGAGATTTCTGAAGGAGACGTTGTGACTACTGAAGAAGGCCTGTTGGTGGGCAGAGTGGATAAAGCACACGATGATTTTTCCCGTATCTTGGTTGTCAATGACATTAACTTCAGTGTTACGGCTAGAATCTTAAATTCCGATACGGCAGGTATTGCAAGAGGATCCTTAAATCAGGGTTTGTATCTTGATTTAATAACCCAAAGCGATCAGGTAAAAGAAGGCGACATACTTGTTTCAAGCGGTTTAGATCTATTCCCCCCGGCTCTGATTATTGGAATCGTAAGCCACGTAGAAATAAACGAAACAGATTTATTCAAGAAAGTTAAGGTAAGGCCGGCTATTGAAGATTTTAAGGCAGGAAAAGTTCTTGTAATCAGAAAAAAACAGGATGTTGATTAAAGCCTCGCTTGTTTTTGTAACGGCGCTGTTTTTGGACGGGTTTATGCTGCCGGCTCTTTTTGGTTTCAGAGAAAGTTTGCTGTCTTTTGTGACTTTGATTGTTTTCATGTTATACACCAGTCCTTTAAAACTGAATATCGCTTACGGATTGTTTTTTTCAATTATCTCGGAGGTATTAAAAGGAATTAGTTTTGGAGAAATAACCATACCCCTTTTATTAACTACATGCGTGATATATCTAACACATGGCTTTTTAGACATCAAATATATATATTCCGCCAGATTCAATTTGAGCAAATTATTTACTTTTTCTTTCATTGCTACGGTATTTATTTATTTATTTTTGTTTTTTTATAAATTAAGCGGGATAATAATATTTGGAGATAACATTCGTCTTATTTTGGACGGACACCTGTTAAATACGGCTATCATTTTGGCGATTGCGGGAGAGTCACTGTTGCTCGCTTTCCTTTTTAATATATTGTTCAATAAGGAAGGTTATTATAACTAATAGTTATGTTTTTTGTGTGGCAAGCTAGAAAAGAATACAAAATTTCGGCAAGCGAAGACTGGGTGAGTCCGGAAGAGACCCTCGTTGATTCGGGCAGCGATTATCGGGATATTGAAGTGCCTATTTCAAACTCTATCTTCAGAATAACCCTTTTTACCGTTCTTGCTTTATCGTTTCTTGTTATTGTTTTTGTGTTTGATTTAAGTATCATAAGATATGCTTATTTTTCCGGTGCGGCGTTTCAAAACAAGACAATTAATTTTTCTATCCCCCCTCCGCGCGGTATTATATTTGATCGTTTGGGCCGGCCTTTGGCAATCAATAAGCCCGTTTTTGATTTGTTGGCAGTGAGCAAGGAAATAAAAGATAATTATGAATATGTAGCCAAAACAGCCGATATACTTGGTGAAGATAGAGAAAAATTTCGTTTGTCGGTTACGGAAAATGCAAAAAACAACTCCGTATTTTTTGTTGCGTCAGAGCTGGATAAAAATCAAGTTTTGGCAATTAAAACAATGGGATCTCGCGGGTTTTATATTATTCCTAATACAAAAAGATATTATGTGGACGGCAGTCAATTTTCGCAAATACTCGGATATTTAGGAAAAGTCGGGAAAAAAGAACTTGACGACGATAACTACTATTATCCGACGGATATTATCGGACGACTGGGGGTTGAAGCGCAGTATGAACAGTATCTTAGAGGCGAACATGGCAATATATTTTTTTCCGTCGGAGGCGGATCCGCCTTCGATAGACAGTTTTCTTCCGACAGCAAAGACCCGGTCATTGGCAAAAGCTTAGTTTTGAATATTGATTATGATTTACAAAAGCGCTTATTTAATGAACTTTTTAATGTTCTTAAAGATGCCAATTATGCCAAAGCGGCGGCAATTGTTCAGGATCCGATAACAGGGGCTGTTTTGGCAATGGCAAGTTTTCCCGCTTATGACAATAATTCATTTATTGAAGGGCTGTCAAAAGCTCAATTTGAAAATCTTTTTGAAAATAAATCACGGCCCTTATTCAATAGAGTTGTCAGCGGGCTCTACAATCCCGGCTCAACGATTAAACCGTTGATAGGGTTGATGACTCTTGAAGAAGATATTTTTAGCCCTTCGGATACCATACAAAACTGTACTGAATTAACTGTCGTAAATCCATATAATTCTGACGATACTTATACTTTCAATAATTGGCGCTTGGAATATGGGCCATTTAATTTCAAACGGGCCATAGCTAATTCATGCAATATATATTTTTTTATAGCTGGCGGGGGATACGGCAGTATTAAGGGTCTTGGCGTGGAAAGAATAGCGAGGTATTTAAAGTTGTCTTTAGCGGATTCAAAGCTTGGTATTGATCTGCCGGGCGAAGAGCAGGGTTTTGTTCCTACGCCGAATTGGAAATTGGCGGCGAGAGGAGAAAATTGGTATCAAGGAGACACATATAATATCTCTGTTGGACAAGGGGATCTCTTGGTTACTCCATTGTGGCTTAACTCTTATATTTCAGCTATAGCCAACAACGGAATTTTTTACAAACCGTTAATGGCGAAGCAGATACTAGACAACGAAAACGTGGTTCAGCGTTTCGAGCCGGAAATAATAGGCCGTCTTAATTTTAAAGAAGAGGTTATACAAGAAGTAAAGAATGCCATGCTCGAGACAACCATTTCCGGAACGGCTAAAATACTTGGCACCTTGCCGGTTAAAATCGGAGCAAAAACAGGGACGGCTGAAGTAATAAAAGGCAGAAAAGTGAATTCAATTATCACGGCTTTTGGGCCATTTAATAATCCGGAAGTGAGCATAACTGTTTTAATAGAGGGCGGAACATCAACCAACGAAGGATTGGCGGTGAGATCTGCTTATGGTTTTTTGAAATGGTATTTTAACCCCGCACTTAACAAGCATATAACTTCCAGCCAGCCGACTTCTGACTATGGGCAGAGCTCGCAATAAATAAATGACTTAACTGATAGTTGTATATACTCGAAGCTTGTGGTATAGTGGCATATCTTTTAAATAGCCAATAGCGAATAGTAAAAAACTAGTCGCTAGACGCTAGTCGCTAAATTGGATCAATACTTTTCAAAGGAGGGTTTAGAGAAACTGAAAGAGGAACTCAAAAATCGTATTGAGGTTTTAAGGCCGGAAATTGCGATGCGCATAAAAGAAGCCAAAGAACTTGGCGATTTGTCTGAAAATGCCGAATATGACGCAGCAAAAGATGCTCAAGCAACAAACGAAGGCAGAATTGAAGAGTTGAAAAACGTACTGGAAAACGCAGTTATAATTTCCAGCGCTGATAACAGCGGCATGATCAGAGTCGGTTCAAGCGTCAAAATAGAATCAAAAAACGGCATCCAAACCTTTGTTATCGTCGGTGCGGCAGAATCAGATCCGGCAAAAGGTTTTATATCTAATGAGTCACCTTTGGGTAGCGCTTTTATCGGACACAAAAAAGGAGATAAGATTGAAGTCAAAACACCAAAGGGGATCACGGAATATAAAATTCTAGAAGTCAATTAGTCGCTTAATTAGTCGCTCAATCCCACTCCATTTTCAATTGCTTTGCGCTGTGGTCACGAGGCCATCAGGTAATTTTTAACATTGAAATTCTTTAACAAATTCCTCGATAATTTGTCATTGTTCAGACAAAAATTATAGCATCCCCGCCTGCCGGTAGGCAGGCGTTCCTCTTCCGTGAATAGCAAAGTGTTTGTAAAACTATCAATTGATAGTTTTACAAACACTTTGCTCACTCCAGATTTTCCGAGGCGATTCTTAGAGGCGGCTAAAGCTAAAGCACGCCTCAAGAAACTTCGCCTTGAGGCTAAATTTTTTGTTATTCTGAACAATATCCAAATTACTCTTGAATTTGTTAAAGAATTTCAGTTGTCCCGATTTTAGATCGAGGATCCTCGATTTTTGTAAACAAAAATCGGGACTAAAAATTACCCAACGGCCTCGCTCCCTAGATGTTCTGATTTAACCGATGAAACGAGAGAAATATTTCGCTTCTGGGTATTATTTTTTGTGTTCTGGAGTGTTCGGTTCTTGAATACACAAGTCGCTGTGTCCCGTAGTGTATTTCGCTCTACTACTGGGGGCTTGCATATTCAAGAAAAAGTGCTATTTTTGTTTTAGTTTCAAATTTAAGGTGAGTTATGGCTGAAAAAGACATGAAACCTGATATATTATTGAAAGCCATTTTTGGGAACGAGAGACGAAGAGCTCCTGCTTGTCCACATTCATGCGATTGTAATTGCTATAAAGATGGCAGTGTACATATTAATATTATGGCTTGTTGCGTTAGATGTGATTTGTGCGGCGGGAATATCAGAGAAGGGCTGATGAAGATACATAGAACAGATTGCCATAAAATTGGACCGAGAATGGAGACCCTATAGGGTCTTTTCTTTTATATTTTTCTTTTTTTTGTTATTATTCTAATATTCACAGCACCAGATACCATCCGGTATCTGACTAGTCCTGCATTGAATAGTGCAGGGTTCGCATATGGCACTAGACGAAATTCGGAATACTAAAATCGAAAAAGTTAAGAAACTTCGCAAGGCGGGGATTGATCCCTATCCGGCGATTTCCGCGCGGACGCATTCTATTAGTGATGCGCTGAAAAAATTTGATGAGTTTAGCGGCACGAAAGAAGAAATTGTACTGGCTGGAAGAATTATGGCCAAGCGCGAAATGGGCGGCGCGGTGTTTTTTGATATTAATGATTCTGCCAAAATTCAGGTTTTAATCAAAGGAGACGCGGTTGGCGAGGAAGAATTTAACAAGTTTAGGGAGTTCATAGACATAGGCGATTTTGTTGAAGTTAAGGGGACTTTATTTTTAACAAAAGCGGGCGAAAAAACACTATTGGCTATTGGCTATTGGCTATTGGCTAAAGCTCTTTTGCCTCTGCCCGAAAAATGGCATGGCTTGCAGGACACGGAAGAAAGATTCAGAAAAAGATATCTGGATTTGATAATGAATCTGGACGAGAAAGAACTTTTTGTCAAAAAAGCGCGCTTCTGGCAGTCAATCAGAGGATTTTTATTAAGAGAAGGAGGTTTAGAAGTTGAGACGCCGGTTTTGGAGCAAGTGCCGGGAGGAGCTGATGCAGAACCGTTTAAAACCCACATGAATGCCTTAGGCGTAGACTTGTACTTAAGAATTTCTCTGGAACTGCACTTAAAAAGACTGATAGTTGCCGGATTTGAAAAAGTCTTTGAAATAGGAAGGATTTTTCGAAATGAAGGAATTGATCGCGAACATTTACAGGATTATACCCAGATGGAGATGTATTGGGCATATTATGACTATAAAAAATTAATGGGATTGGTGGAGAATCTGTTTAAAGATATCATCAGGAAGACGCTGGGAACTCTTAAGCATGAATATCGGGGCAAGAAAATCAACTGGGACGGCCAGTGGCAGTGCTATGACTATTTTAGCGAATTCAACAAATACACGGACCTTGATCTTAATGAAGTAAGCGAAAAAGAATTAAAAAATTATGCCGAAAAGGAAGGGATAAACACCTCATTGCATTTGGGCAGGGGAAGATTAATTGATGTAATTTTTAAAAACAAGGCAAGATCGAGACTGTGGGAACCGGGGTTTTTAATTCTGCCGCCAGTTGATATAGAACCGTTAGCAAAACAATGGCCGGAAAACCAAAATAAAGTGGAAAGATTTCAGGTGATGGCCGGTGGGACGGAACTCGGCAAGGGCTTTTCGGAGTTGAACGATCCGCAGGAGCAGATGAAGAGATTTGAGGAACAAACCAAACTTCGCGAAAAAGGCGACAAAGAAGCCCAAAGAATGGATGAAGACTTTATTGAGGCGCTGGAGTACGGAATGCCGCCAACTGCTGGCTTTGGAATGTCAGAGAGATTATTTGCATTTATTGTGGATAGACCCGTGAGAGAAACTGTTTTCTTTCCGATAATGAAGCCAAAATAATTCTTTGGGTTTATACTAAACTTCAATAACATGAGAAAAATACGGAATCAATTCGTTGAGGGAATCCGGCTAGAGGGGAATAAGTCGGAGGATTTAGGTGCACAAGGAGCCGAACCGATAAAAGAAGAAACGAAGGCCAATTTAATTTTAGAAAAACCAGAAGGTAAGCCGGAAACAAAGAATAGAGAGCAGAAGAAAAAATTTTATTCAGGCTTGGCCAGAAAATTAACAGCTTTGGTAGCAGCGGGCTTTGTTACACTCGGGGATCCTTTTAAAAGCACTTACACCGAGTACCCTTATGAAACCCAGAAAGACACAAGCCCCGTTGGGTTTTTATCTAAGAGTGAAGATATTGATGCAGAGGTATTAGCCAAATTTGAAAAAAAATTAAAAGAGGAAGAGCCGCATTTTATTGAATGGTTAACAGAATATGAAAAAGGGTTGGCCAGAGAATTGGATGAATATGAAAACAAACTTTTAGAAGAGGAATATGATCAGAATCTAGATATAGAGTTGCTAAGATCTCTATGGGGCAACTCAAGTACTGATGAAAGAGAAGATTATATCCAAGTATTTAAAGAATCAGGGCCGAGAATAAAAGAATTTATTGCTGCAAATCACGATATGATTAAAAGACGCCACGCTGTTATTCGGGAAAATCTTCGCCACATCATTTTAGCCGCTTTCTTTTTGGATGGCTCAAGAGAGGTCAGAGACAACGTACTTTTATATAATATTGTTCCACCCAAAATTACTTTCTATTTGTATCATCCTTATGACTTTATTTATGGACTCAGGGGCCGTGCCCTCCCCTTCCCTATTAAAGCTGATTCGCTTGATATCGAGGACGAATATCTACAGGGAAAAAGAAAAGTTATGCCCGGAGGAAACTTAACACCAGAAATTACCATAACAGCAGCAGCTACGGTAGGCGATTATAAAACAAGGTCTGATCTTGGCCTAGATGGTTATTTTTCGACTCTTATGCACGAGATTCTTCATGCCTTGAAATACGGGACCAAAGACGCAAAAGTGTTATTAAATTTGTCGGCATCAGGAATTGAGAGATTTCTAGTTGAAGGATTTACACAAAATAGCAATTTTGAGATTCTAAGATTTCTGGCCAGCAAGAATGACGGACTAAAATATCAATTAGTAGCTTCTGATCATATTTTGACTACGGTTATTTTGGACCACATTCTAAGAACTAATGGTAGTTTCGCTGTAAGCCTTGTAAATTCTAGACTTGCCGACGAGCAATATTTTTTAAATAGTTTAAGTGCGGCGGTAAAAAAATTAGGGTTGTCTGGAGGCATAGTTGATGATATGAAAAGATTAAACGACGATAACTTTGTTTTGAATTCAGATTTCAATTACGCCTTAATTACTGCCGCCGATCTTCTGGCGAGATTAGATTTGAGCGGCGTGGAAATATCGGAAAAATCTATCGGGTCAGTATTTACGGGCCGTTCATACAATACAGATGTTGCGTTTGAAGAACTTAGAATTAAGACAAAAGAGTGGTTTAATATGGCGGAACAAAGGAAAAAATACTTAAGGGACGAAAATAAAAAGAAACATGCTCGATATTAAATTTATTAGGCAAAATCCGGAGGTTGTCAGAAAGGCGGTTCAAAACAAGAACATTAATTTAGATTTGGATAAATTGCTGGCGGTAGATGCAAGAAGGAGAGAATTAATAGAATCATCAGAATCATTGAAAGCGGAGCAAAATAAAAAATCCAAAGGTCCTCAATTTGATATCGAAGAACTAAAAAGTTTGAAAGAAAAATTTAAAGTGATGGAGCACGAATTAGTTTGTGTCGAAGAAGAGTTCAACCGGTTAATGTTTCAGGTTCCCAATATTCCCTCTGACGATACTCCTATCGGGCCGGACGAATCTGGCAACAAAGTTCTTCGGCAACGGGGCAGGATACCGCAATTTGATTTCAAGCCTAAAGAGCATTGGGAGTTGGGCCAGGAATTGGACACAATAGATATTGAAAGGGCGGCCAAAGTTTCAGGGGCGAGATTCGCATATAGAAAAGGCGCCGTTGCTTTGCTTGAACTTGCTATTATTCAATACACGTTTTCAATTCTTACAAATGAAAAAATATTAAAAAATATAATAAAAAGAACTAAACTCGGCCTTTCGTCTAAACCATTCCGGCCGGTTTTTCCGCCGGTTATGATAAAACCGGACGTTTTTCAAAAAATGGACCGCTTGGAGCCAAAGGAGGAAAGATATTATATTCCGAGCGATGATATTTATCTTGTCGGCAGCGCTGAACACACAATGGGAGCAATGCATATGGATGAGACATTTAGAGAAGAAGACTTGCCTGTTCGTTATATTGGATTTTCTACGGCATTTAGGCGAGAAGCCGGTTCTTACGGAAGAGACATGAAAGGCCTGATCAGAATGCACCAATTTGACAAACTGGAGATAGAATCATTTACTTTGCCGGAAGATTCTCAAAAAGAGCAGGATTTTATAGTGGCAATAATCGAATATATGGTTCAGGAACTCGGACTGCCTTATCAAGTGTTAATAATGTGTACCGGCGACATGGGGAAGCAGGATGCTCGCCATATTGATATTGAGGTTTGGATGCCCGGACAGAATAAATACCGTGAAACCCATACGTCAGATTTAATGACCGACTTTCAGGCGCGACGTCTTAATACTCGTGTTAAAAGAGACAGCGGAGAAACTTATTATGTCCACATGAATGATGCTACTGCTTTTGCATTGAGCCGAGCGGTTGTGGCGATAATGGAAAATTATCAAACAAAAAAAGGCACCATAGAAGTGCCCAAAGTTTTGCGAAAATACATGGGCGGAGTTAAGGAGATTAAATAGTCGCTCAATTGTCTGTTGGTTTTTGAGCAAAGTATGAAGGTCTATGGTGGCAAAAACATAAAATATCAAGATAAACTGGCTGAAAAGAGGCGCAGGGTTTGGATTCTCAAAATACTATTTTTTATTGGTTTATCGGCAGCAATAGTTGCTTTTATCTTATATTTACTTTTCTTCTCCGGATGGTTGGAAATAAAGGGAGTATCCATTAGTGGTCTTGATAAAATAAGTAACGACGACTTTAATCGCAAGATCAATGAACGGCTGAACTCAAAATGGCTAGGTTTAGTAGGATATCAGAGAAACGTGCTGGTTTTTGATAGGGACGCTTTCAGGGCCGAGGCGCTTGCCGCCTTCCCGGAAATAAAGGAAATATTTGTGAACAAAGAACCGCCGCATACTTTAAACATTGATGTTGTGGAAAGAACGACGGCCGGTGTCTGGTGTTTTGCTTCGGGTTGTAAATATTTCGACGAAGAGGGCGCTATCTGGGGCGAAGCGGCTAGATCATCCGGTTTTCTAATATTGGTTATTGAAGATATGAGACAAAATATACGAACATTGGATCGCGAACTATTGGGTAGTATCATGTTAATATCGAGACGGTTGAAGGAAGATGATATTTTTATAAATAAGTTCGTCATGCCGAATAACTTTATCGGCGACTTCAGCGCTTTTACTTCTGCTGGCTATGAACTGCTTTTTAGTATGGATTCAAATATTGAGAATCAGATTAAATCTCTGGAGATATTTTTGGCGGAGAAGAAAAATGACTTTGACTTTGACCCGCAATATATTGACTTGCGTATAAATGGTCGAATTTACTTTAAGTAAAAACCTCTCTAATAGAGGTTCAGAAAATTAGTTTGATTCTTGGGTTTTGTGACAAGTAAAGATAAATTGCCGCAGCTATGCAATCAGCGATGAATCCTTTGCCGACATTTCTGCCATGTTGTTTTAAGCACATTGCATACGCTTCTTCAACTTGCTCGTTGAATGTAAGGGCTTGAGAATCAACTAAACAGTTATATGCCAGCAGAATTGTTGGAAATCCATTGACGAATTCCCCATTGTGAGAAATGCTTGTAAGATTTGTTGAGAATATAAGATCCGCTTGGTAGTATTCGTAGACGTTTCTAGAGTCTTCATGTCGGGGGACCTCTCTATCTGTATAACCGCAAAGGTCGAAAGCAAACCTTTTCATTTCGATTAGATGATTAACGTCACTTCTTGAAGTTCTCTGTATTATGGTGACAGCATTATTTAATGTTGGTCGGATACTTAATTTAACATCCGGATCGTAAAAATGTTGAGCGGCTACTATCGGCACTAAAAGTTCAATAATGCCCTGATTGATTCTGCCTTCGATTCGGTTTCTCAAACTTTCTTTTTGCGCGGTTAGAGCGTGACAGAAAATAAGCGGTTGAGGAAGGCCACACGTGTCGTCGTGTGCCTCTACGTTCTTAGCCAACTCTTCAAATGCGTTTCCAATATTAATGCCGGCTATAACAAAATGTTCTAACTTCAGATGTCTGCTTATGTTGGAATAACGGGTTGTGCAGCCAATCTTGTCGGACATCGGCTCAAGAGATGCCGCAAGCATAACCAATCGTCCTGTTTCTCTTGGCGTTCTCTCATCTTTTCTGTGAGACAGCCATGCTTGATTATATAGTTCGGGGTTTTGTTCATGCTCTTTTTCGGACCTTGTTTTGGTATCGTCCACAGACAGGATGCCCGCGGTATACAGGTCTTCTATCAGTATCTTTACATCAGGATTAAATTGGAACATTTTTTCTCTTATTTCAACTCCGCTTAGCGCTTTTTTCTCCCCGAATTTATCGTTAACGCGGTGAAGAGCGTCATAAACATCCGCGACTGCCAAAATTCTCCCATATTCAATGATTAGCGCACGTGTTCCTTGGGAGTACTTGTGCAGTGGTTTTGGAATTCTGTTTGGATATCCGTTTGGTTGGAATCGGTGATGCCAAATAAGTATATCGGCGGAAAAATCAAATCTTCCTTTAAGAATTTTATAACCGTCGGTTACGTGTTCTTTCATTATTTCAGTGTCTCTCGGAGTCCAACCCTCGGTCTTGCCAAGGGTAGCCAGATCTATCTGGCACTTGCCGATATCGTGCATCAAGCCGGCAAACAATAGCGCTTTTTGATCAAGGTGCATAAAATGGGCAATTTTCATGGCCAGCAAACCGACCCGTAAGCAGTGTTCGTGTTGGTTGTGAGTTGTTTGATTTTTGTGTTTTAATGGTGCCAGGAAGGCCTTGATTGTTTCTTGATCTTCTGCAGAAACATTCAATTCAAAAAAGGCGATATCGACTTTTTCGCCCAACGTCACTTTTTTGCCCCCGTTGTTAATGAGCCCTAGATTACGTTCCAGATTATAAAAAATAAAAGTTAATATGTCAAAAGTTAAAATCAAGATAAAAAGCGGGATAGTACTAGCCCCATTTACTACTTTCGGTATCGGCGGTAAGGCCAAATTTTTTGTTGAGGTTGGGAGTGTGGACGAATTGGCGAAGGCGATTAAATTTAAACGGGACAACCGGCTGTCCCATTTCGTCCTCGGCGGAGGGAGCAATATTCTTGTCCCTGACGAAGGTTTTGATGGGCTGGTTATTAAAATGGATATTTATGGTCTGTGGATAAACGACAGAGTTCCCCAAGAGTGGGCGATGCCCCACTCCGAGAACTTGCGAAGTCGTTTATCCACAGGTGTGATTTTGAGGGCGGGAGCAGACCCCGTACCAGAAAAAGCAGAGTCCTTCGGTAGTTCTAAACTGCTTTTACGGTGCGGGGCAGGCGAGGTGTGGGATGATGTTGTAAAAGTATCTGTTGAAAGAGGATTGGTTGGTATTGAATACTTGTCCGGCATACCGGGTACGGTTGGGGGCGCGGTTGTTCAGAATGTTGGTGCGTATGGGCAGACATTAAGCGACACGGTTGAAAGTGTTAACGTGTTTGATATTAAAACGGAAGAATTAAAAAAAATGTCGGTTTTAGAATGTGGGTTTGAGTACAGAGAAAGTATTTTTAAACACAATCCTCGATATATAGTTGTGTCTGTAGATTTAAAATTAGTTTCCAGCAAACGGTCAGTTTCCGGTTATCATGACATTATAAACTACTTTAAAGGAAAGCCCGACCCAAGCCCTCGCGAAGCGAGAGAGGCAGTCTTGGAAATTCGTAGAAAAAAAGGGATGCTTATTAAGGCAAATGGAATGTCTTTTCAAACCGCCGGTTCATTTTTCAAAAACCCGGTTGTAGAAGAAACAACGTTTCAAAAAATAGCCGTTGTAATTTCTGAAGACCGAGAACGGCCGTGGTTCTGGCGACAACAAGATGGCGGAATTAAATTAGCGGCTGCTAAACTGCTTGAGGAGGTCGGATTTAAAAAAGGATATTGCTCGGGAAAAGTGGGTATCTCTCCGAAGCATTCTCTTTCGTTCATAAATCTCGGGGACGCCAACGCTTTGGATATTATTAAATTGGCTGAAATGGTAAAAACTGCTGTTTACGACAAATTTAGCGTAAAATTGGAGTCGGAAGTGAAACAGATATAATCCCGTGAATTACCGCCACATGTCCGACCCCAAATGTAGAGATGTAGAGGGCGGCCCTCCACACAACGGCAATTTGACAAAAGTTGTATCGATATGATATACTTATCTCACAGTACCTTTTATATAAATTTGGGCTCTTCAACCCCTCCTTTGCGTTCGTTCTCCGTAGTATTTACTACGAAGGGTGAATAAAGCTTCGGAGGGCAAGAGGGAGCTCGAAATAAGCCAACTAATGCGTGGTATCTAGGCATTCAAGTAAGATATTTACGGCCGTGAAGATAGTAGGAATTTCTCTCTCATTCTAGAAATAGTAGAAATGTCCGTTAAGTATTGTTGGTTTATTTCGGGCCCACCTCTAATTGAGAGGGCTTCCCTTCGGCGCAGGTGGGACCGAAAGGGAAAGAAAAACCACCATCACCGCCAGCCGCTAATCGGCACCGGGACGGGTGGTCCGGCATAATTGCACGAAACCTAGTAGTGCAGTTATGGTTCAAGCTCACCGTGAGCAACCACCAAGACAACACAGCCCAGCGCAACCCACGAAAAACAGACTGCCGTCTGCCTCGTGGAAAACCGCTGGGTTTTTTGTTTAACTACTTCTGCCGTAGTCGCGAGGCCATCAGATAATTTTTACACACTTCACCGCATCAACAAACCCTGCGATATTTGCTCATTTTTCAGATAAAAATTATAGAATCTCCGCCTGTCGGCAGGCAGGCCTTCCTCTTCCATGAATAGCAGAATGTTCGTAAAACTATCAATTGATAGTTTTACGAACATTCTGCTCACTCCAGATTTTCCGAGGCGATTCTTAGAGGCGGCTAAAAGCACGCCTCAAGAAACTTCGCCTTGAGGCTAAATTTTTGTTATTCTGAAAAATATCTCAAATATCCCGGATTTGTAGTGAAGCGGCTCCAAGCTAGAAAAATTATCCGGCGGCCTTGCTCCTTAGGTAGTTCAAGTTTACTGACAAGATCGGGTAAAGAGTTAAAGTTGAAAAGTTGCGAGCCCCCTCTGAGGCTGGGAGAACACAATGATTAAATTAACCGATAATTTGATTAATAAACAAAGGTAATTAGTGTGAAACGTAACCAATAGGCCGGCAAATGGGGTGGGGTGAGCGAAGACGAAACACTAGGGAACAATATGCCACACGAATATAGAGTTTCCGATTGTGGCTATGGGTTTATACGAGTCGAGCCAAGCATAACTGGTTTCGGGGTTTTCGCGTGATCCCATGTAGAATGAAGCAGACACGGCGATGTAACCGCCATCCAGATTGTCAGCCAGAAACTCACGTGTGCTTTTGTATTTCCCGGCCGATAGCCAGACGAATTTATCTTTAAGATAATAATTCTGATCTGCCCAACCGAAATAATCCAAATAAATTTTATCTTCACTAGCCGACGAAATATTTTTCTCAACCCACATTGCGAGACGTTTTAAATCCTGACCCCAGTCTAAATTAGAGTCAACAACGTAGCGATATCCCCCTGACGATCCGCCAGCAAGCTGATTGAAGTATGTTAGATAATACGGATATACTCGGATGTTCTCTGTGATGTACCATCCAAGTAAAATTAGAAATGTAAATATCAAAATGTAAAATTTAGGTATTCCGCCAAGGCGGGATGAATTTTTTAATTTTGCATTTTGAATTATCTTTACGATTTGCCCGGCGAGTAAAATATATACAAAACTATATGTTGGCAGAAGATGTCTGACCCCGATATTTAAATTAGCTTTTATGCTCAAAAACCAATACATGACTATCCATAACAGCATTGAGAACTCAACGAAATAAGTTTTTATCCACCTTCTGATGTTTGGAATTTGGAATTTGGAATTTGGAATTTTCATTTTGGCTGCAAGATACAACAATACAGCTATTGTTAGTAGCCAAAATGGGAGCGGTTCCTTTATCGCATACACAACCGGAAAATAATATTTCCAGGCATAATTTCTCACTTCGCCGAGGAAGAATGTAGTGTTGCCGCCCGCGCTTCTTTGATTGACCATCAATATACCCATAGCATATTGGGCCAACGGTCTGATCATCGGTTTATCAGATGCCCAGACGACAGGATCAGCAAAAAGACGGTTTCCGTATGTTGCTAAATTTGATGCCGCATCGTTTCTTTGCCTCTCGGGCGGATAATTTATCGTATGAAGCGCATAAACCGGCCAAACCACGAGAATAATTCCCAGAGCCATCAATATCAGCGAACGGATAAATAAAACGGTAAATGATTTTAAAGAAAATGAATTGGCCATACTCCACGCAACAATTATAAAAATAAACAATGGCGCCAATAGAACAGCTGAAAATTTTGTGAGCTGGGCAACGCCAAAAGCTAATGCCGCAAACCAGAAAGATTTGCGAGTCGGATTTCGGATAAATTTAATGAAAAAATAAGTGCCCAACAATATGCCAAACAAAGCCGGCATATCGGTGGTCACAAAACGGCTATGTGCCAAAACAGTCGGAGAGAAAGCAAACAAGAAAAGCGCAGTCAGTCCTGATTTACCACTGCCATATAATTCATTGGTCCAGCGGAAAATTATTAACGCCGAAAGCACAAAAAATATAAGCATTGTAGTTTTGGCTGTTCGGGTTATCACGTCAACATTATTTGTCCGGTCATAAATCAGAGTTCTGCCAAAATTCCACTGCCCGTTCACATCACCGGTCCAATACTGCGTCGAAAAAGCCGACTGGCTGATTGACAGTAATGACAAGGAAAATCCAGCCACATCTTTGGCTAATGGCGGATGTTCGGGATTAAGACGAAAATCCCCTTTAGTAATATAAGAATACCCGGCTCCGACATGGGGTATTTCATCTACGGTAAAAGAATCATTCCATAAACTTGTGATTGCTAGAGTCAGCGCGGCCAAAACGACAAATATTGATAATTTTTTAATCATTTACAAATTAAGAAAACTCTAATAATGCAATCGATACCATTAAAGCAATCAGCGCCAGAAACGGCCCGGCATCAAGTCCCCACCAATGTTTGTGATGGCGGGGGTAGGTTAGGTGGTCCCACCTATTCAACCCATTGATAGTCCACCAGAGGCCTTTTGCTGAAATAATTAGTATCGGCGGCAATATTATTCCGAGATTAAGGCTTGAAGGTGTGTCAGCTGAAAACAATGACGGTATTAACATAACGAACAGCCAAGAAAATAATAATGTATGAACAACCGAAAAATGGCCGTGCTTTCTTTTGAGCCAATGAATGAACTCTTTGATAAAGCCGATTGCAAAAAATATGCTCAAGGGCCACGATATCAGATTTGTGTTGCCAAAATTAACCAGTAAAATTTTGTCCGTTATCCATGCGAAGTTTTTGGATAATTGAACCAAAGGCGATTCGCTTGAAAAAATAGAATTATCAGCAGACAGTATAAATTCCGGATTTTGCCAGATATAAAAACCGACAGGGATAGCTGTGGCCACAACAGTAACAACCAATAAAGAAAATCCGCCTAAAATTTGGGTTTTCGTCTGTTCGTATTTTGAAAGAGGAAAGTCCTTTTTGACGTAATCCCGATAATTCCAGAAGACCAGCAGGGCTACGATTAAAACCGCAAAGTAGCCTTTGCCGGTATAAAATCCTGCGCCTCCGGCAAGGCCGGCCAGAAAGAAATCAAAAATATGGCCTCGTCTAATGCCGTGCCATATGAAATAAAATGCGAATATGAGCGCAAAAGACGTGAAAATGTCTTTAGCGCCGAGTTTAGATATAAGTATGTGCCAGAAAGATACGGCGAGAAGAAAAGAAGATATTATGGCCAGCTTTTCATCAAATAACTCTTTTACCAAAAAATATAGTCCGACAACCGACAATACTCCAGCCGAAATAGAAAGTAATACCGAGGCCTTTTGCTCGGGTGAAAGCGGTTCGAGATCCGAACCATAAACTCGCGCGATAATAGCAACGACTGTTATCAATATCAAAACCCAATAGTTGTTTCTCCTCATCCTTATTATTGTATCAGAATTGCGAGTTTTTGTTTTCCACAAACTACTTTACAAGAAAATAACTGTGATATATTATTAAATCAATATGCCAGAACGTATTATTCCACAAGAACAAATTCAGAATTGCGAGTTTTTGTTTTCCACAAACTACTTTACAAGAAAATAACTGTGATATATTATTAAATCAATATGCCAGAGGTAAATTCCGCCCTCAAGTGCAACTCTCAGTATTAAATCCTCTTTTTAATATACCAGATTCTCGCGCTACTTCTAATGCACTCATATAGTTAAGCGATT
>Ga0209541_10000271_pt1 | contig 101103 bp, 96 predicted proteins | sample RifCSPlowO2_01_FD_184027 | JGI IMG/M metagenome (GOLD analysis project Ga0209541, IMG submission 184027) | Groundwater microbial communities from Rifle, Colorado - Rifle CSP2_plank lowO2_0.1 (SPAdes) (version 2) | ecosystem: Environmental > Aquatic > Deep subsurface > Groundwater | place... | reverse complement strand
AAGAATTTGGCAATTACACAACACTAAAAAACTAGACGCGATAAGAGAAGAAATTGACAAAATTGCTAAAGACGAGATTGAGAAATCGGTACTACTGACCAGTTTAATTATAGCGATGGATAAAGTTGATAGTTCTGTTGGCCATCAAGTTTCGTATTTGAGAAAATGGGCGTCTCGCGCCTACAATACAATGAAAATGGCAGTGCCCCGTTTAATTATTGACGACAAACAACATCAAGTTTATCAAAAAGATATTTTTGATTTGGCAAATGATATTGAAGTGGATTTGGCATATTACGACCCGCCTTATGGCTCTTCAAACGATTTAATGCCGCCTTCCCGTGTTAGATACGCCTCTTATTATCATATTTGGAAAACCATTTGCTTGAATGATAAGCCAAAATTAGTTGGAGTGGCGAATAGGCGAGAAGATGTCGGCGATACAATTTCCGGTTCTATTTTTGAGGAATTCAGAAAAAATGACGAGGGACAATATATTGTTATTGAAGCAATAGAAAAATTGATAAAAAATACGCAGGCAAAATATATTGTCTTGTCTTACAACAACAATGGCAGGGCTACTTTTCAAGCGATAAAAGACATATTAAAGAATTTGAAGAAAAAAATCTCTATTTTTGAAATGGATTATAAAAAGAATGTAATGGCAACAATAACCCGAACAACAAACGAATGGATTAATAATACTAACGGAAAAAACAAAGAATATCTATTTTTAATACATAAAAACGGAAAAACAGAAAATATGCCTGAAATTAAAATTGAAAAAATTGATATTCGTAATTTAATACCTACAAAACAGCAAAGATTAGTTTTTTAGTATATGAACCCAAAAGAATATTATTACAACCAATTCCCAGATGATTTAAATGGGCTTATGAACAAAGTTACGCTTGGTGGTGATAGTCATTTTCACATTTTAGAATTTTTCATAAGTCAAAAAACCGGACGTGATGTGCTAGAGCATGTTCAAAAGGAAAATTTAGGATATTTTTTGTCTGCGTTGGCAGGAACAATTTTGATAGATCAAGTTATGTTCACTTATTTTAGAGAAGATTACGAAAAATTTAGGAGCATGACTCTTTACCCAAAAATAACGTGGAGCCCAGGTTGGTGCGCGAATGTGAAGCCGTGGCAATTGTTTGAGCATAGAATTGCGTTGGCGCGAGAGCTAAGAAACCCTGAAAAGATAAACCAATTTTCAGAGTTTATGAATTTTTTTGTTGAGGATTTGAAAGAATTTTTTGAGAAGAACCACTTTCAAAATGCGAATTGGGAACAGGTAAAAAACACAATGTTAAATGATGACGACATTGTTAGTGCAAAATATGGAGATAGATATTACGGAGCAGCTTTCAAAGATGTGTTAGAGTTTGTTAAATAATCACCACCGAAAAATTGCGGCGGCGGGGCGGAGCGTTAAAGTTCGCAATCCGGATTTTCGTCAAAAAAAGTTCGGATTTTAACCAACAGACACCGCGCTAATCGCGGGCGATGACGAGACCGACAATCTCTTTGGCGCCGGATTCTTTCAGAACCCTCGCGCACTCTTCCATCGTGGCGCCGGTGGTGTAAATGTCGTCAATTAAAAGAATTTTTCTGCCCCGAACCAGGTCGGGGCTTTTAACTAAAAAAGCGCCCTTCATATTTTCCTCTCTTTTTTCTTTAGTAAACTCTATTTGGGGCAGGGTTGCTTTTATTTTTATTAGAACATCATTAATCAAGGGAATTTGGAAAAATTGGGCCAGATGTTTTCCGATTTCTTCCGCTTGGTTGTAGCCGCGCCATTTCAGGCGCTTTTTTGCCAAGGGCAGGGGAATTAAAATAAAGCCATTGAAATTTATCTTCTGGTCTGCCATTTGGAAATGTTCTATAATCAAAGAAGACAAGGTTAAGGCAAGCTCCTTGATAAAAGGCTCGTATTTGAATTTTTTAATAAGATTCTGGATGAATTTATTCTGGTAGGAAAGGGGATAATATAAATCGGAAAGATTCCGAGTTTTGTATTTTTGGTGGAAGCCCGATATATCCAGCATTGCTTTGCAGTCCTGACACAAATATCCTCCTTCTTTCTGGCAAAAAAGGCAGAATTTCGGGAAGAGCACGTCTAAAATGAGATTTTTTATTGGCATAAGATATTTATCTATTCGCCATAATTTCATTGTATGATACCCCGTTAGAAACTCAAATAAGTGCAAGATCGCTATTTTCTTTGTCAAGTTTCTAACGGGGTGATATAATTAATGGAAAGAATATCCCTTTTATGAAGTTTTCTAAATTTTTACCAAAAAGATTTTTGGGGGTTGATATCGGGACAGCCGCCATTAAGATTGTGGAACTTTCCCGCTGGGGAGAAAGGATAAAATTGGAGAATTACGGCGAAATTTCCGCAAGGGTTCTTTATGAAAAAACTTTCCGGACGTTTGAGAAAAGCACGCTTTTGCTTTCCAGCCAGAATATTGCCAGAGCGGTCTTGGCGGCCATTGCGGCCGCAAATATAAAAACCAAAGAAAGCATTTTTTCCATCCCGGATTTTTCCACCTTTTTCACTAATTTCGAACTGCCCTCAATGACCAAGGATGAATTGCCCTCAGCCGTAAGGTTTGAAGCCCGCCAGCATATCCCTTTGCCCCTGGGAGAAGTGAGCTTGGACTGGCAGGTGATAGATAATTTTGAAAAAAGAACAACTACCGAAGAAAAAAATAAAAAATTAAAAATTCTTTTAGTGGCCGTTCCCAACGAGGTCATCGGCCAATATCAGGAGGTGGCTAGAATATGCGGATTAAACCTTGTTTCTCTGGAAGCCGAAGTATTCGGCCTGCAAAAATCCCTGATTTCCAAGGAAGAAACAAGGGTCGTGGGATTAATGGATATTGGCGCCCAAAGCACGACTTACAGCATTATTGACAAGGGAGTGCTGAAAATTTCCCATAGTTTTGATCTGGCGGGCAACGAATTGACGGAGCAAATTGCCAAAAGCTTGTCGGTCGATTATACTGTCGCCGAAAATTTAAAAAGAAAATACGGCCTTTTGCCGTCTCCCCAGAATATCAAAGATATAATCCTGCCCCTGACCGATTCAATTTTAAGGGAGATAGAAAGGATTTCCCGAAATTTTTTACAAAGCGAGCAAAGAGAAGTGGAAAAATTCATAATAGCCGGCGGGGCGGCTTTAATCCCCGGCATCAAGGAATATTTCCGAGAGTATTTGGGCAAAGAAATGGAAATTGCCGCCCCCTTTTCAAATATTTATTGCCCTCCGATTCTGGAAAAAACCTTAAAAGAGATGGGTCCCGCTTACGCTATTGCGGTAGGGCTGGCGTTACGAGGCCTGGAATAATATATGGTTGAGATAATTCCCAAAACAATTGAAAAACCGCCCCTGTGGCAAGACATCTTGTTTTATTTTTCCATTGGTCTTTTTTTAGCGGCTATTTTCAGCTTTTTTGCCTTAAACAATTCCCAAAAAAAAGCGGAAAATTCCCTGCGTGACTTAGAACAAGCTTTGTTGCAAAAAGAAACGGCCAGTCAAATTAGTTTGGAAAAAGAAATTAAGACGACCGAAAGCCAGATTGATAGTTTTTCCCAGATACTCGGTTTCCATATTTATCCTTCAAAAATTTTTGATTTCCTTCCCAAAATTGCCCATCCCAAAGTCAGGTTCAAGCAGATCAGCTTGGATGCGGTAAAATCCGAAATTGTTGTTTCGGGGGAAACCGAAAGCCTGACCGCCTTGCAGCAGCAAATTTTTATTTTCCAGCAAGAGCCCCTTATTAAAAATTCCACTCTTAATTCCTTCTCTATCGGAGAAAAAGGAAAGATCGATTTCAATTTTAATATTTCATTAAGCCCCCGGATATTTAATCAATAAAATGTTAAGAAAATCAATCATCATTATCGTTACGCTTGTCGTTGCTTTTATTTTTGTTTTCTTGTTTATTTTGCCCCAAAAAGAAGCACTGGGCAGTTTAAAAAAAACAATCCAAGAAAAAGATCAAGAATTGAAGGCCCTGAAGGATTATTTTAAAGAACTCAATGATATTTCCAAAAACTTGGAAGATTATCAAAGCCAGCTTGCTAAAATAAAATTAGCCGTACCCGATGGCCCCCAGGTGCTTGTTTTTTATAATTTTTTGCAAAAAGCGGCAAGTAGAGCCGGATTGGTTTTGCAAAACATCAGCTACGGGTTGTCGGAAAACACAATTTCTTTGGATTTGAGGGTTGCGGGAACAATGGACGGATTTAAGAGCTTTCTTTCTATTTTAGAAAAATCAGCCAGGATGATTAGTATTGAATCTTTTTCTTTTTCCGGACCGGAAAAAGAAAAAGATTCCGTTAATTTCAATCTTAAAATCAAAGCTTATTTTATTGAATAATATGCCCATTTCTCTTTTAGAACAAAAAAAGAAACAAAAATTTTTACTTCCGATTTTGGGCGTGATTATTTTAATCACTTTAATTGTTATTTTGCGGGGATTTTTCAAAAAACCTTCCATAGTTCCTTCATCAAGTATATCAATCGGTCAAAAAATTAATATTGATTGGGATACGCTTAAAAGTCCTATTTTAGAAACATTGGAATCCTTTGACGTAATCCCGCCCCTGTCGGGCAGTTACGGTAGAAAAAATCCCTTTTTGCCTTATTAATATTTTATGACACTGATTCAGCAATTAGTTGAAAAAGGAATTTTAGATAAAGAAAAGGCCCTAGCTCTGGAATGGGAAGTTAAAACCTCGGCTAAAAAAGAGGAGGATTTAATTTTGGGAAAACGGCTTTTAGATGAAAAATCTCTTTTTAATTTTAAAAGCGAAAATCTAAAAATTCCCTTAAAAGAAGTAGCTTCCGATTCCGTGCCTCTGGAAATCCTGCAATTAATCCCCGAAGACACGGCTAAATTTTATAAAATGGTTTCTTTGGCCAAAAACGAAAAAACATTGCAGGTTGGCATGATTTATCCCGAAGATTTAAAAGCCCAGGAGGCCTTAAAATTTCTTTCCCGCCAGCAGAATTTTATTTATCAGGTATTTTTAATTACGCCGACGAATTTCAGCGAGATTTTAAAACAATACCGCAACTTAAAAGGAGAAGTGGGAACGGCCCTGGAGGAATTAAAAGAAGAGATTAAAAAAGAAAAAGGTCCGGTTAAAACAGAAGAATTGGAACGATTAGCCGAAGAAGCTCCTATCAGCAAGATTGTGGCAGTTATTTTGAGGCAGGCCGTTGAAGGCGATGCTTCCGATGTTCACATCGAACCCACTAAAGAAAAATTAAGAGTCAGGTTCCGTTTTTTGGGAGCATTGCATTCTTCTATTGTTTTGCCTTTGAAAATTCATCCGGCCGTAATCGCCAGAATTAAAATTCTTTCCAATTTAAGGATTGATGAGACCAGAGTTCCCCAAGACGGCCGATTTTCCGCCGAGATTAACGATAAAAATATTGATTTCAGGGTTTCCACCTTTCCGACGTCTTTGGGAGAAAAAGTGGCCATAAGAGTTCTCGACCCTTTAATCGGTTTCAAAAAATTTGAGGATTTGGGATTGCGGGGGAAGAATCTCCGGGCGGTAAAAGCTGCCGTTGTCAAGCCCTACGGCCTGATTTTAGCGACCGGCCCCACGGGCTCTGGCAAAACCACTACCCTATATTCCATTTTGCAGCTTTTAAATAAAGAAGGGGTCAACATCGTAACGCTTGAAGACCCGATAGAATATTTTTTGGAAGGAATAAATCAATCGCAGATAAAACCGGAAATCGGCTATGAATTCAGCACCGGGCTACGCCATATTTTAAGGCAGGACCCCAACGTTATTATGGTGGGGGAAGTCCGCGACGAAGAAACGGCAGAATTGGTAACCCACGCGGCTTTAACCGGCCACATTGTTTTATCAAGCTTGCACACCACCAATGCTTCCGGGGTTATTCCCCGGCTGATTGACTTAGGGGTTAAGCCCTATTTGATTCCGGTTACGCTTTCTATCGCTATAGCTCAAAGATTGGTCAGGACTTTGTGCCCCGAATGTAAAAAACAAGTTAAAGCGCCAAAGGAAATTGAAGAATTAATCTTAAAAGAAATTGAGGGCTTGCCGCCAGAAATAAAGCAGGAAATCAAAATCAAAAGACCCTTGCAGATTTTTCAGCCCGTTGGTTGTAAAAAATGCAATCAATTGGGATTTACCGGCAGAATTTCCTTGTTTGAGGTTTTAGCTATGACCAAATCTTTAGCTGAAATTATTTTGAAAGACCCTTCCGAAGCCAGGATTTCAGAAGAGGCCTTAAGGCAGGGCATGGTTACAATGAAACAAGACGGCATTTTAAAGGTTTTGGAGGGCATAACAGTCATAGAGGAGGTTTTAAGAGCAGCCGAAGAAAAATAGTCAAAGAGACAAGTAACTTTGCCATCTGCGTTTTTAATAAATTAAAAACTTGATATATGAAGTCAATTTTATTAGTGGAAGACGATCCCTTCTTGGCCGATATCTACAGCACTAAATTAAAAAGTTCCGGATTTGCCGCGGAAGTTGTTTCTGACGGCGAACAGTGCCTCGCTAAACTCGCGCAAAAAGTTTTCGATTTGGTGATTTTAGATATCGTTTTGCCGAAAATGGACGGCTGGGAAATTTTAAAAGAAATAAAAAAAACGAAAAAAATAAAATCTCCACCCGTGATTATCCTTTCCAATCTAAACCAGAGAGCCGAGGTGGAAAAGGGCTTAAAGATGGGAGCTGCCAAATATCTTATCAAGGCCCATTACACGCCGTCGGAAGTAGTGGAAGAAATAAAAAAAGTTTTAAAATAAAATTAAAAATTATGGCAAATTCAACCGAATCATTAACAAATAAACTTTTAGAAACCATAATTAAAGAACAGGCCTCGGATTTGCATCTTTCAACCAATCACCCGCCCGTTTTGCGTCTGGCCGGCAGATTAATCCCATTGTTGAAATATAAAATTTTAACCAGGGAAGATCTTGATGTTATAGCCAAGACACTGCTTACTGAGGAGCAATTTTTGCGCCTCCAACAGGAAAAAGAGATCGATTTTTCTTATAATTTTGAAGGCAAGGGCAGATTCCGGATTAATGTTTTTTTCCAGCAAGGCGAGATCTCCTGCGCCCTGAGATTAATTCCGACTAAAATAAAAACTATCGAAGAATTGAATTTGCCGCCAATTCTGCATGAGTGGACTAAAGCTAATCAGGGTTTTGTTTTAATAACCGGGCCGTCTTCCCAGGGAAAATCAACGACCTTAGCCGCGTTGGTAGATGAAATAAACCATACTAAAGCCGACCATATTATCACCATTGAAGATCCGATTGAGTATCTTTTCCAGGATGACCGGTCTCTGATTGAGCAAAGAGAGGTGTTTCAGGATACCTTAAGTTTCTCCCGGGCCTTAAGGTCTACTTTCCGCCAGGACCCCGATGTTATTATGGTGGGGGAAATGAGGGATCCTGAAACCATTGCTACGGCCATCACAGCGGCCGAAACCGGCCACTTGGTTTTTACCACCTTGCACACCAATTCCGCCAGCCAAACTATTCACCGCATTGTGGATATTTTTCCTCCCGAACAGCAGGGACAAGTCAGGGCCCAGTTGTCGGGGTCTTTGTTGGGAGTTTTTTCCCAGCGGCTAATTCCCCGCATCAAAGGAGGATTGATTCCCGCGGGCGAGGTCTTATTAAATACGGTGGCCGTTGCCAACCAAATCCGGGAAAATAAAATCCACGAAATTCCTTTGGTTATTGAAACATCGGGAGACGTCGGAATGATTTCCTTGAACAGGTCTCTTGCCGATTTGGTTAAAAGAAGAGAAATAACTTTGGAAAACGCTTTAAATTATTCCCTGAACCCATCCGAGCTTAAAATGTTGATTAGATGATTCCATGAAGTTTGATTACCAGGCCAGAACCCAAAAGGGAGAAATTAAAATCGGAGTTATTGAGGCCTCTTCCAGAGAGGTGGCTATTTCGCTTTTGCAAAAATACGGGCTATACGTTACTCTCTTGGAAGAAGGAAGCAAAATCCCATTTTTTGCCAGGAAAATAAAACTATTCAGCAGAATTCCCGCCAAGGAAGTTGTTTTATTTTCGCGCCAGTTGTCTATTATGTTTTCAGCTAAGGTCCCTTTGGTAGAGTCATTAAAAACCCTAGCCATTCAAACCAAAAATCTTGATTTTAAAGAAAAGATTATGAAGATTTCCGAAGAGATAGAAGGTGGTACGGCTTTTTCTTCGGCTTTAGCCAAATACCCGAAGATATTTTCTTCTTTTTACATTGCCATGATAAAATCCGGCGAGGCCTCGGGAAATTTATCAGAGTCCTTAAATTATTTAGCCGAACACCTGGAAAAAGAATATTATTTGACGAGCAAGGTTAAGGGGGCGATGACTTACCCGGCAGTTGTTCTTTTAGTGGTTATCGTTGTTTTTGTTTTAATGATTCTTTTTGTCATTCCGAACCTATCCAAAGTTTTATTGGAATCGGGACAGGAATTGCCACTGGTCACCAGAATTGCCCTATCCTTGCCCGATTTGCTGAAAAGCTGGGGACTGGTCTTTTTGTTATTGCTCATCGGATTAGCCGTATTTTCAGCTAGATATTACCGGACAAAAAAAGGAAAATATTTTTTTGATAAATTAATATTAAAAATGCCCTTATTCGGGCCATTTACAAAAATTGTTTATCTCTCCAGGTTTGCTGAGAGCTTTTCCACTTTGATTTCCGGCGGCTTGCCCATTACCCAGTCATTGGAAATCTGCGAGGATATTTTAGGAAATTCAATTTATAAAGAGATTATTGCCCTGGCAAAAGAAGGAGTTAAAAAGGGAGAGCAGGTCTCCGGTATTTTAATTAAATTCCCCAAATTTTTCCCGCCGCTTTTTACCCAAATGGCGGTGGTCGGGGAAAGAACGGGCAGCTTGGACAAAACATTGCTTATTTTGGTAAGTTTTTACCGCAAAGAAACCGAAAGAGTGATTGACAGTTTTTTGGGTATTTTGGAGCCTCTTTTGATTATTTTTTTGGGTCTGGCAGTCGGCGGGCTGATGGGCGCGGTTTTGCTTCCTTTATATAAAATGACCGGCATTTAAGGGTTTTTAACTTATCCACAACTTGACATCGGACAAAGGTGATATAATAAACAAAGAAATCATTAAAGGTCGAATTATAATCATAATCCGAATGATGCAAATTCGTATTCGAATGATGCGAATATTCGTGGAATTCGGATAATTATTCGTAGAATTCGAATTATATTTATATGTTACAATTTTTTCAGAAAAAATCTCGCGGTTTCACCTTAATTGAGTTATTGGTGGTTATCGCCATTATCGGCATGCTGGCCGGCATCGTAATGGTGTCTATGGGCGGAGCAAGAGGCAAGGCCAGAGACGCCAGAAGGCAGTCTGACATGAGACAAATAGTTACAGCCCAGGCATTAGTTCTTAGTGATGACGAAAAATATCTTCAGAACGGCGTCATTGCTGGCGGTACTTTACCTGTGATTAAAAACGCCGCTGGTACAGTCTATTTAACCCCAATTTCCGACCCTATAAGCAGTAATCCCCAATATCAATGGGCAAGTAATACTTGGAGTACATTCTGCGCATGGGCTACCTTAGAAAATCCAAGCGGTACTTTTTTTGTCGCTTCTCATAAAGGGACTTTCAGTACCACGACCGCTCCGGTTAACAGTAATTGCAACTAACCTCGAAACTTTATTAACCGCTAAAGCCCTGCCAGAATATATCTGGCGGGGTTTTATGTTAAAATAGAATAATGATTAGCCTATTCTTTGCTTTTTTTATTTTTGGGCTGATTGTCGGAAGTTTTTTAAATTCGGTCATTTATAGGTTAGAGCAAGGGCAGGGTTTTGTTAAGGGCAGGTCTTTCTGTCCAAATTGCAAGTATCAATTGTCTTGGCAGGATTTAATTCCCGTTTTCAGCTTTTTATTATTAAGGGGCAAATGCCGCTACTGCCAAAAATCAATCTCTTGGCAGTATCCGCTAGTGGAATTATCAACGGGATTAATATTTCTTTTAATTTACAATTTACAATTTACAATTTACAATTTTATTATTGCGCCGTTCCTTATTATTATCTTTGTTTATGATTTAAAGCATTATATTATCCCCGATAAGATAATATATCCGGCCATAGCGATTGTTTTTGTTTACGATTTGCTGAAATCCAATTTCCAATGGAAATCGGATTTCCTATTATCGGCTTTAGGCGCGGCAGGTTTTTTTCTGGCAATTGTTTTAATTTCCCGGGGCAAGGGTATGGGGATAGGCGACATCAAGCTGGCTTTTTTGATGGGTCTTTTCCTTGGTTGGCCGAATATTATCGCGGCTTTATTCTCGGCTATATTTTTGGGTGCTATAATGGGGATAGCATTGATAATTTCCGGCAAAAAGACCTTAAGATCGGAGGTTCCGTTCGGCCCCTTTTTAACAGCTGGAACATTTTTAGCTTTATTTTGGGGCGGGAAAATAATAAATTTTTATCTTAATTTATTTCAATGAAAGAAAGGGGCTTTACTTTAGTTGAGCTTCTTGTGACCACCAGCATTATTTTGCTTTTTGCCGCCATTATTTTCCCCAATTTTAATTTGGGCGAAAAAAACTTAGCTCTGGAAAGGTCGGCCGTAAAATTGGCCCAGGATTTAGGAAGAGCCAGGGAAATGGCAATGTCGGTTAGGGAATTTACCGGCGCCCCGCCTACTTTTAAAGGAGCTTACGGAATAAAATTTGCAGTAAATTCCTTTGATTATATTTTATTTGCCGATTTGAACGATGACCAAATTTTTAATTCCGGCGAAGCGGTTGAAACCATTTCGTTGGAAAAAAATATTGAAATCAGCGCTCTTTTGCCCTTTTCCCCTTTAATGGTCATTTTTACTCCTCCGGATCCGGCAATCAACATAAGCGAGACAGCCGTTATTACTTTGGCTAACGGCAGCCGAACCAAAAATATCAAAGTCAATAAGGCGGGGTTAATTAATGTTGAATAAGATGCCGCAAAAAAAAGGTTTTACTTTATTGGAGTCGATTATCGCCATATTTATAGTCACTATGGGGGTTGGCGGCGTTTTTACCCTGGTAAATCAAACCATAAGCGGCACCCAGACCGTTTCTTCAAAGCTCACGGCGATTTATCTGGCCCAAGAAGGCGTTGAACTTGTCAGGCACATAAGAGATAATAATTTTTTAGAAATTCGCCAAGACGTCGAGGGAGCGGCCTGGGATAATAATTTAGGAGCGGGCATTCATTATTTTGACTATAGGGCAGAGGAAGACAATACTTCTAATTTGGTCATTTGGCAGGAAAACAAATATCAGCATTTTGCTGATTGGTTTTGTTCAGCTCCCCGTCCTTGCCAAGATACTTCTTTTGATAGGAGCATCGAAATCAGTTATCCTCAAGATTATATTATGGTTGTAAAAAGCACTGTTACGTGGCAGGAGAGGGGGATTACGCACCAAGTGACGGTTCAGGAAAATTTATACAAATGGATGCAATAAAGAAAAATGGATTTACGTTAATAGAAATAGTGGTGGCAATGGGGATTTTTGCTTTGCTGATCGGTTCCCTTTCTTCAATTTTTGTCCAGGCGCTGCAAGGCCAAAAAAAGACGCTGGCAACCCAGGAAGTTTTAGGGCAGACCTCTTATGTTTTGGATTATATGTCCCGGGCGATCAGGATGGCAAAAAAGGATATTGCCGGCGATTGCATTGGCGCTAAATTAAATTACCTTGCGACTGATTCCCGCGTTTTAAACGGCGAGGAATTTTCCGGTCCCGGAATAAAATTTTTAAATTATAATGGTATATGCCAGGAATTTTTTAAAGATTCAGCCGACCTTAAATTAAAAGAATCAAAGGATTCGGCCGGTCCCGAAGATTTGACTTCCGCAGGCCTTAAAATAAATTATTTCAATATCATTATCGCCGGCGAATACCAAACCGATGCGGTTCAGCCCGAAGTTACTTTATTTTTAGAAGTTGAAGGCAAAAACCAGTCAAAAATAAAAATTCAGACCACGGTTTCCCAAAGAAACCTGGATATACAAAGATGAAGTTCAAAACTCAAAAAGGCATTTCCTTATATCTGTCGTTAGTAATAATGGGAATTTTACTTTCCTTGGCCTTGGGCATAAATTCCATTTTGCTTGGCCAGGCAAAAACAACTCAGGAGATCGGCAACTCGGTTTTTGCTTTTGCCGCCGCCGAAACCGGAATTGAAAGAGAACTTTATGAAAACAATACGACAACAGTCAGCTACTCGGGCTCTGTTGGCGATTCTTCCTACACCGTCCAGGTGATTGCTCCGGGCAGCGGAAATTGTCCTGCGGGCTCGAATTATTGCGTTAAATCCGTCGGCACATATAAAACTATCAACCGCGCCATATATATCAGCCGCTAACTATGAATAAAGGCGAGGCGCAAAATAGAATTGAAAAGTTAAAAGAACTGATAAATCACCACCGGTATTTGTACCACGTCAAAGACCGGCAGGAAATTTCCGAAGGGGCTTCGGACTCTTTAAAGCACGAGCTTTTTCAATTGGAGCAGCAATTCCCGGAATTTATCACCAAGGACTCGCCGACCCAAAGAATCGGCGGCAAACCTTTGTCAGGATTTAAAAAAGCTGAGCATTCCTCGCCGATGCTCTCAATGGAAGATATTTTTTCGGAAAAAGAATTGCAGGACTGGGAAAAGTATCTGAAGCGTTTGGAGCCGTCAGTTGACTTGGAATATTTCGCCGAGCTTAAAATAGACGGCTTTGCCATAAATCTGATTTATGAAAACGGTATTTTTGTCCAGGGAGCGACCAGGGGCTCGGGCAAAATAGGGGAAGACGTCACCCAGAATTTAAAAACCATTGAAAGCATTCCCCTTCGACTCGCTCCGCTCGCTCAGGGCAAGCTCCCTCGTCTTATGGAAATCCGGGGAGAGGTTTATATGGGTAAAAAGGATTTTGAAAAATTTAAGTCCTCTTTTGCCAATCCCCGGAATCTGGCGGCCGGCTCCATCCGTCAACTGAACCCGAAGCTGGCGGCTTCCCGGCCATTAAAATTTTTAGCTTATGATATTGTCACCGATTTCGGCCAGAAAAAACATTCAGAGGAGCATAAAGTTTTACCTTCTTTAGGATTTAAAACAGATCCCGGAAAAATCTGCCGCAATTTAAACGAGGTTATCGATTTTTGGCAGGAAGTTAACAAAAAAAGGGAAACTCTGCCTTTTTTGATAGACGGCATCGTTGTCAGTATAAACGACAATTCTCTTTTTCAAAAACTGGGAAAGGCCGGCAAATCGCCCCGAGGGATAAGGGCTTTTAAGTTTTCGCCAAAGCAAGCCGCCACTAAAATCTTGGATATTATTTTCCAGGTTGGCAGAACCGGAGCCATCACTCCCGTAGCCGATTTGGCGCCAGTGCAAATCAGCGGAGTGACTGTTTCCAGGGCCACTCTTCACAATGAAGACGAAATCAAGCGTTTGGGGCTTAAAATAGGGGATACGGTTATTGTCGGCCGGGCAGGGGACGTGATTCCCGACGTTATTAAGGTTCTGCCTGAGTTAAGAACGGGCAAAGAAAAAGAAGTCCGTTTCCTCAAAAATTGTCCGGTTTGCGGCACAAAGTTGGTCAGGCGAGAAAACGAGGTCATCTGGCGCTGCCTGAATAAAAACTGCGGGGCGAGAAAAAGGGAGTTTTTGCAGTACTTTGTTTCCAAAAAGGCGTTTGATATTGAGGGACTGGGTCCTAAAATTACCGGCCAGTTCCAGGACGCAGGCCTGATTTCCTTGGCTTCCGACCTTTTTAAATTAAAAAAAGAGGATTTGTTGTCTTTGGACAGATTTGCCGAGAAAAAAGCCCAAAATATAGTTGAGGCGTTAAAAATCAGTAAAACCATAACTTTGCCCCGTTTTATTTTTTCTTTAGGCATTCTCCACGTAGGGGAGGAGACGGCCATGGATCTGGCCGAATATTTTGGCAGTATAGATAAATTATCTAAAGCAAATATTGAAGAACTGGAAAAGATTCCCAATGTCGGCCCCAAGGTCAGCCAAAGCATTTATAATTGGTTCCAGTCGGCCCAGAACAAAAAACTGGTTGAGGATTTGATAAAAGCGGGGGTAAAAATCCAAAACCCCCTTCGACGCGGCTCAGGGCAAGCAAAACTAGAAGGGAAAACCTTTGTTTTAACTGGCGTTTTAGAAACAATGAGCAGGGAAAAGGCCAAAGAAAAAATCCGGAATCTCGGCGGCAAAGTCACGGATTCGGTTTCCCAAAAAACCAGCTTTCTCGTCGCTGGTTTAGAACCAGGTTCCAAACTTGCCAAAGCCCAAAAACTAGGCGTCAAAATCCTCTCCGAACCCGGCTTTTTAAAATTGATTTAATTTTTAACGACAGCATATTACATTTCATTACCTCTGTATTAAAAAAGCGATCACTTTGTTTGTACAGAAAGTAATTTGATGAGTAAATATAAATATTATTTTAAAAAACCGAGATCCGAAATTGTTAAAGACATATTAAAACAATTAGCCGTTGGTGGAGTTATGGTTATTGCTGCGACTTCCCCTTATTTCATTCAGAATTTTTTAAGAGGTTTTAAAAATGCAAAAAAATATCAAAAGGCAAGAATTTCAGATTCTTTTCATAATCTCAGAAAAAACGGGCACATTAATTTTAGAAAAGAAAATGGCCAAATTTATATTAATTTAACGGATAGGGGTCGGAAATTAGCTGGTTGGCTTCAAATAGATGCTTTAAATATAAAAAAACCTAAAAAATGGGATAAGAAATGGAGAATAATAATTTTTGATATTGCCCAATTAAGGGTGCTATACCGGGAAGTTTTCCGAGGCAAATTAAAGGAATTGGGATTTTGCCAGCTTCAAAAAAGTGTTTGGATTTGCCCCTTTGATTGCCGCGATGAAATTAGGTTATTAAAAGATTTTTTGGGGCTAACAGATAAGGAAGTGAGATTAATCATTGCTGAAGATATTGGAGAAGATGATTGGTTAAAGAGTAAGTTTTGTTTAAATAAATATTGAATATCTGGCTCTGTATTAAAAAAGCGATCGCTTTGTTAATACAGATGTATTGGCGAAAGTGGGCATAAAAGTTATCCACAGGTGAGGTGTTGTTGGGGTTTCTATAATTTTATTGTAAGATAAAATATGGTAAGAAAAATTGGGATTTTGGTTTTTGTTTTGGTTTTAGCCGGCGGCGGCTTTTTTTATCGGCAGAATAACCAGAAAGACGTTAAAGAATTGAATAAAAATTTGCCGCCAGGAGTGAAAATAGTGAAAAGCATATTCGGTTTTGGCAAAGAATATAAGGTAATAAATAAAATAGACGGATACGAATTTAAGGTGCCGTCGGCATGGAAGGGGGTGAATAAGATTGAGTATACCCCAGAGAGGGAAATGGCTGGATATTTTTTTAATAGTGTAGAATTGGAAGGAATAAGAGGAGAGGGAAGGATAGTCGGTATTAACCGTTTTAAATTAAATACCCCCGATATTAATTTAATAGATTGGGTAAAAAATACTTTCGAATTATTTGGTTTATCTAATAATTTTAATAAAGATAAAATTAGTAATCTTGAAATAGTAAGCACTTCTGAACGAATAGATCTCCTAACTGGATATGGGTATTTTTTCAAAAAAAACTCTGTAATTTATTCTATTACAGGTGGCTCAGAAGATTTTATTCGTGAAATTATTTCCAATGGGAAATGGTAAAAAAATAGCTTTATTTTCGGCGATTACCCTGGTAATCGCCGCTTTATTGTCGGCTGATAATGTTTCTGCAAAACAATTTACAATTAGCGAGAACGACATTAAACAGATAAAAAGCGTTCTGGATCTAACAAAAATCCTTTCCGAAATTATTGTCAGTGATGCCAAATTGAAGACAATTTTAAATTTAGCAATCAGAGGCGGAGAAACTGGTACCGATATAACCTATGGATTGATGGTTTTAACCTCGCTCAATGAAATGGATTTTATTGATATGGTGGTTTCACAGAGATACAAAACCGAGGCAGATGCTTATTTTAACAGCGTTTTAGATAGAAGATTGAATATAGCCGGTTATTACAAGGGAACGGCTTTTGATATTTTTAAGGTACTTTCCAATAGAGTGCCTAGTCCGATGGCGGCCTTAATATTAAATAGTTTTGATATCACAGAAAAGACAATAGACATATTTACTGAACTTAGTATTTTAAGGGAAGAAATAACATACGATGGTTTATGGTATTATTTTGACCTAAGAAAAAGCGCTAACGAAACTCACGAAGTAGCTTGGGATGAAGTAAAAGATGCAATGAAATTAACAATTGAGTCAAATCCCTTCTCGCGTAAACTGGATGCGAATAAAGAGGATCAACTTAAATCGCAATTCGCAGCTCTTTATGAGAAATGGGGGCCGTATGTTGAGATTAATAAAGGCGTTAAAAAAGAATTTAAAGAGCAGGTAAAATTGGAGCTTCAAAATACTTTAGCTTTGGCGCTAGAAGAGCAAGCGTTGGCTGGAAAAGAGAAGGAAAATAAGGTTTCCTTTTTAGAAAAACTGAAAACAACCTTGGCGAATTTAATTAGGGATGCAGAAATGGCGATGATAAAAATCAAGGAATTGGCGGGCTTCGGCGGAGCCCAAGTGAGCCAAGTCCCTATGGAAGAAATAGAAGATAATCAAGGGTCGGTTTTACAACTGGAGGCGCCACAGTTGGAGATCGGATCTCCAACATTAGAAAATAATTTAGAAATGACACCGGCTGAAATGCAGGAAATTTTAGACGATATAGCAGAAAAAATTGATATTATTTCCCAGCAGATAGAAGAATTAACAGGCCAAAAAGAAGTTTCCGCGGAGGACAGACCTCCGCGGAAAACTTTAGAAAATGAAGTTGCATTAATTAGTGAGGAATTAATTGAGATTAATCCTCAGCCAGCTTCAGCGCCCGTAGTGATTTTTAATTACGGTACACCTGCGCCATCAGCGCCGCTGCCGGAACCCGAACCGCCTCCCCCGCAGATTTTTATTGCTGAAATTCAAATTGAAACCGCCAGTTCCACTGATTATGATTTTATAGAATTATATAATCCAGCGACCATCAGCATAAATCTTTCCGGATTTCAGCTGAAGAAAAGAAGTTCTACGGGCAGCGAATCTTCGGTTCGTTTGTTTCCAACTGACAGCATCATTTTGGCTCAAAGTTATTTTTTATGGTTGAACACGGATTTTGCCTCCAATTCGCCTCAAATATCGGCTGATATCATTAGTTCTCAAACATTGGCAAAGAATAACAGCGTAGCTTTGTTTGATGAAAAAGATAATTTAATTGATGCCGTGGCTTGGGGCACGAGTACAGATCCCTTTTTAGAAGGTGGCGTTTTTCCCCAAAATCCGATAGAGAACCAAAGTTTGAGCCGAAAGTGGTCAACTAGCACGCAAAATTATATTGACACCAATAATAATCAAGATGATTTTGAAATTCAGGCGCCAACGCCGGGATCTCAAAACCAGAGTCCAGAACCATTGCCCGCCGAAGCTCCGCCAGGAGCGGAGGAGGGAGAACCAGAATCACCTTCTTTATCTGTCGTAATTAATGAGATCGCCTGGATGGGAACTAAGGCGAATTCGGCCGATGAATGGATTGAACTTTATAATAATGCCACCTCAACAATTGATTTAACTGGTTGGATATTGAACTGGAGCCACGGCACGACGACTCATTCTTTAACTTTTTCAACCTCAAGTATTTCAGCCGGCGGCTTTTATTTATTAGAAAGGACGGCTTCTGATACTACAGACATGGCCGAAGACCAGATTTATACCGGCGCCTTGAGCAACGATGGCGAGAAATTGGAATTAAGAGATGCCGGAAATAATTTAATTGATTTAGTTGATTTTTCTGTTGGTTGGCCGGCTGGGAGTAGTACGCCAAATTATATTTCAATGGAGAGAATAGGCGCAACGTCCAGCGCTACTTCTACTAATTGGGCGAATAACAATCTTTTAACGAGAAACGGGCAGGATGCCGAAGGAAACAATATTAACGGAACGCCGCGGACCCAGAATTCGGTTTCAAGAATTGAAACCGAAATAACTTATTCATTATTCGACCAATTATTTGATGAGTTTTCGGAAATTACCTTAGTGAAGCTGGGCAGTCCTTATATAATTCAGCAAAGTTTAGCCGTGCCCATGGGGAAAATTTTAAAAGTTAAACCTGGAGTGGAATTAAAATTTAACGATTCAAAAGAAATAGAAATTAGAGGCGACTTAAAGGCAGTTGGCAGTGAAACAGAAAAAATTGTTTTTAAAAGGCATTCCGAAGATACTCCGGGGGATGATCGGTATCGGCTTCATTTTATTGAAAGCCAAAATTCCATAATTGATAACGCAAATTTTATTGACGGCGGCCGTTTAACTTACTTTCCATTTTATAATCCCGGAGGGTATATCAGCGCCGTTATAGAAGCGGAAAACAGCAATATTTCCATTAGAGATTCTTCTATTACCGGAGCTTTCCCCCGCGGCGTTAATAGTTCTGGCACCACCACCATAGAAAATACCATATTAGAAGGAACCAGAAATTCAGATTGGTTTTTAAATACGTTTGCCCTTTTGATTGAGGGAGATAATTCTTTTGTCGCCAGTTCTACTTTTAAAAATAATACAATTGGGATGAAGATTGCGGGCGGCAATCCGCGGGTTGAGAATAATATTTTTCAAGAAAACGGAACGCCAATTTATCTTACGGGCGGTTCTTCTCCGATTTTTTCAAATAATTCAGCACAAAATAATGATTCAAACGGGATTGGGGTTGATAGCGCCGATATTATTGCAGACACAGTTTGGCAATCGAATCTGCCGTACACTTTTAGTTCAAAATATATAGCGGCCGGGATCACTTTAACTTTAAGAGAGGGAACTATAGTAAAAATGAACGACTCTTTTGTTATTAACGGTAAAATTATTACTGAGGGAACTTTGGAAAATCCCGTGGTTTTTACCTCCGGTTTAGATGACGAATACGGCGGTGATACAAACAACGATGGCGCCAGCACTTTGCCCGCTAAAGGGGACTGGCACCAATTGAGATTTGATTCGGCATCAACTTCTAGTTTAGTGCGGGCGAGAATCAGGTATGGCGGCGGCAGTTGTTACGGGGGATATTGCTACGGAGCGGTTAATCCGGTGTCGGATACGCTGGAGATTAAAGATTCCGTAATTGAGAAAAATGTGTGGGGAATTTTCAGCAATTCGGCTAATTGCGAGGAGGCGTTCGGGAAAATAAAAATAGAAAACACTGTTTTTTCGGAAAACGACAGGGATATCGCCCTGCCTTACGGAGTTGACTGCCCGGCGCCATAGTGGTATATAAAAAATACAAAAACAGCGCATTGATGAAGTTTTTCAGGTGATGATTTTTTACAGATCAAACATGCTTCTGACAGAAGTCCAAGAAAAATGGGAGCGCTTGATTAATAAAGAAGATGGAGTATTAGCCCGCTTTTAGGTAATTCTAAAAGCGGGTTTTTTCTTTGACCTATCTTTTTATTTCTGCTAATTTAAATAAATATGTCGTTTAATTCGCTTCAGTTTTTAATTTTTTTTCCGTCGGTTGTTGCGATATATTTCATCATCCCCCATAAATTCAGGTGGGTTCTTTTATTGATAAGCAGTTATTATTTTTATATGAGCTGGAAGCCAGAGTATGTTATTTTGATAATGTTTTCCACTTTGGTTGATTATATTTTAGGAATACAAATTTATAAGGCGAAAATACCGAAAGCTAAAAAAATATTATTAAGCATAAGCTTTTTGGTTAATTTAGGGCTTTTGTTTACTTTTAAATACTTCAATTTTTTCAGTGATTCTTTCCGGCAAGCCTTAAGCCTGTTCAGCATTCCCTTTAATCCTTTAACTCTAAAAGTTTTGTTGCCCGTGGGCATATCTTTTTATACCTTTCAGTCATTGGGCTACATTATTGATGTTTATCGGGCGAAAATAAAACCGGAAAGGCATTTGGGAATTTTCGCGGTTTTTATATCTTTTTTCCCCCAGCTCGTTGCCGGCCCCATTGAAAGAGCCGGAAATCTCCTTCCCCAATTTTTAAAAAAACAGTATTTTGGCTATCAGAGGTTGGCCGCTGGCTTGAAAATAATGCTGTGGGGGTTTTTCCAAAAAGTGGTGATTGCCGATAATTTAGCGGTTGTCGTGGATAAGGTTTACGATAATGTGACAGATTCTACGGGAATTCCGCTGATATTAGCCACGGTTTTTTTCGCTTTTCAGATTTTTTGCGATTTTGCGGGATATTCCAATATAGCCATAGGCGCCGCAAAGATAATGGGCATAGATTTAATGACTAATTTCAAAAGGCCCTATTTTGCCAGCTCAATTGCTGATTTTTGGAGAAGATGGCATATTTCACTGATGTCCTGGTTCAAGGATTATTTGTATATACCTTTGGGAGGGAACAGGGTGCCTCTGCCGCGATGGTATCTTAATTTAATGGTCGTTTTTATTGTCAGCGGCTTATGGCACGGCGCCAGCTGGACTTTTGTGATATGGGGCGCCCTAAATGGTTTTTACTTGGTTTTTGAGGCAGCCACCGCGAAATTCAAGGACGGCATTGCTAAGCGGCTGATGCTTGATAAGTTTCCTAAAATACAAAATATTATACAGATTGGGATTACCTTTGCCTTAGTAAATATCGGCTGGATATTTTTCCGGGCAAATTCGTTGTCCGACGCATTTTATGTTGTGACCCATCTTTTTTCAAACATTAGTTTAAACATTTTTAATATTTCGGGCGATGATATCGGCCTTGGCTGGGCGGGACTGATTATTGCTTTGTCGTCATTGCTGATTATGGAATCCGTCCATTTGATGCAAGAACGGGGCAGAGGGATAAGACAATTTTTATCAGCTAAGCCCGCGGCCATAAGATGGTCGGCTTATTTGGCCGCAATCATATTAATACTGATGTTTGGTTCGTTTAAGAGCGCGGCATTCATATATTTTCAGTTTTAGAGACGGATATTATGAAGGAGAACAAAATAAAATTTTTAAAAGAAGGAATATTTTTTACAGCTGTTTTTATGAGCATTGCGCTAATTTTAAACTTAGCTTACTTAAAATTTATTGAACCCCAAAGATTAATCCAGAAAAGAGACGCCATTTACCGGCAATTTTTGCAAAATTCCGCCAACCGGGAGCTGGATTTGGCTTTTTTTGGAGATTCCCACCCCGACGGCGACGTAGATACGTCTTATATCAAAAATTCTTTTCTTTTTGCTCAGGGCGGGCAAAGTTATGTTGAAACGTATTATGAGTTGAAAAAAGTATTAAACGACAAAGTGAAAATAAAAAATATCGTCTTACAGCTTGATTTGCATACATTTTCCGCCATACCAAGGTCGGAAGACAAGTTGTTCAGGGAATTATATTATTATTCGCAGTTCATAGGCATTAAGGATATCGCAAAATTGAGAAAAGAATCCTTGCTTTCCATATTTTTCCAGGAAAATATTATGTTTTTAGGCAAAGGAAATGAATTAATCACAAATGCGCTTATTCATTTGGGCCTTATCCCGCCTACCGGGTCGCCCAAAGAGCTGTCTAAAAATGCGAAAACAGCTTATGCCGCCCATTTCGGATTGAACCCGACAATTGAAATTTCCGAACAGACTTTTGATTATTTTCTTAATACCCTGCGCCTAGCCAAGGAGAATGGCATTAATATTATTTTTGTAAAATACCCCCTTTCAAAGCAATACGAGTTGGAAACCGAGAAGTATAATTTGGATAAAGAGGGGTATTATGATAAAGTTTTTGCGGAAATAGATAAAGTTATTGGCGAACATGCTGTTTTTGACGGTTATGGCATTTATTTCGATAACCCAGAATATTTTTGGGACTCAGAGCATCTGAATGCCCTCGGATCAGAAGTTTTTTCTAAAAAGTTAAACGAATATTTTAGCAGTAAATAACGGCGTATTTTAAAAAATGGGGCATTGCCTCATTTTTTTATTTCTGCTAAATTATGGATAATGGATAAGAATTTTCTGATTAAACTTACTCAAAATCTTTACCGGTTGACTTTGCTTTTTCCGAAAAAGGAACCTTTGCGTTACAAGATGAGGGAGCTTGCTGACGACATTTTAGCGGAGAACGGTTCTCCGCGGACTTTGGAATATCTGGGCGTTTTGGACGGTTTTTTTGAGGTGGTTAAAACCCAAAATTGGGTGGCTAATCAGGATATCTTGAATCTCCAGGCAGAATATAGTAAGATAGACGGAGAATTGAAGGCCCAACCCTCTTTATTCGCAGATTCTCCTCAACCATTACCGGATAGGCAAAGTAAAATCTTGTCTTTTTTAAGAGAAAATGGCCGTGTCCAGGTTTGGCAGGTAAAACAGATTTTGCCTGAAGTTACTAAGAGAACGCTAAGAAGGGACTTTGACCGGCTGTTAGACCAGGGGGTTATTGAGAGGATAGGGGAGAGAAACGACACATCTTATCAAATAAAAGTCAGCGAAAGTTAGGTAGGACACGAGTGTCCTACCATTCATTTCTACACAAATGGGCGAAGAGATAAATCTCTTCTTCATCTTCGTTTTTATAAATAAAAACTCGATGGCAGATTTAAAAGAAACATTCAGCCAAATTTACGACCAGTGGATAGAAAAAATCTTCCGTTTTGTCTTTTTAAAGGTTAATTCAGAGGAAGTGGCCCAGGATTTGACTTCGGAAACCTTTACCCGATGCTGGGAAAGTTTTAAAAATGGCAGTAAAATTGACAATCCCTCGGCTTTTTTATATCAGATCGCCCGCAATTTAGTGGTTGATTATTACCGGCAAAAGGGCAAAACCCAGATAATATCAGTTGAAAATACGTTTATTGCCGACCCGAATAACGATTTTGCCAAAAATGCAATGTTGAAGTCAGACATCAACACGATCAGAGCGGTTTTGGCGGGCCTGAAAGATGACTACCAAAACGTGATTGTTTGGCACTATTTAGACGATATCCCCATCCAAGAAGTGGCTAAAATGATGGATAGGACAGAGGATGCGACCCGTGTCCTATTACATAGGGCCTTAGAATCGCTGAAAAATAAGATTAATGAGGTGTAATATTTTACCTTAAAATCCGTCATAAACTATAGAGATGACTAATAATCAACTTATTGCCCAAATCAAGGAATTGAGGCAAATAAAACCCAACCAGAACTGGGTTTTTTCGGTTAAAAGCCGGATTTTAGGAGAACAGAAAGAGAAGCAATCGGTATTGAATGTTTTAGCCAATTTATTATTCCAGCCGAAGGTAGCTTTGGCCGGAGTTTCCACCCTGACCATACTTTTTAGCGTTTTGATTTTAAGCCAAGATTCGCTGCCCGGCGAATCTCTTTTTGTTTTAAAAAGAGCCGTGGAGAAAAGCCAAGCGCTTTTTGTTTCCCAAGATAATATCGCTCAAGTTAATTTAGAGACAGCCAATAAGCGCCTGGAAGAGTTGGCTAAGATAGCTGAATCAAATCAGGTTAAAAAGATAGCTCCTGCTTTGCAGGAATATCAGGCGAGTTTGGCCCAAGCTGCTAAAAATTTGATTAAAGCGGCGGCCACCACCTCTGATTCCGTTGTGATTAAGAATATTGTTTTGGAAACCCGGAAGTTGGAGGAAAATAAAGCCAGATTGGAAAAACTGTATGGCATTGCGGGGCTGGAGGCCAAAGAAGGGGAAAATCCCACCCAGCTGGTAGCCAGCTGGTTGATTAATGATTTGGAAAAAAGAACCCTGACCGACGAGCAGAATTTGCTTTTTGAAGAAGCAAAAAAAGATTATGAAAACGGCGATTATAATTTAACCTTGGAAAAGATATTGGAGTTAAGCGAGTCCAATTATTAGATATTTGAGAGTCGTTGCCTCGTAGCTTTTAACGTTAAGCTGTGAGGCATTACGGTCGACACGGCCAAAAGTAAAAAGTCAAAATATTAATTAACAAAAAACAAAACAAAAAACAAATGCACACTATAAGTAAAAAGATTTTTGCGATTGTCACGACCTTGACGCTTTCTGTTTTGTTGGTAGGACCCGTTCAGGCCGTAACTATTGAAGAGTTAATGGCCCAGATAGCGACTTTGCAGGCGCAATTGCTCCAGTTGCAAGCTGCTCAACAGCAAACAACCAGCGGAACAGCCCCTGCTGCATGCTCGGGAATCACCTTCAGCAGAAACCTATCGCAAGGAATGTCGGGCACGGATGTGAAATGTTTGCAGGCGTTATTGAACCAGTCAGCTGACACCCAAGTGGCTGCCAGCGGAGTAGGTTCAGCCGGAAGCGAAACAACTTTCTTTGGCGCATTAACCAAAGCGGCGGTTGTCAAGTTTCAGGTAGAAAATGCCGCAGACATTTTAACGCCGCTCGGCCTGACTCAAGGAACCGGTTTTGTCGGCGCCAGCACCAGGGCGAAGTTAACTTCGGTTTTGGGCGCCGCCCCGACAACTCCAACAACTCCAACTACCCCAACCACACCGGTTGGCGGAGTCAACAAAATAGAATTATCAGCAGATAATCCTGCCGCAGCGACAATTGCCAAAGGAGCCCAAAATGTAATCTTTTTGAAGATGAATCTTTGCGCAGCTTCCGCGGCAAACACTGTCTCCAAGCTGGTATTTACCAGAGGAGGCATAGCTGCAGACAGCGACATCACTTCAGTTAAACTTTATGAGGGGTTAACTCAAATTGGTTCCACCCAGGCAATCAATACGACTCTTCATAACATAACTTTCCCGTCTTTGACTTTCACTATAGCTGCCAATGCTTGCCGGGTTTTAACGGTTAAGGCCAGTATCGCCAGTGACGCTACCCAAGGCAATAGTCCTAAAATATCCATTGCCGCGGCTTCTGACATTACTTCAACTGTAGCTTTGGACGGGGTGTTCCCGGCCAGCAGCAACGCTATGACCATCGCCGGCATCGGAACAGGCGCCTTGAATATTGCTACCACCACTCCTTCGGGATCCGTGATAGCCGGCGCTACCGAGCAGGGCGTAGCCGGATTGATCTTTACAGCTTCTTCAACAGAAGGAGTAAAGATTACTTCCATTAAATTAACCGAAGTCGGTTCTTCGGTTGATTCTGACGTTGCTAACGTCAAATTGATGTATCAGTCAACCCAATTAGGCGCAACAGTCGCCAGCTTGTCTAACGGAGCCGCCACATTTGATTTATCGGCTTCTCCTTTGGAAATATTAGCTGGCACTTCCAAGACCCTGACTGTTTACACTGACATCGGCGTTGGCACGGGCATTAAAGACAGGACAATCCAATTTGAAATCACCGATAAAGATAATGTCACTGCTTACGGAACTAATTCCGGAGGCACGGTGATTGTTTACGGACAGGACTGGCAAGAAACCGACACTTGGCCCCAGAAAGGCGCTTCCATAACAGTCGCCGTCGGGGCCTTGACTGTTGCTAAAGACACTACTTACAGCCCTTCGGTCCAGAGTTATACCCGGGGAACGAACCAAAATAAAATGGTTGCCTTTAAATTCACTGCCGGCGCCAATGAAGGAGCGAGGATTACCTCAATCAAGCTTCATTCAGCCAGCGGCACAGCTTTATCCGATTCCAGCGCTAACACTATTACCCTTTACGACGCTGAAACAGGCAATCAATTGACCGATACGGCCGGAAACTTAGTTCCAGCAACTGGAATGGTTTCAGGATACGTTACTTTCGGTTCTTACACCACGGGTTTTGACAATGTCGGCTTGTTTGACATTGAGGCCTCAAAGAACAGGATAATTATGGTAAAAGCGGATGTTCCTCAAGGAGCAGCCACTTCTGTTTCTGTTCTTGGCTTTGAGATTGATAAGCCCACTACCCAAATTTGGGCTGACGGTTTAAGCTCAAAAACAGATATTCCAGCCGCCTCAATCAACGCCAATGTCAATACTCAAGTTCCGGGAACCGAATTGCTCCACCATATTATTGAGAAGGGAACATTGACTCTTTCGCCTTCGTCCGGCACTCCCGCAGCGTCTTTCTATGCTGTCGGGACAAACGACTATACCTTTGCCAAGTTTGATTTAACTTCAACCGGCGAAGATATTACGGTGACCCAGTTGAATGTTTTCTTCGGAACGACTTCAGGCGCGACTACAACTGCCGCCGCCAATGGAGACGTCAACAATGTCAAGCTGTATGACGGAAGTACTGTATTGCAAACCGACACCACTATTTCTTCAGGTTTTGCTCAGTTTGCCGTTAACAACCTGACCGTTCTGCAGAACACGACCAAAACCCTGACTATTGTCGGTAACATCCCGACGGGTTCAGGCAATGGCGGACTTCAGGCCTGGATAGACGGAGCAGATGAAATTTCCGCTTCGGGCAAGAATTCCAACGTAGCCATTACCGCCGTAGCCGCGGCTTGGGCCAATGTCAAAGGAAATTATATGACCAAGGCCGTGCCGGTTGTGACGGTTACCGCAGCTACTACTCCGGCCAGCCAGACCTACATTAAGAATGCGGACGGAGTTAAAGTTGCCACTATTTACCTGACCGCCACTCCGACCGAAGACGTTAAAATCACCAGAATTCAGATTGCCGGCGACTCAACCAGCACCGCTACTTCAACCGCTGGCACAGCCACCACCACCTTCCAGGAATCTAGCACGGGTTTGGGTCCTTTGGCAGTCAGAGATTATGTCGGCAATATCCAATTGTTCGACGGTTCAACTCAGGTTGGCTCCACCATTTCGCTAATGGCCGCAGGAACTAACTATGACACCGCTGACTTTACCGGCCTTTCTTTGACGATTTCCAAGGGAACAACCAAAGTTATTGACGTTAAGGTCAAGGTGTTAAACAGCACTACTACCACGGGAAATGTTAATGCCTTTTACTTCGGCATTGCCACCACTACCGCAGCTTCAGTTGACATCGCGGGCTCGGGAATCATGTCCGGAGCAGCTGCCACTATTGCTATTGCAAAAGGCGGCGTATCCAGCCAGCCAATGTTCTTTGGCTCTTCCGGAACCCTGACCGTGGCCAACGACGTTAATATGCCTAACTCGGCTGTGGTCACCGAAAGCAGCACGCCTGAATTCGGCAGATGGAAGTTTACCGCCAGAAACGAATCAATCAACATCTCTAAACTGGTGTTTGACGCGCACAACCTCAACAACGCAGGTGTAGCAACACCTACCAGCCAATCTGGTACCGGATTTGCAGATGGCCTTTACTTGCTGGCAACAACTGCCGCAGGTAATCTTGGCTCAAGCACATACGCCTTTAATTATTCCCTGGATGACGCAGCCACGACAACTTGTTCCTTCTGGTGGGGCGGAGCGACTACTACTGCCAGCTTTGTTGCAATATTTAACTCAGCCAGTACCACTTGTTATAGCAAACAGACCGCTGGTTCACTTTTGGCTGATACTACTATTACAGGTGGCGCAGTTACGCTTTACGCTACGCCAGCCGGCAGTTATTACTCTTTAGAGCTTTCTGATTACGACATTGGAAACGCCAGCAACACGGCTGATGACTTGAGACTCGGTTTGAAATACGGCGGCACGGAAACTCTAGTAGAGTACGACGGCGTTAACGGCAATATAGCCGGAGGCAATATGATGTCTCTTTGGGATGGGATTACTAAAGTAGCCGAATCGTCTCTGATAGGAACTGTTGTAACCTTTACCCCGACTTCAGACATTGTTATTCCGACAACCGGCAAGGTTCTGACACTGAAAGGCCAGATTGCCGATTACACCAGCGCGGCCGAAGGCAGCACTTTGTACTTCAGCGTTGGCAGTTCAACCTCTGATACTGACAGCACGGTTTACATTACTGCCAAAGGAGTCAGTTCGGGAACAGAGCTTGACGATGCTGCCATAACCATGGATGCGGGAAAAGCCAGCAACGAGATGTGGATTTACTCCACCAAGCCCGTTGTCAGCTTGAATGGCGCTTCGCCTTCCGGCATCCAGAATGTCAGCACCAATGGAGAGGTCTTCAGGTTTGACGTGACCAATTCCAGCTCGGCTTATGACTTGGCGATTAATGCCATCAGATTTAGCATTAGCACCAATGCTTCATCAGCCATCTGGGATAAGTCCTTCAAGCTATATAAGTCTGGCGACACAACTGTTATTGGTTCCGGACTATCATGGGCTCAGGGCACTTCAAGCGCCCAGACTGGTTATGTGACCATTTATCCGGTTTCCGGCAACCAAGTTGGTGTGGGCACCGTGACTTATATCCTGAAAGCCAATACGAACGCTATGGATACAAGATCCGTTTCTAACGATACATTGAATGTCAGTATTGCAGACGGTGATTTCTACTGGGATGACTCGGTATCAATTACCGGAGCAGCTAATGCCAACCAGAAAACTCTGAACCTTCCGGTTACAGGCGGCACTCTGATTTACTAGTCGTTCAGTATTTACCCTTCCTTGTGGGGTAAAGCAAGAGGCCCTCGCTTAGCGGGGGCTTTTTGTTTCTCAAAATTTTTATGTTAAAATAAAAAAACAAAATGTTTAAAAGTTTTAAAATCATTTTCATCGGATTAATATTTTTTATTTTTCCATTTATAGTTCAGGCGGCTGAAATAGAATTTAATGTTGACCCTTCTTACGATTATTCGGGACGGGCAAAAATTAACGCCTTTTTGCACCAGATAGGGGAGAACGCATATTTTTATGTTGAAGATCCTTATTACCAAAATTTAGATATTGAAAAAAAGAAAGAGTTAAGCCAGGCGCTGCAAAATTTATCCCAGGAATTTGACCAGATTATTTATCCTAAATTAAGGGAAACATTCGGTTTAGAATGGAATCCCGGCATTGACAACGATTCCAAAATCACGGTTTTAATTACCAGAATAAAAGGGGATGCGGGCGGATATTTTAATTCGGGCGACGAATACTCGGTATTGCAAAGCCCCAATTCCAACCAAAAAGAGATGGTTTATTTAAATGCCGATTACATCACCTCGCCTTTGGCAAAAGGATTTTTAGCTCACGAATTCACCCATTTGATAACTTTCAATCAGAAAGACAGAGTCAAAGGAGTCCAGGAGGAAATTTGGCTTAACGAAATGAGGTCGGAAGCCGCCCCCCGAATTTTAGGGTATGACGATAATTTTGACAGCTCCAATTTACAAAGAAGATTGAGGAGTTTTTTGCAAAAACCCCAGGATCCTTTGACCGAGTGGAAAAACGAGGCCCCTGACTACGGAGTTCTGAATATTTTTATGCAGTATTTGATTGATTATTACGGTGTAAGGATTTTTTCCGACTCTCTGGCCTCAAATAAAATCGGCATTCCTTCCTTAAACGAGGCCTTGCAAAAAAGGGGATATCCGGAAGATTTCAGCCAGATTTTCACCAATTGGACCACGGCCGTCTTGATTAACGATTGCAATTTCGGGCCAAAACTCTGTTATGCAAATCCTAATTTAAGAAATCTCCGGGTTTTGCCGCAAATCAATTTTTTGCCCTCAATCGGGGAAAGCAGTTTGGCGGTTGTCAATTATGTAAAAAACTGGGCCGGAAATTGGTATAAGTTCATCGGAGGCCAGGGAACCTTGAAATTGGAATTTGTCGGCGACGAAAAAGCAAATTTTAAAATTCCTTATTTGCTTGAAGATAATTCAGGAAAACTTACTTTGGATTTTTTAAAACTGGACAACACTCAAAGGGCAAATCAAATTTTTCCCGAGTTTGGCAAGAAATACCGCTCTTTGACCATTATTCCTTCCTTGCAGGCAAAATTATCCGGTTTTGACGGTCTGGAAAATTACTCAAAGTTTATTTTTACCGCTTCCATTTCAAGCGAAAACCCGGCGCCAAATCCGGAGCAAGAGTTAATCGCCCAGCTTTTAGCCCAGATAGCCGTTTTACAAGGGAAAATCGCCCAGCTTTTAGCCCAAAGTGGCGGAGGCCCGGCCTCCTCCGGCTGTCTAAAACTGGAAAATAATCTTTATTTCGGGCTTAAGGATAATCAGGAAGTGCGTTGTCTTCAGAATTTTTTAAAAAATCAAGGGGCCAGCATTTATCCCGAAGGATTGGTGACGGGAAATTTCTTTTTTGCAACGCAAGCCGCGGTTATTAGGTTCCAGGAAAAATACGCTTCGGAAATTTTAACCCCCATCGGTCTCCAAAAGGGGACCGGTTACGTCGGCGTGCTGACATTAAATAAAATCAATCAACTGATCAAATAGAGGCGATTAAATTGATACCTATTGACACCCTTTGACGGGTGCTTTATTATTAATATATGCCAGAAATAAAGCCAAACGAGGTATATACAACTAAAGAGGCCCAGGATTTTCTTAAAATTTCCGAAAGCACGATAAAAAGGCTTTTAAAGCGAGGAATTTTCAAGGCCTACAAAGTCGGTGGCCAATATCGTATTTTGGGCAGCGAGATTTTGAGATTGGTTTCTCCGAAAGTAGAATCAAATATTTACAAGGTCTATGACAAAATCAGGGAAAAAACCAAAAAAACAATTGAGGGATGGTAAATCAAAAATTATCGTGGCGGTATCGGGGGGGTTTGATCCGATTCACATCGGCCATGTTCGCTTATTTAATGATGCTAAGAAGCTTGGAGACGAATTGGTGGTTATTTTAAATAATGATAATTGGTTAAAACAAAAGAAAGGATTTGTGTTAATGCCCGAAAATGAGCGCAAAGAAATTATAGAATCTTTAAAGCCGGTTGACAGAGTAATTGTTTCCGGCCATAGCGACGGTTTTAAGGACAGAAGCGTGTGCGCCGAGCTTCTCTCGCTAAGGCCGGATATTTTTGCAAACGGCGGCGATAGAACTAAAAAAAATATACCGGAAGTGCTGGTTTGCAAGGAAATAAATTGTAAGATGGTATTTAACGTCGGCCGGGGCGGGAAAGTCCAATCAAGCTCTTGGCTGTTGGAGAAATTTTTAAAGAATCATTATGCTAAAAAATAAAAATAGGGTCGGAATATTGGGTTATGGCGAAGTCGGGCAAGCAATTGCTAAATTTTACCGAAATCTCAAGATTAAAGACCTGAAAAGAAACGACGGATTGGAGGGCGTTGATATCTTGCATATTTGCATTCCTTGGGGCAATAATTTTATTAAAATAGCCAAGGCGGAAATAAAAAGAATAAAGCCGGAATTAACAATAATTCATTCAACGGTGCCGCTAAGAACCACTGAGAAGCTAAGCTTCTCAGTTAAGAAGCTTAGCTTCGTGGTTCACAGCCCCATCAGGGGGGTCCACCCTAATCTTTTTAAAGGAATCAAAACCTTTGTAAAATACATCGGAGCCGATAATAAAAAAGCGGGCAAAATGGCCCAAAGGCATTTTAAAGCCCTTGGCATAAAAACAAAAGTGTTTTATCCATCGGCTGTTACCGAGGCCATTAAGCTTTGGGACACGACGCAGTACGGCTGGATGATTCTTTTAAACAAAGAAATAAAAAAGTGGTGCGATAAAAAAGGATTAAATTTTGATGCGATTTATGCCGATGCCAATAAATCTTATAATAAGGGTTATTCCAAATTAGGGAGAGCGGAAGTTTTGAGACCGTTTTTAAGATATATGCCGGGCCCAATTGGCGGACATTGCATAATTCCTAATTGCAAGATATTAGACAGCGATATAGCTAAAATTATTTTGGATAAAAACAAAAAATATGGATTTTAATAATAAAACAATTTTAATCACGGGCGGCTGCGGGTCGTTTGGCCAGAAATTTACCGAGATTCTGTTAAAAGAGTATACTCCCCGCAGTATTAGGATTTATGATAACCGGGAATTGGCGGAAGTGGAAATGGATCGAAAATTCAACGACGAAAGGTTGCGTTTTTTGATCGGTGACGTCAGGGATAAAAACAGATTAAAAAGAGCGATGAATGGAGTCGATATCGTGGTCCACGCCGCGGCCCTAAAACACGTTCCCATTTGCGAGTATAACCCCATTGAAGCCGTTAAGACCAATATCGAAGGAGCCATTAATGTTATTGATGCCGCTATTGATATGTCGGTGGGAAAAGTGATGGCTATCTCCACCGATAAAGCCGTTCACCCGGTGAACTTGTACGGGGTGACTAAAATGGCGTCGGAAAAATTGATTATCCAGGGAAATTCCTATACCGGCGGCAAGAATCCAATTTTTTCCTGCGCCCGGTACGGAAACGTTATTGGGAGTTCAGGTAGCGTCATTCCTTTGTTCTTAGAGCAAAGAAAGAATGGTGAAGTCACTATTACCGACGAAAGGATGACTAGGTTCTGGATTACTTTAGAGAAAGGAATCCGTTTTGTTATAAAGTCCATCGAGTTGATGCGGGGAGGGGAAATATTCGTACCCAAAATACCCAGTATGAAAGTAACGGACTTAGCCGATGCCATAGCCCCAGGAGCCAGGAGAAAAATTACAGGGATACGCTCCGGAGAAAAACTGCACGAGATTCTTTTAACCCAGGAAGAAGCGAGGCACGCTAAAGAGTTCGGAGATTATTTCATCATCGAGCCCGAACAACCCTTCTGGAATAAAGAAAATTTTAAAAATATCGATTCTTTAGCCGATGGATTTGAATATGCCAGCAACACCAATGACCAATGGATAACCGGAGAAGAAATAAAGGAAATTCTAAAGCATTTAGGGGCGTAAAAAATAAAAATATGCCAGACAATATTTTAACAGAAGAAGAGGAAAAATTACTGGTCGGCCTTTTGTATAACCACATTTCTTTTGGCACGACCATGGAGATTTTGGGTGAATTGCAGTTAGAAGGCATAAAGAGGATGGATTTATTAAGGGATATTTTCGGGAAACTCATTAAAAAATTCAATTTAGCGGATAAATTATCCCAGGAGAATTTTCTTTTATTGGGAATGGCAGATTTTATTGAAAAATCTTCTTTGGAAAAATGGTCTCAGGACGAAAGCAACAAGCACCTGCAAAACAGGGCTAAATATTTTTTAAAAAAAATATGAGAAAAGAATTCCCTAAAATTATCAAAATCGGTTCGAGATTGGTGGGCGAGAATCAGCCGGTTTATTTTATTGCTGATATTGGAGCTAATTTTGACAATAATCTGGAAAAAGCCAAAAAGTTAGCTTTATCGGCCAAGGAATCGGGAGCTGATTGCGTTAAATTCCAGAGTTTTTTATCTTCCAAGATTGTTTCCGGCCCCAGTTTTGCCAAAATGACTTTAAAGGGAGTGCATGGCAGCTGGCATAGGCCAATAGACGAAATTTTTAAAGAAGTGGAATTTCCCCGCGAATGGCATAAAGAATTATTTGATTATTGCCAAGAAATCGGCACGGCTTTTTCTTCGGCTCCTTACGATTTTGAAGCAGTAGATTTGCTGGATAAACTGGGGGTGGATTTTATTAAAATAGGTTCTGGCGAAATCACCTGGCCGGAAATGCTGGAATATATCGCTAATAAAGGGAAGCCTATGATTTTAGCGACGGGCGACAGCACTTTAGCCGAAGTGGATGAAGCCGTCAGAATTATAGAAAAGACGGGCAATAATCAGTTGATTTTGCTCCAGTGCATCACTAATTACCCCTCAAAGATTGAGTCGGCCAATATTAATGTTTTAAAAACCTATCAGACGGCTTTTCCCGGTATTATCACCGGCTATTCCGATCATTCGCCCGGGGATGTGGTAATTTTGGGATCAGTGGCTTTGGGAGGCAAGGTTTTTGAAAAACATTTCACTCTAAATAAAAAAGACAAAGGGCCTGATCATCCCCACTCAATGGAGCCACAGGAATTCAAACAAATGGTTGAAAGGGTGAGATTATTGGAAAAAGCCCTGGGTAGCACCAGAAAAGAGGTAGTAGAAGAAGAGGCAGAAACAGTTATTGTCCAAAGAAGGTCTTTGCACGCCAATCGCGACATTAAAAAAGGCGAAATAATTAAAAACAAAGATATTATTGAATTAAGGCCGGCCGTGGGCATCCTGCCAAAATATAAAAATATTGTCGGAGGCAGAAAGGCCAAGGCGGATATCGGCCGATATGAAGCAATTTACTGGGAAAACATTGAATAAGCTAAAACAACCATCCCATGAAGATTTTAATAATCGGCTTCGGTTCAATCGGCCAGCGCCATTATAGAAATTTATTACAATTAGGTTTTAATGACCTATATGTTTTTGATACTGATCTAGAAAAAACAGCGGACAAAAAAATAAAAACCATCAACAGAATTAATAAAGAAATCTTAAAAATATTTAATGCTGTTTTAATCTGCAGCCCGAATAATCTTCACATTAAAACAGCTATTCAATGCGCAAAAGCGAACTGCCATTTATTTATCGAAAAACCTCTTTCTCATAATTTGCGCGGCATCGATGGGTTGCAAAAATTATGCGAGAAGAAAAAGATAATAAATATGGTTGCCTGCAATATGCGTTTTCACCCCTGTCTGAAGTTTATCAAGAGTTATTTAGATAAAAATAAGCTTGGCAGAATTTATTGCATCAGCCATGAATTCGGACTGTATTTGCCGTATTACCGGTCGCATCAGGACTATAGAAAAAATTATGCCGCAAAAAAAGAGACAGGCGGGGGGATTATTCTGGATGACACTCACGAATTCGATTTATTATTTTGGTTGAACAAATTCAGCAAAGTAACACGCTCGCATTTCATGTTCGACAAAATAAGCAATCTTGAAATCGAAACCGAAGATATCTGCGTTGCTTCTTTCCAATTTGAAAATAAAGTTATGGGCGTCGTTAAATGCGACTATTTACAACAGCATTATTCAAAAAATTGCAAAATCGTCGGCGAAATAGGGAATATAGAGTGGGATTTTAATGAGAATATAGTATGGTTGAAAACAAAAGAGAAAAAAGAAAATATTTTTGAGGCGAAGAATTATGACCTCAACACAATGTATATAGATGAAATTAAGTATTTTTTAAATTGTATACGCAGAAAGCAGAAAACTTTTAACGATATTATAACCGCGCGTACTGTTTTACAGCACCTTGTTAGGCGAGCATAGATTCTTTTAAGGGGTATTATATCAATATGAAAAAACAAGAAATATTAATTACAGGAGCTACGGGACTGCTTGGTTCAGCGGTTTTTAAAAAACTGCAAAGAGTTGGTTACGCAGTTTGTGATTTTTCAATAGATATTCGTGATGCCGCCGCAATGAAAAATTATACCAAAAAACATAATAATTTCGACTGGATTATACATACTGCCGCTATAACCGATGTTGCTCGCTGCGAAAAAGAACAAAGGTTATGTTATGAGGTTAACGTCCAAGGTACAAGGAATATAAGAAATCTCGCCGAGAAAACTGGTGCGCGCTTATTGTACATTTCTACTGCATCGGTTTTTTCCGGCGACACGGGCAATTACAAGGAAACAGATTTGCCATACCCTAAAAATTTTTACAATTTAAGCAAATTGCTCGGCGAGCAAATAGTTCAAGAATATCCCTTAGGTTTGATTTTAAGAATAAACTTAATAGGAATTCACCCAAAGGGCTCTAGGGGTCTTAATTTTTTTGAATGGCTTGTGGATACTATAAAATCCAATAAAGATATTAAGCTTTTTAACGATATCATGATTAATCCGCTAAGTAATTTAACCTTAGCAGAATTAATTAGTAAGCTTATAAAAATTAATCCCAAGAAAAATATATTACATTTTGGCAGTAAAAATATTTTGTCCAAAGCCGACATGGGCAAGTTAGTTATTAAATTTTTCAAAAAATATAATGGTAAGGCGCAATTTATCAATACAGATGAAATTGCTAATAAGACCCCCGGGCCGAAACAAATGTGGCTGAATGTTGATTATGTACAAAATAAACTCGGGGTTAAAATGCCCACCCTTGAATCAGAAATAAAAAGAATATTACTTAATAATGTTAGATAATAAAAATAAAATTGTCGTAGTAATCCCAGCGTTTAATGAAGCTAAAACAATAACTGAAGCAGTGAATAGCTTAAAGCAATACGCTCAAGAAGTTATGGTAGTTGATGACGGCTCTTCTGATGAAACGGGGTTAAGGGCTCTCAAGGCGGGAGCTTCTGTGATTTCTCATAAAAAGAGATTAGGATACGACAAAGCCATTGAAGACGGTTTTAAAGAAGCAATAAAACAAGGGGCCGATATCGTTGTTACTTTCGATGCAGACGGCCAACATGAGGCAGGGGATGTAAGTAAATTAACAAAGCCAATTATTGAAGGGAAAGCCGAAATGGTTATAGGCCAGAGGCCGCATTTTACTCATTTTTTCGAAAAGATTTTTTCTTTATACACAAAGCTAGCTTATAACATAAAAGATCCCTTATGCGGCTTAAAGGCGTATCGTAAAGAAATATATGAAAGTATTGGATATTTCGACAGGATAAATTCGATAGGTACTCAATTAATGATAGAAGCATTACATAAAGGATTCAGGGCGCAATTTATCCCCGTGAATATAAATCCACGACATGAGTCATCTCGTTTTTACTACCGAAAAATTTTGGCTAATTATAAAGTTTTGAGAGCTATGATTAAAATAATTATAGAAGTATCATTACGTAAGTACATAAGAAAATTATGAAAATTACAGCTATTATTCAGGCCAGGATGGGTTCGACAAGATTGCCAGGGAAGATAATAAAAGAGATAGCGGGGGAGCCCATGCTTTGGCGGGTGATTGAGAGGGTGAGGCAATCAAAAAAAATAGGAGAGATAATTATAGCCACCACCTTAAATAAGGAAGATGAAGAAGTCAGGGAATTTGCCAGAAAAAGAGGAGTTAAGGTTTTTAGCGGAAGCGAAAACGATGTTTTGGACAGGTATTATCAGACAGCTCTTTATTTTAACAAGCCCGAAATAATCGTCAGAATTACTTCTGATTGCCCGCTGATTGATCCTGAAATTATTGATAAGACCGTAGAATTTTTTTTGGAGAATGATTTAGATTATGCCAGCACGGGCCGCATTCAATCAACGTTTCCTGACGGATTAGATACGGAAGTTTTCAGGTTCAGCGCCCTGGAAAAGGCCTGGCGGGAATCATCATTGGCTTCGGAAAGAGAGCACGCCACCCCTTATATCTGGAAAAATCCCCGGATTTTCAAAATAGGAGAATTCAAAAATGAAAAAGACCTGTCTTATTTGCGCTGGACGGTGGACGAGGAAAAAGATTTGAATTTCGTGAGAGAGGTATATAAAAAACTTTATAAAAAAGGAGAAATATTTTATATGAAAGACGTTATTTCGTTGATAGAAAAGCATTCTGAATTATTGGGAAAAAATAAGGGAATTATCAGGGATGAGGGTTATTTAAAATCATTAAAAGAAGATTAAAAAATGTCAAGCGTTATCATCATCAGGCCAATATCCCACAGCTGGGACAAAGAAACTTATATGAGGTATGTGACCATACCTCACGGTCTTTTGCATTTGGCTGCTCCCCTGGTAGCCGCAGGGTATGACGTAAAGATTATTGACGAAGCCGTGGAAGAAAACGCAGAGGGCTTATTGAAGGAAGAATTAAAAAAGAATCCCGTTTGCGTTGGTATTTCTTCAATGACCGGCGCCCAGATAAGCAACGGCTTAAGGTTTTCAAAAATAGTGAAAGAAGAGAGCGATATCCCGGTTGTTTGGGGCGGGGCTCATCCCACTGTTGAACCCGAAGCCACCCTGGCTCATCCTTTAATTGATTTGGTCTTGTGCGGAGACGGGGAAGAAACTTTTTTGGAATTGGTCGGCAATTTAAAAAACAAAAAATCGGTCAAGGGGATCCAAGGCGTCGGTTATAAAGAAGAGGGCAAAATTTATGTCAACGGCAAGAGGTATGTTGAAAATTTAGACAGCATTCCTCCCTTGCCCTTTCATTTGATACAGATGGAAAAATATATAACCTCCGTCAAGAAAAAATGGATCAGCCGCTATTTTGAAATACATACTGGCAGGGGATGTCCGTATAACTGCGCTTTTTGCCAGAATTCGGTCCACAGGATTAACAGAAGGATGAAAAGCGTGGCAAAAATAATCGAAGAATTAAAATTTCTTGTTGAAAAATACGGCATTGACGGGATAACCTGGGAAGATGAAATATTCTCTCTTGATAAGAACAGGATTGCTCAAATTTGCCAGGCCATTCTGGACAAAGGCATAAAAGTGAAGCTGAGAGGAGGATTCAGGGTTGATAATTTTTCCAATTACCCCGACCATTTTATCGAGTTGATGAAAAAGGCGGGATTTATTCACTTTGGCTTTGGCGTGGAAACCGGTTCTCCGAGAATTTTAAAATATATAAATAAAAATGTTACCATCGGGCAGATTGAAAAAACCATAGACAGGATTAAGAAATACGGATTTTTGGCGACTTACAATTTTATGGCCGGTTTTCCAACCGAAACAAAAGAAGAATTCAAGGAAACGTTAAAAATGATTTTAAAAATATTCAAACTGAATGAGCAGATGATTTACCCCGTTTCCGGCCCCAGTTTTTATACTCCTTTCCCGGGGACAAGACTGCACCAGGAAGCTTTGAAGCTCGGCTTTAATCCGCCCCGAAGCCTGGAAGAGTGGAGCAAGTTTGATTACAATAACGTAGAAATGGGCTGGGTTGATAAGGACTTGATGAAATTCATGCGTGAGGCGAGAGAAATAGTCAACAATCTTAACCAAAAATTTACGGGCGAAGAGGCGAAATTAACTCCCGCAGATTATAAACCATTGGAAGATTTAATAAATACTTAAAAAATATGAAAAATAAAATAAAAATAAAAAAAGGGATTGCATTGTGGAATAAGGCAAAAAAAATAATTCCCGGGGGCACGCAACTACTGTCGAAAAGATCGGAGCAGTTTCTGCCTGACCAATGGCCGTCTTATTTTCAAAAAGCCAAAGGCGTGGAGGTCTGGGATTTAGACGGGAATAAATTTATTGATATGTCTTATATGGGTTTGGGAGCTTGCTCTTTGGGATACGCTGATGAAGACGTCAACAAAGCGGTTGGAAAAGTGATTAGAGATGGCTCAATGTGCACCTTAAATTCTCCCGAAGAAGTTGAATTGGGAGAAATTTTCCTGAAAATCCATCCTTGGGCTAAGGCCATTCGTTATGCCAGGACTGGGGGAGAGGCAATGGCTATTGCCGTTAGAATCGCCCGGGCTTATAAGGGCAAGGACAAGGTGGCTTTTTGCGGCTATCATGGCTGGTCGGACTGGTATTTGGCGGCCAATTTAGCGGATAAGAAAAATCTGGACGGCCAATTGCTTCCGGGACTGGATCCTACGGGCGTTCCGAGGTGTCTTCAAGGAACGGCTATTCCTTTCCATTACAATAAAATAGGGGAATTGGAAAAGATTGTTCAAAAAAATGATGTCGGGGCGATAGTTATGGAACCCAGACGCGATCAGCCGCCGGAAAATAATTTTTTGCATAGAGTAAGGAAGATTGCCGACAAGATAGGGGCGGTGCTGATTTTTGACGAAGTAAGCGCCGGCTTTAGGATGAATATTGGCGGAATTCATTTAATTTACAAGGTTTTTCCCGATATTGCCGTTTTTGCCAAAGGAATCAGCAACGGTTATCCTATGGCGGCGATTATCGGCAAGAGGGAAGTTATGGACGCCGCCCAAAGAACATTTATTTCCAGCACTTACTGGACGGAAAGAGTAGGGCCCGCCGCCGCCATTGCCACGATTAAAAAATTCCAAAAATACAATGTCCCGAAGCATTTGGTCGCCCTAGGGGCGATGATTAAAAGGGGCTGGGCTGGATTGGCAAAAAAACATAATTTGAAAATAGAGGTGGGAAGTTTTGAACCAATGATCGGCTTTAAGTTTCATTACGGCCAAGATGGCCAGGCCTTGCATACTTTATTCAACCAAGAAATGCTCAGCAGGGGATTTTTGGTGTCAAAAAATGTTTATCTTTCTTACAGCCATAAGGAAAAGCACGTAAAGGATTATCTTAAAAATGTCGACGAAGTTTTTGGGCTGTTAAAAGAGGCGATTAAAAATAAAACTATTTATAAATTGCTCAAGGGGCCCTTGGCCCACCAAGGCTTTAAAAGATTAACTTAAGATAAAAAAATAATAAAATGGCAATTTTAGAAAAATATCGCATTCCGCTGGTCAGAGATACTATTAACGCAGAAGATTTAAAAAAATTATCCCAATGGCTTTTGACTAATCCTCGTCTGACCAAAGGAGGATTAACGAAAAAATTTGAAGAAGAATGGAGCAAATGGAACGGAAACCGATTTTCGGTTTTTGTTAATTCCGGTTCTTCGGCTAATTTATTGATGGTTTATGCCTTATTGGCTTCGGGAAGATTAAAAAACAAGAAAGCGATTGTTCCTGCTATCAGTTGGGTGACTACGGTTTCCCCCTTTATCCAATTCGGCTTAGACCCGATTCTTTGCGATTGCGACAGCAAAAATCTCGGCTTGGACGCCGTCCAATTTGAAAATTTATGCAAAGAACATCATCCTTCCGTGGCCATTTTAGTCCATGTGCTGGCCCATCCCAATAATCTGGAAAAAATTCTGGAAATTTGCAAAAAATACGACGTCATTCTTCTTGAAGATTGCTGCGAGGCGCACGGAAGCCAATATAGGGGAAAAAAAGTCGGCACTTTCGGCTTAGCTTCTTCTTTCTCTTTTTATTTCGGCCATCATATGTCGACAATAGAAGGAGGTATGGTTGTGACCGACGACGAAGACCTTTACAACGCGATGCTGTCTTGTAGGTCTCACGGTTGGGCGAGGGATTTGGAACCGGATTACGCCAGGAAACTCAAAGAGAAATATCAGATAGACGATTTCCGGGACAGGTACGTTTTTTATTATCCGGGATTTAATTTGAGATCAACCGATCTTAACGCCTTTTTAGGCCTGGAACAGTTAAAAAGGCTTGATTCGGTTGTCCAAAAAAGATTTACTAATTATTTGCGCTATAAGAAAAATCTCCAATCCCATTATTGGATTCAGGAAAGCGAAGGAAATCCTCTTTCGGCTTTTGCTTTTGGGTTGGTAGCGGATAATCTTGCCGAAACCGTTTCTGCCCTGGAGAATAACTCAATCGAGACAAGGCCTCTTATTTGCGGCTCAATGGGCGAGCAGCCGTTTTGGATAGAAAGATACGGAAAACAAATACTGCCCCAGGCCTCAAAAATTCATCATCACGGTTTTTATGTTCCCTGCTATCCAGAGCTGCAGGAGGGAGAGATTGATGAAATTTCCGATTTATTAATAAAGTTGAAAAAATGAACGATGAGGAGCAAGTCCTCATCTAAAATATTTCGTTTTTGTAAACAAAAACTCATATGAAAGGTTTAACTATCGTCGTTTGTTCTAAAAATTCGGAATCCCTGATAGAAAATTGCTTAAAAGAAATCAAGTTTAATGCTCCAGAGAGCGAATTGATTGTGGTGGATGCCGATTCGACGGATAAAACAGTTGAGATTGCGAAAAAATACGCGGATAAAGTGATATCCGATCACAGGAAAGGGCTGTCTTTTGCGAGGCAGCTGGGAATCGATAACGCCAGCAATGATTTTGTGGCTTTTGTCGGTCCCGATAATGTAATGGAGAGGGAAACAATTGAAAAATTAATTGCGGTCCTAAGGAAGGACGAAAGAATCGCCGGTGTCCAGCCGGTTACCTCGATAAAAAACCCAAAGAATTACTGGGAAAAATCAACAAAACAGATCTTTGAATTATTATTAAACGCGGTCGGGCCAGTTGACGTAATAGGTACGCCCTGTATTTTCAGAAAAAAGATTGTTTCGGTTTACCGATACGATCCCGAAATAACCAAAGGCGCCGACGATACGGCTTTATGCCTGAAACTAATAAAGGCGGGATTTAAACTGGAGAGAGTGGATGCGATTTCTTTTGAGGAGCAAAATTTGGATTTTAAAGATTTTTTTGCCAGATGGAAGTTTTACGGCCAAGGAGACGATCAGTTCTACCGGAAATACAGCAAAGAGTGGACATTTAAAAGAAAGTTAAAATCGATTTTCCACCCTTTCAGAAAATATATTTTAGGAGGTTGTTGGACTGCTTTGACCAATGGAAAATTATTGTTGATTCCGGCCTTATTTTTGGCGGTTTTTGCCAGATATTACGGCTGGCTTCGGGCGAAATAATGCTTGAAAAAATCCTTAAAGAAATCGAATTCCTTTTTATCAATTCCTTTAAATAAAATTATCAAGATTCCGTAAATAGAACCGCCGAGAATAATCGCAATAATGATTTCTAGCAATCCCGAAGGGTTCAGCCAAAAAAGGAAAAAAGTCATTAAAACAGAAGCAGGAATAACTTTAAAAATGAATTTATGATCAATTTCAAACGTAAGTTCTTTAAAAGCAAGACGCCAAGTTAAAAGAAAAGCAAAAGCATAGGCAAAAAGAGTGGTCAGGGCGGCTCCCAAGATTCCAAATCGGGGGATAAAAAAAAGATTAAGCCCGAGATTGATCAGGGCCGCCGCCATCCAGATACTGCTGGCAATTTTCGTCTTTTTGGCAAGAGACAGGATTTCGCTAAAAATACCGGTAGCTCCGTAGAGAAGAATGCTCAAGGCGATAAAAGGGGTAATAAAATAACTATTGGAAGCGATTTCCGGAGTGGAAAAAATAGTCAAGATGGGTTTAGAGAGGAAAGATAATCCGAAAAGAGAGGGAACGGCAAGCAGCAAAAAATATTTGAACGAATATTTCAAGTGAATCCTGGTTTCTTGAAGCTTATTTTCGTCAAAGAATTTAGCTAAGGCCGAGGGTAATAAAAAACCCAAAGGATAAATGAAAAAATTCAGCAGGTTCCCCATGGCATAGGCCGGAGCATAGTATCCGACGTAAAGTACGCCTAAGAAAAATCCGATCAGGTACCGGTCGCTGGAAGTGACCAGCCAATAAGAAATATTGCTGGCCACGGTCGGCAGGCCGAAACGGAGATATTTTTTTAACGGCGAGAAGGTGGGAATTTTAATCCCGAATTTCTTAAGAATAAAGATTGATAATATAAAAAAAATAACCAGGCGGATGATAAAGAGTGAAAGGATAGCGCCCAGCAGACCGTAACCGGAGAACAGGGCAAAAACCACCAGGCCGATTTCCCCGAAATTTTGGGAGATAGTTAAAACAGAGTATTTCTTTATTTCTTCAAAAGTCCGCAAAACGTTAAAGAAAACGGAATTCAGACATTCGAAAAGAATAATAAAAGCCAAAATTTTAATAAAAAGAGGAGGAGCCTGAAGAAAGTTTCCGATGCTTGGAGCGAGGATTAGAAATATTAAAACAATAAAAAGCCCGATGAAAAAAATTGTAAAAAAAACAGAATAAATGCCCTCCCGAATTTCTTTTTTATCAGTACGGCCGGCCAGAAATCTGACTAAGGAAAATGGCAGACCCAAAAGCAAGAGAGGAGAAACAAGGCTAAGGGTGACGCTTAATTGGGTCCAGACGCCATAATTTTGGGCGCCCAGCAGTTTAGTGATAATCGGCAGAAGGAGTATGCCCTTCAAAATAAATAAAAAATTGATTAATCCCATTATGCCGATATTTTTAGTAAAATTTTTACGAGAAGACATATAATCAGTTCTAAAATTAAAAGTTATTATGATAATTATAGCAAATTATATGAGATTAATAAAAATAAAAAAAGCGCCTTAACGAGATGAAATGGTGTTTTTTGCTAAATAGCCTGGAGCCCTTTATGCTTGAGTTTTTGGGGAAACTCTGTTTTCAGGCGGAAAAAGAAGGTAACGAGTGTATTTTAATAATCAACAGCAAGATAGGAGAGTATGCTAAAAAGCGGCATTTTCCGGAGAGCACCAGGTTTTTTTCAAAGATTGACTGGTGTATGGAAAATTACCAAAAAGACCGGGAAGGGATTTTCGATAATTTTTCCTGGAAAAATATTTTCTCCGATTTTGACAGATCAAATGCTTACGACAGATTCAATTATCAAGATTCGCTGGAAATGGTCTCTCAGCTGCATCAATTTATTGACTTTGTGTTCCAAAAAGAAAAACCAGACGTAGTGGTACACGAGATAGTGGGAGGATTGTTCTCGCAGGTTGTTTATCATCTTTGCGTAAAGCATGGCATCACCTTCCTCGGCCTCAGCAGTTCCCGTTTTCCCGACCGTATTGATGTTTATGATTCAGAACACACCTGTTCTAAATACGAGAAAACGTTCGAAAAATTGGGCCAAAACGATATTTCCGCAGAAGAACGGGCTTTTGTCAAAAATTTTGCCGATGGTTTTGTGTCTCATAAAAAATTGCCTTATTACATCGAATATCACCTTAATTACGCCAAGGCGAATATCTTAGCGGAATATTGGAAAAGGGAAAAAAAGATGATCCGGCCCTGGTTAAAATATTATTCGAAAAGAAAAAAGTTTAAACCTTTTGATTACGAGAGCGAACGTCAGTTGAAATACTTTTTTTGGTATCCTTGGAAAGCCCTTAGGCAGAAAATCAGAGCTTTTTTTCCAAAAAAAATTTTTAGCCACCCGAATTACAAGGGAAAATTTTTTCTTTATCCCCTCCATTCCCAGCCAGAATCTTCAACCTCGGTTTTAGCGCCTTATTTTTGCGACCAACTAAACACCATAAGAAACATCGCTTTTGCCCTGCCTCTCCCTTACAAGCTATATGTAAAAGAGCATCCGGTGGCCAGAGGAGAGAGAACGAGTGATTTTTACAGGAAATTAAAAGAATTCCCCAACGCAGTTTTAATCGCTCCCAATGAGAATACCGGGGAGTTGGTTAAAAATTCTTCAGGCGTGATAACCCTGTCAAGCACCGTAGGGCTGGAAGCGGCCCTGGCCGGAAAGAAGGTTTATGTTTTAGGGAATGTCTTTTATTCTTATCACCCCTTATGTCAAAAAGTAGGCAGTTTTGAGGAATTAAGGCAGGAGATCGAGAAGAGATTAAACGCCAGTCCTATCGCCCCCGACGCCCTAGAGGAGATCAATATCCGTTTTCTCGCCTCTTATTACCGGAACACTCTTCCGGGAGATGTAAGATCGGCCAGCTTGGAAAAAGACGCGCATGATTACCCAAAAATTTACCAAGAAATTAAAAAGATATTTTTTGATAATATGCAAGCGCCCTTTTTCCGGTCTTGAAAAATATGCGCTTTTAAGATAAAATTTAATTTATTGATGAATAAAAAAATGTTAGGAGCTTATTATTATCTTTGGTGGGGCCGGCCCACGTTGCCCGGCGTAGGAGCCGGAATTTGGCGATGGGGCTATACCAATCAGCCGGTTTTAGGCGAATATAACAGCCGCGATGAAAGCGTTATCAGCCGGCAGATTGATTGGGCAAAATCAGCCGGCATTGATTTTCTGGCTCCTTGCTGGACCGATATTGGCAGCTGGGACGATATTACTTTGAGGGATTACTACCTAAAAAACCCAAAGAGCCGGGAAATGAAATTTTGCCTTCACTACGACGGCGTCCGGGCTCTCAACCGGTATAACTTCCACGTTTTTCCTTCCTACGACTTAAACGAATTTTATACTCCGGCAATGACCAAGGGCGAAAAATTACTCGGAGATTTTGAATATTTTACTAAAACATATTTTAATCGGCCGGAGTATTTGAAGATAGACGGCAAGCCGGTAGTGATAATTTATAATGCCTCGGCCTTCAGAAATGTGGAAAAATATTTTGCTAAACTTCCCCCCCTATTTTTAATAGCCGATGTCGTTTGCTGGTCGGGAGGGAATATGAGGATATCCAAGAGAAATTTGAAATTTTTCTGGCAAAATCCGCCCAAAGAATGGTTCAAAGTAATTTATCGGGCTTTTCGCCGACGGGCCATTAAAAGTTACGAAGATGATTTTTCTTTGAGTAAATATTTTTCTGCCATTACCGGTTACAATATGTATAGCGCCAACCGTTTGGAAAATTTTTTGGAGAATGTTGACGGGCTTTACCAAAAATTTTGGCAATATGCCAAGAGCCAGAATCTTTATTTTATCCCCAACGTTATGCCAGGGTATGACGACCGGAAGCAGTTTGGGGTGAACCGCCCGGTTTTAGAAAGAAAAGGAGAGGAATTTTATAAAAGTTTTTGGCAGATAGCTAGAAAATATCTTGATCCCCAGTTGCCGATTGTTCTCCTGACTACTTTTAACGAATGGCACGAAGGCACGGAAATAGAGCCGTCAAGAGAGTATGGCGAAAAATATCTCGAATTGACAAAATTATTAAAAGATAAAAGGTCGGAGGACTCGATAAATAATTATAGTCGATGAAGAGAAATCTCTTCATCTTCAACCTTCGTCCCGTTTTACGGGACTCGGTTAATTAAATTAAAAAAATATGTTAGATGTTATCAAAAAAGCCAAAAGAGCGGCTTTAATGTACGCTAATCCGGAATTATGCAGGCCGGTCAGCGTCAGGCTCGTCGTGACGATTAATTGCAATTTCCATTGCCAAACGTGCACTTTTGATTGGCCTTACTGGACTCCCGAATTGAAAAAAGATCCGCCTTTGGAATTAATCAAACATTGGATTAAAGAAATGGCTGACTTCGGCATTAAGGAAATAGAAATCGGCGGAGGAGAGGTGACTTTGAGAAAAGACCTGGGCGAGATGATTGATACCGTTCATTCTTACGGCATAAAATGCGGCCTCACGACAAATGGCTGGCTGATTGGCGGGGGACAGGTGCCCTTTCCGAATCTCGACTCGATGGAGGTTTCAATTGACGGCGCCAAAGCCGAAACCCACGATAAAATCAGGAGGATCAAGGGATCGTTTGACAGGGCGGTTAAAACCGTTGAAATGGCCAAGGAACGAGGATGCAAAGTTCACTTAAATTTCGTTGTCCAAACCGACAATTATCTGGAAATGGTAGATTATTGCAAATTAGCCAAGAAATTGGGCGTTATGGCTTCTTTTATCCCGGTTTCTTTGGACTTGGACGCCCAGCCGCATATGTCGGAAGAATTGGTTAAATTTGATATCCCTCTTTTAAAGCAGCAGGTTGAAGAGGTTCTCAAAACTGGCGTTGTCTTGAATTCTTCAGCAGCCATGAGAAATTTCTTTACCCGGAAGCAAGAAGGCGGTTCTCCTCAAAAATGCCTGGCGCCTTACCGCTGTATTCTTGTTTTTAATAACGGAGACGTTTATCCTTGCGGAGCTTTTAACAAGCCGGTGGGCAGACTTACCATTGATAAGAGCTTCAAAGATATTTGGCGGGATTATCAGGGGACAAGAAAACAAATAGCGGCAGGGAAATACGCTTTCTGTGATACCTGCGTTTATGGCGATCTTTCCACCCGCAATACAATTCTCACTTCGGTCATGCCCTACCTTAAAAGGCGTTTTCTGAAACAATCCTAAAAATATATGCCTTTTTTAAGAAAATGGATTATAAAATTGAAAAGCCAGGCAGCTAAGTTTCGTTTTCTCTTTAAGAAAGAGGACTATTCCCAGGACCCGCCCAAAAGCGGGATGGACAAAGAGACCGTTTTAAAAAAAATGGCGCAGATTTCTTATTGGTGGCATTCCCTGGAATTGGGCTACGGGATAGTTACTCCCGGCCATCACGGCGGCATTCACCATCCTTCTGGAGACAGAGCTCTACTAGAGAAGATGCGATTGCCCGAAGATTTAAGGGGCAAGAGTGTTTTAGACATCGGCGCCTGGGACGGTTTTTACAGTTTTGCGGCGGAAAAAAGGGGAGCAACTAAGGTTGTGGCGATAGATAATTTCTACCGCGACGAACTGGCCTGGACCGGAAATCAGGGGTTTGAGGTGGCTAAAGAAATTTTGGCTTCCAATGTCGAATTTAGAAAAGCCAGCGTTTACGACCTGCGCCCGGAAGAATTCGGCCCGTTTGACATCGTTTTCTGCCTGGGAGTGCTTTATCATCTGAAATATCCGTTTTGGGGGCTGGAAAAGATTTTTTCCGTGACGAAAGACACGCTGATTTTGGAAAGCCATTACGATCCCTACGACGGCGGCAAAAGAACGCCCTTGGCCAGATTCTACGGGGCGAAAGACCTTGATTCGACCAGCTGGTGGGGGTTTAATGAGGCGTGTCTGCATGCCGTATTGTGTTCAGTCGGCTTCAAAAAAACGGAAACCTTATATCGCTACGGAGACAGGATTATTATTAAAGCTTATAAATAATGAAACCAGAAATTATTCATCAGTGGCAATTTGTCGGAAAAACTCATCCGCAATTATTAGAAGACCAAGCCCTGGAAAATGCCAGAAAGACGGGAATTACCAGCCTGGAATCTTTTTTCCTTTGGACTAATATTGAAAAGGAGAAAGACAAGATTGATTGGTCTTGTTACGATGCTTTAGTTGAAAAGTTGAAGAAGCACAACTTAAAGTGGGTTCCCTTCTTTATTCTGGGTCCTGGTTACGCCACCCCCAAGTGGTTCCAAAAATCTTCCGACTCGGTTTTTTACAAATGCCTTGAACATAATAAAGAAACGGGCAACCAGTCCATTTGGAATCCCAATCTGCCAAAATACGTTGAAAGATTTTTGGCAAAAATCGCCGAGCATTACCGCGGCCAGGATATTTTTGAAAGCATTATTTTAGGGACTGCCGGCAACTGGGGAGAGGCGATTTATCCCGCAGGCGGCTATTGGTTCGGCGGTTTCCATACCCATGACGGTTTTTGGGCAGCTGACCAATATGCCAAAAAAAGCTTTATAGATTTTGTTCTGCAAAAATATCGGGCCGTAGAGAATATTAATCTCGCCTGGGGCACCGATTTTCAGGATGCCAAAGATGTAAATTTTCCTCCCTTGAAAAAAGCTAATAGACAGCTGTTATTTAACTTGGCCGTTAATCTGGCCGCTAAAAGCCCGGTTTTCCTTAAAAAAATATTAAAATCCGTTCTTTTGAAAGCGACGAAAAAGTCCTTCCTTTTTGTTTCCGAACCCAACTCCCAGCCTCAAATTAGCTCAAAATCGGCGGGAAAACAGCGCTGGCTAGATTTTATCAGCTGGTACTTTGATTCTATGACCAACTGGACGGAATTTTGGGTGAAAACAGCCAGAAAGTATTTCCCGGAAACTAAAATATATTTAGTGACCGGCGGAACGGGAAATCCTCTTTTAGGCGCCGATTTTTCCCAGCAGGCAAAGATTGTTTCAAAATACAACGCCGGCATCAGGATTACCAACCAAACCAACGATTACTCCCAGAGCTTTATTTTGACAAGATTGGTCGCGAGCGCCGTAAAGTTTTACAAGACCTACTTTACTACCGAAGAAGAAGCGGTTTTGCAGACGCCCGAGGGCGTGACTATGAGAATATTCGACGCGATAAGCTCGGGAGCCAGCGGTTTTTACTGCCGGAATATTATCAGTCAGGGTAAGATGGCTCCTTTCGTCATTCCTGAAAAATTGCCGATTGGCCAATTAACTCCTGGAGCAGAAAATCTTAAAAAATATCTTCCTTTGTTTGATTTCCAGAAACCAGAGATTAATGTAGCGATTTTTTGGCCCAATACCTCAATCGCCCTTGATCTTTCTCTGGTTGTTTCTTTGTTTAATCAGTGCGCCCAAGTGAGGGACGTGGTGGATTTCGACTTAATTGATGAAAAATTAATTAAAGAAGGCGCCTTGCAGGGATACAAATATCTTTTGATTTTAAAGGGAGAAATCCCTGGAGGCGAAGTAAAAGATAAGGTCAGGGAGTGGCAAGAAAGGGGAGGGATTTTAACCTCCGATCCTAAGGCCATTCCCAGCCAAAAGATAGACGACGAGGCCGACGGCGTTTATGCCACTAAGTTTGCCGATAAAGTGCTTTATTATAATTCCAATAATAAAACAATAAAAAAGCACATACCTTTTTTGCAAAAATCAATTGAAATCGGGCCGAATTCAATAATTTCCGTGCCATGGAAATAAAATCATTTTGGCGTAAATTTAAACGCGTGATCTTTCTGTTAAGACAGAAAGGATTTGGTTATACCTATAATTATGTCCACTTCCATCTTCTTTTTACGACGAAAAACCCGCTCTTAGTAAAGCTCCTTTATTGGCTGGAGCCGTATCCGTCGTATATAGAAATAGAAGTGACAACCCGCTGTCCCTTAAAGTGCGTTATCTGCGAAAGGACCTATTGGAAAGAGGCGGATAGGGACATGTCTTTTGAAGAGTTCAAGGGAATTATAGAACAATTTCCTAAATTAAAATGGATTGGGCTAACGGGCATCGGGGAAAGTTTTGCCAATAAGGATTTTTTGAAGACGCTAAGGTATGTTAAAGAAAAAAATATTTTTGTTGAGCTTTACGATAATTTTTTTCTTATAAACGAGAACGTGGCAAAAGAGCTGATCAGGATGGAGATAGACAGGATGTTTATTTCTCTGGATGCGGCGACAAAAGAGACCTACGAGAAAATAAGAGTAGGCTCCAGTTTTGAGAGGGTGATCGGAAATTTAAGAAATTTTTTCCGCTTCAAGGAAGAGGCCAGGGCTTATTTCCCGGAAATTTCTTTCCATTACATCGTCAATTCTTTGAATCTTCAGGAAATTCCCCAATATATCGATCTTGTCCATTTTTTGGTTCCAAAGGGCAATCCCGCTATTACATTTACGCGGATGCTCCACGATTTTCCGGAAGTTAAGGGTTTGTTTGTAGAGATACCAAAAGAGATTATTGAAAAAACCGAAAAAAAAGCAAAAAGCTTTGGCATAAATCTTGATTGGTCGGCTGATGTTCCCCTTATGAAACCCAAGGTTCAAAAATGCACTGAATGGACCATGCCCTTTATTTTTGTGACAGGGCATGTTATTCCCTGCTGCGCCGGAAATGAAGCCGGCAACAGAGAATTCCAAAAAAAAACCGCTCTGGGAAACGTTTTTGAACAAAGCTTCCGGGAAATTTGGCGCGGGCCAAAATATAAGGCCTTGAGAAAAATGTTGGGCCAAGGGAAAGTCCCTTTGTCTTGCCAGAATTGCTGCCTTTATGAAACTAAAAAATAATTTAATCTTAATTATAAACACATGAAGGTTATAATAACGGGCGGTTGCGGTTTTTTGGGTTCTCATGTCTGCGAGCATTTCCTTAAAAAAGGAGATAAGGTCGTGGCTTTCGACAGTTTAACTAAATATGAGTTGATGCGGACAGGTTATGCCGCGGAAAAAGCACGGAACTACAACCTGGATTTGATTAAAAAAATAGGGGCAGAATTCGTGCAGGGCGACATTAGGAATTACGACCAATTATTAGCTGCCGCCAAGGGTTGCGATTTCATTATTCATACCGCTGCCCAGCCCGCCATGACTATTTCCTGGGAAGATCCGGATTTGGATTTTACCACTAATGTTTTGGGCACATTTAATGTTTTAAAAACCGCCAGGGAATTAAAAATACCCGTAGCTTCCTGCGCCACTATCCATATTTACGGGACTAAAATCAACGAGGAGTTAAAAGAGGGAGAAACGAGATATATCAGGACACCCGAGGAAATTAACGAAGATTATCCGACGCTGACGGGTGTTTTAACCCCGTTGCATGCCTCAAAAAGAGCGGCCGAAATCTACCTTCAGACCTTTATTGACACGTACAATATAACAGCGGCCAGTTTCCGCTTGACCGGCATTTACGGCCCTAATCAGTTCGGCGGAGAAGATCACGGCTGGGTGGCGAATTTTGCCATCAGAGCCGTTTTGGGGATACCGATTAATATTTTTGGCACAGGGAAACAGGTCAGGGATATTATTTATGCCAGAGATGTGGCCGAGGCCTTCGACGCTTTTTATCAGAAAAGAAAATCGGGTATTTATAATATCGGCGGCGGCAAAATTACCGCCATTTCTTTGATTGAATGCATTGAGTTGTTAAAAGAAATTACCGGAAAAAACATCAAAGTTAATTTTCGTCCCGATAGGTTGGGAGACCTGCGTTATTTTATGTGCGATACGTCCAAAGCAAAAAGGGAACTCGGCTGGCAGGCAAAAACCCTGCCCAAAGAGGGGATTGCCAATTTAGTCAACTGGATTAAAGATAATATTAATTTATTCAAAATAAATCGATGAAGGCATTAATTTTAGCCGCTGGCCGAGGCAAAAGGCTCGGCGAAATAACCCAAGATAAAAATAAATGTCTGATTGAATTAGGAGGGCGGCTTTTGATTGATTACAGTTTGGATTGCGCCAGTAAGATTCCTCAAATTGTAGAGATCGTCGTTGTTGTCGGGTACCAGGCGGAAAAAATTATCAATTTTTTCGGGGATCATTATCAAGGAAAACCGGTAAAATACGTTTTTCAAAAAGAGCTTAAAGGTCTGGTTAACGCGATAGAAAGCGCCGAGGTGGCTTTGGGCAAAGAAGATTTTCTTTTAATGCTTGGAGACGAATTAATGACTAACCCGAGGCATTTGGAAATGATAAAAGCATTTGAAGATAAGGATATTTTCGCCCTTTGCGGCGTTTTGCTTGTAGAAAATAGGGATTTAATTAAAAAAACCTATTCTATTTTGCAGGATAAAGAGGGGAAAATCGTAAAATTAATTGAAAAGCCGCAAAACCCGCCGAACGGTATTATGGGAACGGGAAATTGCCTTTTCAGGAACGAAATGCTCTCTTACATTAAAAAAACTCCGATAAATCAGAATCGGGGAGAAAAAGAGCTGCCCGATTTAATCCAGGCCGCCATTGACGGCGGGAAAATAGTCAAACCCTTCAATATCTGCAGCCGCTATTTCAATTTTAACATTAAAGAAGAAATTCACGACGTTGAATCGTTCTTCGCCCATTTTTCGGAGGAAGAGAGAAAATTGCTATAAAAATATGCGCATTTGTCTAGTTTCTGATAATTTAATCGGCTATCACGAAAAATGGAGCGGAGCAGAGGTGGTTCTCGGCTATTTAACTTCGCTTTTGGAAAAAAATAGGCAAAATTTTTTCATTCTGACGATTGAATCAAAAAAACAAGAAAAACCCGAAAACGTTTTTTCTTTGCCGGCTTTTTCCGGAAAATTTTGGTCGTTTAAAAAAATAATTCCCATCCACATTTTTATCAGGGTTCTTGCCGCCTTTTTTCTGCTGAAAAAAATAAAACCGGATATTATCCATTTTTTTCATTCCAACTCTTTATTTTTGCCGGTTATGCTTTCGGCTTACCTTTTACGGATTCCGGCCACTTTTACGGTTTTGGATTATCGTGTGATTTGCCCAACCGGGCATTTAAGATTAAAAAACGGGGAAATTTGCCGGGATAGAGAGGGCAGAATTTGCCAAAGATGTTTATCCTGGCCCAGACTTTTGGAAAGATGGCCGGAAAAATGGCTGGCAAAAAAGTTGAAGCAATTAGTGACTTTTACCGAAACTTCAAAAAAGAGACTCGTTGGGCACGGTTTTTCCCCGGAAATAATAAAAGTCAAATATATTTATAAATTTTCTTTTGAGCCGTCGGAAAATAATAACCAGATTTTTAAAGCCAATGATATTTTGTTTGTCGGGACCTTTCCGAAGCAAAAAGGCCTTCATATAGTTATCCAGGCCCTTTCCTATGTCAGGGAAAAAATTTCCGATGCCAGATTATTGGTGATAGGCCGGGGCGAAGGCCAAGATAAAGAAAGGGTGGAAAATTTAGTTTCCCGGCTGAATTTAAAAGAGGCGGTGCAATTTTTAGGCCAAAAGTCAAACGAAGAAGTTTTAAAAATTGTTTCTGCGGCTAATTTATTGGTGGTAGCCGAGCAATGGTTTTCCGATTTCGGTCCGGTGGCTTTAGTGGAGGCAATGGCTCTGGCTAAGCCCGTGGTGTCCGGCAATCTTGGCAGTTCTCCGGAGTTTATCAAAGACGGTTTTAACGGTTTTTTGGCTGAATATAATGATCCGAAGATCTTCGCCGAAAAAATAATTTATTTGCTGGAGAATAAAGAAAAAGCCAAAGAAATTGGCCAAAGAGCGAGGGAGACCGTTAAAAATATTTTTTCCGGAGATCAAGAGGGGGAAATTCTAATTCTTTATGTGTCAAACATATGAAAAAAATCGGCTGGGTAAAAATCAGCGGCAGAAAATACGGGGGAGTGATTTACGAAGAAAAAGCAATGGAGGTTCTGAAAGATTATTTTGATCTTGAATATATAAAAATAAATTCCAGTATTTTTAAAAAGGGATATATGAGAGCGCCAGAACTTATTTTTAACCTTTTGAAATTAAAAGGCAAAAAGGATCTATGGGTCAGGGACAGCAATACCGTGATTACCGCTCCCTTTGACAATACCGGAGGGAAAAATGCAGCCATAGTCCATCACATTGATTTTTCCGCCACCCGCCCCTTATTCAAGCTGATCGATTTCATTATCGAAAAGTTAATGTACCGCGGTTTTAAAAAAATGGATGCCATCATTACGGTTTCCCAATACTGGCGGGAGCATTTTTTGAAAAAAGGTTTTCCGAATGTTTTTGTTGTTTATAACAGTTTTGATCTGAATAGTTTTAATATTTCCCCTCACGAGGCGGAAAGATTTAAAGAAGAAAACCATTTGACGGGAAAACCCATAGTTTATCTTGGCAACTGCCAAAAAGCCAAAGGAGTGATTGAAAGTCATCAGGCCTTAAGGGACTTAGACGTTCATCTGGTTACCTCGGGAAAGCCCTTTATTAAAATCCCGCCTAGAAATTTAGAAATAGAGTATAGGGAATATTTAAAATTATTAAAAGCGGCATCAGTGGTCTTGACTATGTCCAAATTTAAAGAGGGCTGGTGCCGGACCGCCCACGAAGCAATGCTGTTAAAAACGCCCGTGATAGGTTCAGGATTGGGGGGAATGAGGGAATTGTTAGAAGGGGGGAATCAGATTATTTGCCGGGACTTCAGGGATTTGAAGGGTAAAGTCGAATATTTGCTGCAAAATCCCGGAATAAGGCATAAAATGGGGGAGCAGGGATTCGAATACGCCAAAGGATTTACAGAAGAAAAATTCAAAGAAGATTGGTTAAAACTAATAAAAAATATTATCTAAATATAAAAAACATATGAAAGTTCTAATTACTGGCATCAGCGGATTCGTCGGTTCTCATTTGGCCGAGTATTGTTTAAAACAGCCGGGCGTTCAACTTTTTGGCACGGTTATGAATCATCATCTGGGCGATGAGTTGAAAAGAATTGAAGGCATTAAAGACAAGATCGAACTTTTGGAGTGCGACCTTACTAATCGCGTTGCGGTGGCCAGAGTCATCAAACGGGTCATGCCGGATAAAATTTTTCATTTAGCTGCCCAAAGTTTCGTCCCCACGTCTTGGAAGTCGCCAGAAGACACTTTGATCAACAATATTATCCCGGAATTGAATATTTTCGAAGTGGCCAGGGAAATGAATATTGATCCGGTTTTCGTCCTTGCCTTGAGCTCCGAGGAATACGGTCAAGTTCTGGATAATGAATTGCCCGTAAAAGAGACAAACGAGTTGAGGCCGTTGTCGCCGTATGCTGTTTCTAAAGTCGCTCAGGAGAAATTGGGATACCAATATCATAAAAGCTACGGGCAGAAAATAGTTTTAACCCGTTTTTTCAATACCGAGGGGCCGAGAAGGGGTCAGGATTTTGTTACTTCTAGTTTCGCCAAACAAATTGCGGAAATTGAAAAAGGAAAAAGGGAGCCGTTAATTAGTGTCGGTAATCTGGAGGCCAAAAGGGATTTTTCCGACGTCAGGGATATGGTCAGGGCTTACTGGTTGGCTTCAGAAAAATGCAATTTTGGCGAGCCCTACAATATCTGCTCGGAAAAGACCAGGACGATCCGGTCTATGCTGGACTTGTTGCTTTCTTTAAGTTCGGTAAAAAATATTAAAATAGAACAGGATCCTTTAAGGATGAGGCCGTCCGATGTCCCGGTGCTTTGGGGAGATTGCTCTAAATTCAGGCAGCAAACTGGCTGGAAGCCGGAAATTCCTTTTGAAAAAACGATGGAGGATCTCTTAAATTACTGGCGGGAAATTGTCTAAGATGTTTAAAAATACCGTGGAATCATTGCTCAACAATAAAAAATTATTATTGGTTTCCCTTTTTTTGCTTTCTCTTTTGGTTTCCGGATTATTTTTCTTTTTTTTAGGAGAGGTGGGGCCCGCAGGGCATCAGGTTCCTAATACGGATTATGTAAAATGCTATAAGCCCTTTGCCGAAAATTTACTCCAAGGGAAAGGCATTTTAATTAAAGAGGGCGGAGAGATTTGCAGTCCGCCCGGTTACCCGATTATTCTGGCTCCGATTTTAGCGTTATCCCAGTTTCTGGGGGTTAACGAACTAAAAATAATTATCCCGTTTAATTCTCTTCTTATCGCGCTGGCGGTCGTTTTTCTTTTTCTTTTTGCCGAATTGATTTTTAGCAGGAGAATTGCTTTAATCGCTTCTTTGTTGTGGCTGACTTATCCTTTCAGTATTTGGTTTCTGAAAAATCCCCACACCGAAGCTCCTTTTATTCTCTTTTTCTATATCGGAATCTGGCTTTATTTTCTGTCTTTGAGAAAAAAAGATTTTAAATTATTTTTTTTAACAGGAATCATTTTGGGTTTAGCCGCCTTGATCAGGCCGATAGGTTTTTTTCTGCCGTTTCTTTTCGCCCCGCTGGTTTTTCTTTTTTTGCCAACTAAGAAACAGATTCTTTCGGCCCTGCTTATTTTGGGCGGATTTATTCTGGTGATTTTGCCCTGGCAGATGGCCATCAAAAATTCAGTTCTTCTCAATACGAGAGGAGCAGAACCTTTTACGGTCGGCTTTGCTTACGCCTTAAGGGAGACAGAGGGCTCGGGCTGGCCCAAGCCGCCTGGCGACGTCTTGAATTTAATGGAAGAAATGAAATTAAGCAATATAAACAGCAGTCCTGGACTTTTTACCTTTATTTTGGCAAGATTAGAGGACAAGCCGATTGCCGTATTAGAGCTGATTGCCTTGAAAATGGCGAGATCCTGGTACGCGACTTCCCAGATGTGGTGGGAAGATAAGATTTTCCTTGTTCAAATTCCCTATCTTTTGACCGCCATTTTTGGGATATTCTATAGTATTAAAGCCCATAAAGAGAAAATTAAAAGCATAATTTTTCTTTTGGTTATAATTATTTATTTCTGGGGGATAACCACGCTTGCCCTTTCTATAATGCGCTATATGATACCGGCAATGGGCATAATGATTATTTTTTCGGCTGTTTTAATTGATCAAAAGATATGCCAGAGAATAAAATAATTCTAACTTTTGATTTGGAGTTTTGGCACGAGGGCGGATGGATAGAAAAATATTTAACCGCCTCGGACCCCCCGAAAGATTATTTGGAAGAATCGGTTTTACCCCTCCTGGCTTGCCTAAAAAAACATAATGCCAGGGCGACATTTTTCGTGACGGGCAAAGTTCTTAAAAAATATCCCCATTTGGTTAAAGAAATTTATTTGTCAGGGCATGAAATTTCCTCCCACGGATTTTCCCACAGGAATTTAAATAAATTTTCTCCGGCTGAATTTGAGGAAAAACACGAAAAATCAATAGAGCTGATAGAAAATATTATCGGCAAGAAGCCCAAAGGTTTCCGCGCGCCGTCCTGTTCGCTTAATAATCAAAGCCGTTGGGTTTTACCGATTTTAGCAAGGCAAGGATTAAAATATGATTCAAGCATCTTTCCTGCCAAAACTCCGTTTTACGGAGTTGCCAATGCGCCGGCTCATGTTTACAAAATTTCTTTTAATGATGTTTCAAAGATAGACCCAAATTCTCCATTAATCGAAACACCCTTGGCCGTTTATAAGTTTTTAGGGATAAGGATTCCGATCGCCGGCGGAGTTTATTTCAGATTTATGCCCTTGTGGCTTTATAAAAGATTGCTCAGGGGAGCTGTCTCTCGGCAGGGAATTGTTAATTTATATTTTCATCCCCACGAGTTGTATAAAGAAACGCCGATTCCCAAGCAGGGTTCATGGCTGCGAAAAAAAATAAAATATTTCGGCGTTAAAAACAGCTTTAAAAAATTAGATAATTTACTTTCAATTTTTAACTTTGATTCCATAGAAAACATTTTGAAAATATAAATAATGAAGTTAATAATTATTATTCCCGCCTATAACGAAGCAAAGACAATAGCCCGGGTTATCCGGGGGATACCTTCGGCTATCCCGGGCGTTGCGGAAAAAGAAGTCGTTGTTATCAATGACGGCTCTTTTGACGATACCGTAAAAGTTTCCAGAGAGGCTGGGGCTCAAGTTGTTTCCCATTCAAAGAATTTAGGACTGGGGGTTGTTTTTTCTACGGGAATCAAAGAGGCGCTATCAAGAAAGGGAGATTTAATGGTGACTATTGATGCCGACGGTCAATTTGATCATAGCGATATCTCTAAATTAATCCAGCCGATTGTAAACAGTGAAGCCGATGTTGTCCTCGGCTCAAGGTTCATGACTAGTTCGCCACGGCTAAAAATGCCCGCGATTAAATTAATTGGGAACCAATTGATGTCAAAATTTATCAGTATGGTCTGTGGCCAGAAGTTTTTTGATGTTTCCTGCGGATTCAGGGCTTATTCAAAAGAGGCCCTGCTGAATCTCAATATTTTCGGCAAGTTCACTTATACCCAAGAAGTTATTTTAAACTTGAGCTTTAAGAATTTGACTATAAAGGAAGTGCCGATTTCTGCGGAATATTTTCCCGAAAGAGTTTCTTATATCACCGGCAATCTGAAGAAATACGTTTTCAATTCCCTTAAAATTATTTTTCGAACTGTTTTGGACTATTTGCCCTTGAGATTTTTTGGTTTGCTGGGGTTGGTTTTTTTTCTGGCGGGATTGGTTCTGGATATAATAATGATATCTATTTTTTGGAAAACCGGCCAGTTTTCCCCTTATAAATCGGTGGGAGTTTTTGGTTTAGTTCTCAACGCCTTCGGCTTGATTCTGTTTGTTGTCGGGCTGGTGGCAGATATGCTGGGCAGAATTCGCCACAATCAGGAAAGAATTATTTATTTTCAAAAAAAGGAGCTTTATAAAAAATGATGAGGGCTCACTTGAAATTAGATACAGTTGAAAATTTATGGGATAAGAGACTGAATTATACGGTTCAAAAAGCGATAAAACAAGCGGAAGAATCCCGCTTAACGATAAAGCGTGGAGCTTCGGAGAACACCCTTAAGGAAGAATTTTATCCGCTTTATTTGCGCCAGATGAAAAGATTCGGAACCCCGCCCCAATCCCTGAAGTATTTTTTTAGTTTGTTGGGAAAACTTGAGATAAAATTGTTTTGGGCGGAATTCAAAAACGAAACAATAGCCGCCGTATTGGGCTGGGGGGAAGGGAAAAATATGGTAGTTGTCTATAATCCTTCAAATATGGAATATTGGCATTTAAGGGCAAATGACCTGTTGCACTGGGAACTTATCAAGGAAGCGGTAAAAGATGGAGTATATGAATATGTGGATTTCGGCCCGGTTAGATACGAAGGCCAGCTGCAATACAAAAAGAAATGGGGCTGCGAAATTTATGAGGATAATGAAAAGAGAATAAATCCCGACCTCTGGTTCTACAGAATATTTAGATTTTTTTGGAGAACATTCGTGCCCCTTAAATTGACTCCTTATTTTGGGAAATTGTTCAGAAAATAAACATTATGGATCCTTTAATCCTTTTGGTCAACTCGCCCTATACGAAAAACGTTTACAAAATGAAACGGGTCCCCGGCCTTGTTCCGCCTTTAGGTTTGGCTTATCTTGCCGCAAGTTTGGAACAAGCGGGATTGGGAGTGGAAATTTTAGACGCCAACGCTTTATTGTTAAGCATAGAGGAGACGGCGGAAAGAATTATCCAATCTCCAATAAAATACATTGGCTTTAACGTTGTAACGGCAACCATTCCTTTGGTCTATAAATTAAGTTCCTTAGTTAAAGCTAAAAAAAGCGATAAATTTATCATTGTTGGCGGCCCCCACGTAACTTTTTTGTCGGAAGAAACTCTTAAGGAGTGTCCCGCCATTGATGCGGCGGTCCGAGGCGAGGGGGAAGCAACCATTTGCGAATTGATAAAAACTTTAATGGAAAAAGGGGAGCTTTCAAAAATAAAAGGGGTCACCTTCAGGTCGGGCGACAAAATTGCCGTCAATCCGGACAGGGAATTTGTTGAAAATATTGATACCCTTCCTTTTCCCGCCCGGCATTTGTTGCCCATACATCTCTATTCTCCTTCCCCCATAAACAGTATCGGTTTTTCGGGCAGGCAATATGCCACCATGATGACCAGCCGGGGCTGTCCCAATAAATGCACCTTTTGCTCTTCGGCCGCTTTTTGGAGGCGGGTGAGATTAAGGAGCTTGGACGGCATGGCTGATGAAATAGAATTTTTGATTAAGCAATACGGCGTCCGCCATGTTAATTTTCTTGATGATACTTTGATCATTTCCGAAGCGAGAATGGAACAATTTTGCCATTTAATGATAAAACGCAACATCAATATTAAATGGTCTTGTTATGCGAGAGTCAGCACCGTTACCCCTAAACTGGTCGAACTGATGAAAAGAACCGGTTGCCAATTTATTCAGTTCGGGGTGGAAAGCGGCAATCAGGAAATCCTAAATCGAGTTGAAAAAAATATTACCATTGAACAAGTGAGAAAGGCCGTCGGGGCCGCAAAAAAAGTCGGCCTCAAGGTGATGTGCGATTTTATGATTGGCCTCCCGGGGGACACCGTCCAAACCGTTAACCAAACTATAAATTTTGCCAAAGAGCTAAGTCCTAATTTTGCTTTTTTCTCTATTACCACTCCTTTTCCCGGCTCCGCTTTATACGAAGAGTATCGCAAAGAAGGAAGATTAAAGGAGGGTTATATTTGGGATAATATGAGTCTTCACGAGGGAACGAATTTCAGCACCCCCACCATGACCAGCAAAGAAATGGAAGAATTATACGTCAAAGCTCACCGTAGATTTTATTATCGGCCCGCTTTTATCTGGCAGACCTTTTTGTGGGTTTTAAGACACCCTTATGAATTCAGGAATTTTTATTTGTTGGCCAAGATACAAATAACGAAAGAATTAAAAAATATTTTTCATGTTTGATAAAAAGATAACTGCAGGAAAAATTATCAGTTTTTCCATCGTCATTTTGATTTTTTATTTTTTAGGAAGAAAGCTTTTTTTTAATTGGCAAGATGTTAAAGCATATCAATTTTCCTTCAACTATTTTTATCTGGCCGTTTCTTTCGCTTTTTTAATCAGCGGCGTTTTGGCGCGCGGATTGGTATGGAAAAAGATTATTAGTTTTTTGCAGCCAGATAATGACCTGGGGTATTTAGAGGCGCTTAAAATTGAGGTTTATGCCCAATTGGGGAGATTTTTGCCCGGCAAAGTTTTTGGCTCTGTCGCCAAGGCCTATTTGGCCAGAGACAAAAAAATATCCAAGGACAATCTTTATTTCAGCGTTGTTCTTGATGCTATTCTGCATCCTCTCGCCGCCATATTGCTTTTCTTTTTCTTATTCAGTTTTTTCTTTCATTCCCAGATTATTAATTTTTCCAATTTTTATTTAACGGGGTTCGGAATCGTTATCATCGGGCTAATAGTCACTCATCCCAAAATTTTTCCCTATTTGGTCAATTTTTTCATTGCCAAGATTAAAAAAGAGCCCTTTAATTTCAATATTGATTTAAGCTGGTTAAACAGGATAAAAATAATTTTTTATTATTCTTTGACCGAAATCTTAATCGGCGCGGGATTTTTTTATTTAATAAATTCCCTGACTTATTTTCCTATCCAAAATCTATTGCCGGCTATCGGGATTTTTGTTTTAGCGGGAATTTTGGGATTTTTGACCATTTTTGCCCCCGGGGGCCTGGGAATTAAAGAGGGGACTCTGGTTTTTTTCTTGCAAGCATTTTTCCCCTTAAATGTCGCTATTCTAATCTCTCTCATTTCCAGGATTTGGACAAGCGCAGTTGACGTGATTTTGCCCGCCGGATTTTATTTTTTGGATAAATTTAAAAAAACCGCTCCCTTAAAAGAAGACAACTTTGCAGATAAATATTCGGAAAATAATGTTGCCGTCCAGAAGCTGATCCAGAATTTTTTCAATTCAGCGGGAAAACTTTTAAAAGAAATTGAAGCTAATAAAATTTTGGAAGTCGGCTGCGGACCGGGCTTTTCGACCCAGTATTTGGCTAAAATTTTAAAGGATAAAGATTTTCAAGCGTCCGAATTTAGGCAAGATTTAGTCAAAGAAGCGCAGGCAAGAAACCCCGGGTTAAAAATTGAGCAAGAGTCAATTTATGAATTAAGGAGAGAAAATAATTTTTTTGATTTAATAATCGCTCTTGAGGTTTTAGAACATCTCGAAAATCCGGAACTGGCTATAAAAGAATTGGCAAGAGTTACTTCAAAATACTGCCTGGTCAGTTGTCCGAATGAGCCCCTGTGGCGCATTTTAAACGTTTTAAGATTTAAATATCTTAAAAATCTCGGCAATACTCCCGGGCATTTGCACCACTGGTCAAAAGGAAAATTTAAGAAGCTTTTAAGCGAATATTTTGAAATTAAGAAAGTAGTCGCTCCTTTGCCCTGGATTATCGTTTTAGCTGAAAAAAAATAGAACTATGTTGGTTTCAATAATAATTCCCTGTCGGAACGAAGAAAAATTTATCGGCAGATGCTTGGAGTCAATAGCCAATCAGGATTATCCCAAGGAGAATCTGGAAATTTTAGTCGTGGATGGCGCTTCAGAAGACAAGACAAAAGAAATTGCTGAGCGCTTCAACGTTAATGTTATAAACAACCCTGAAAGATTTACTCCTTTTGGCCTGAATTTGGGTATTAAAAATTCTCGAGGAGAAATTATTATTAGAATGGATGCGCACGCTGTTTATCCTAAAAATTATATTTCAAAATGCGTAAAATATCTCCTAGAATCCGGGGCCGATAACGTCGGCGGGATAATCAAAACCTTGCCGTCTGAAAACACATTAACAGCTAGAGCCATCGCCAAAGTTTTATCTTCGCTTTTCGGCGCCGGCAACTCTTATTTCAGGATAGGGTCAAAAGAACCGAGGTCGGTGGACACGGTTTTCGGAGGGTGCTATAAAAAAGAAGTTTTTGATAAAATAGGTCTTTTTAACGAAAAAATAATAAGAGCCCAGGATATTGAGTTTAACAAACGGCTGATAAAATCGGGTGGGAAAATCTTATTATATCCTGATATTGTGGCTTATTATTATCCCGAAGCTAGCTTCTGGAAATTTTTTCAACACAATCTTGTCGATGGCTTTTGGACTATTTATCCTTTAAAATTCAAAGTCAGGTTTTTCTCTTTGCGCCATTTAATTCCCTTATTTTTTGTTTTAACCTTGCCTTTAAGCATTTGGCCGTATATTCTGGTTTCTTTGTTTTTCTCTTTGAAAATTGCCCTGGAGGAAGATTTAAGATATTTTTTTATTCTGCCTTTTGTTTTTTTCAACCGCCATTTTGCCTATGGCTTGGGCTCTTTATGGGGGTTGGTAAAAATCATCTAAGCATTGACTTTTTTGTTGATATGTGCTTTGATCGTAGCGGTAGTTTAATTTTTGAATAAAAGAGAGGAAGGGAAGAATGGATATTAATCATTTTGTTGAATCTGGATTTGTGCCCCATTTAGGCTGGCTGGACGATGAAACATATTCTAAGGTTCTTGACAATATAGTAGTTACCTGCGCCGATGTTATTGTCCTGAATACTAAGGGCAAAATACTCTTAGGAAAGAGGACGTACTATCCCGCTAAAGGATGGTGGATTGCCGGGGGCAGAATGACGACGGGGGAAAGCTTTGAAAAAGCGGCTGCCCGAAATATGAAGAGAGAGCTTGGATTGACAATTTCTCCGGAAAGATTTGCTTATCTGGGTACATATTCTTTTGTCTGGGCAATGCGCCGCCAGCCGCCGGCAGAGAATGGCTCCCATACCGTGTCAATAACCATGACCTTGCTTATTAATGAAAAGGAGGCGGCGGCTATTAAACCTAACGAAGAATATGAAGAGTTGAAGTGGTGGGATCCCGAACTGGTGGCTGAGGATTCGCAATTTTTTCCGCCAATCAGGCAATATGCCGGAGATATTATAAGGCGAGGAGCAACGTAGCTTTCCGCCTTTTTTATTGAAAAAAAGCCGAGAATTTTATAAACTGAATTACCATGGAAGAAAGGAAAAAAATTGAAATTGAACACTACGACAAAAAAGCCGGAGAGTTTGGACGAGGCCCGTCCTCGACCAACTTGGCGAGTTTTAAGTTCGCCTATAAGTTGTTAAAAGAAAATTGTCAAAATAAATTGGTTTTGGATTACGGCTGCGGCAATGGCGTCCATACCGTTCCCATAGCTAAGATGGGAGCAAAAAAAGTCATAGGTATTGATTTATCGGAAAAATCCCTGGATATTGCCAAAAGTCGGGCCGAGAAAGAAGGGTTGGGCGATAAAGTTGAATTTTTGAAAATGGACTGCGAAAAAATAGAATTTCCTGATGATTTTTTTGACGTGATTTTTGACGGCGGAACTTTTTCTTCTTTGGATTTGAAACTGGCCTTGCCTGAGTTAGCCCGGGTTTTAAAACCGGAAGGAGCTTTAATCGGCGTTGAAACCTTCGGCCATAATCCCATAACTAATTTAAAAAGGAAATTAAATAAGCTGACCGGCAAGAGAACTGGCTGGGCGGCAGGACATATTTTAAAACAAAAAGACTTGAAAGTGGCCAAAATTTATTTTGACAAAATAGAAATTTATTTTTTTCATATAGTTTCTTTTTTAGCTTTTCCCTTATTAAAAATTCCCGGGGGGAAAATTATTTTAAAATTTATGGAACTAATTGATAAGATTTTATTAGCCCTTCCATTCTTAAAAAAATATGCCTTTAAAATAGTTTTTATTTTTTCTAAATGATGAAAAGGTTATTTGATGTTATTTTTTCCGTTACGGGATTGATTTTAACATCGCCCATATTTTTAGTTGCGGTGTTTTTGATTAAAAGTCCGGTTTTCTACGGGGGAGAGCGGGTAGGCCGGGGCGGTAAGATATTTAAAATGTTTAAGTTTCGCTCAATGATAATAAATGCCGATAAAATCGGGGGACCCTCAACGTCGGGAGATGACCTCCGTCTGACAAAAATCGGCAAGTTTTTAAGAAGATATCAATTAGACGAGCTTCCCCAATTGATTAATATTTTAAAAGGGGAAATGAGTTTTGTGGGGCCAAGGCCGGAAGTCCCTTTTGAAGTGGAAACTTATGGAGAGGAAATTAAAAGAATAATTTTATCAATAAGGCCCGGCTTAACTGATCTGGCTACTCTAAAAAATATTCACGAAGAAGAGATTTTACGAGGGGCCAAAGACCCCCACGAGGCCTACCGTCGGCTCATCAAGCCCCAGAAATTAGAATTAGCCCGAGAATACGTTAAAACCCGCTCTTTCTGGCTGGATATCAAAATTATTCTCAAAACACTCAAATCCGCAATTTTTTAGTTGTCTTTTGAATTAAAATCGGTTATATTAAGAGATAGCTGATTTTTCTATGGAGGATTTAAAAACATATCAAGAAATAGCTAAAAAAGCAAGAAAAACGATTTTAGAGATGATTTACAGGACCAAAGGCCCCCATATTGGCTGTTCTTTTTCCATGGTTGAGCTGTTGACGGCCTTATATTTTAAAATTTTAAAGGTTGATGCTAAAAATCCGGCTAATCCCGATAGGGACAGATTTTTATTAAGCAAGGGCCACGGAGTGCCTGCCCTTTATGCGATTTTGGCTGAAAAGGGGTTTATTGATGAAAAAACCCTGGCCGGTTTTGCCAGAGACGGAGGGACTTTAGAACAGCACCCGAACAGAGACATTCAAAAAGGCATTGAGATTACTTCCGGTTCTTTGGGGCACGGATTATCGGCTGGCGTTGGCATGGCTTTGGCCGGAAAATACGACGAAAAAGATTACAGGATTTTTGTGCTTTTGGGCGACGGCGAAATGGAAGAGGGTTCTTCCTGGGAAGCGGTTTTATTCGCCGGCCACCATAAGTTAGATAATTTAATAGCCGTTATCGATTACAACAAGCTTCAGGCGATAGCAAAGGTTTCTGAAGTTTTAGATTTAGAACCCTTGGCCGAAAAGTTCAGCGCTTTTAACTGGCAGGTCAAAGAGGTTGACGGCCACGATATAAAAGAAATTATTAATGCCTTAGGAAGTGTTCCCTTTAAGGCGGGCAAACCGAGTTGTTTAATTGCCCACACCATAAAAGGGAAAGGCGTTTCTTTCATGGAAGGAGATCCCAGGTGGCACGATAAATGCCCGGATGACAATGAATATCGATTGGCCTTAAAGGAGATCCAATAGCATGCGGAAAATTTTTTTTGAAACATTAAAAACCATAGCTAAAGAAGATAAAGGCATTTTTTTGCTGACAGGGGATTTGGGCGTTAAATTTTTTCCTGATTTCCAAAAAATAGATTCAAAAAGATTTTTGAATGTCGGCGTGGCCGAACAAAATATGATAGGAATGGCTTCGGGCTTGTCTTTGTCGGGGAAAAAAGTTTATTGCTATTCCATTATTCCTTTTTTGATTACCCGGACTTTGGAACACATTAAAAATGATATTTGTTACAATAATTTGCCGGTGAAACTTTTGGGAGCCGGCGGCGGATTGGTTTACGGTTTTGAGGGGGTTACCCACCACGCTATTGAAGATATAGCAGTAATGAGGGTTTTGCCCAATATGGCGGTTGTGGCCCCGGGCGATGCCAAAGAGGCCGAGGCCCTGGCATTAGCTTCAATAAATTTTCCCGGACCTCTTTATATTCGCTTTGGCAGGGATATTGATCCCGTGGTTCACCAGGACAACTTCCAATTCAAAATCGGCAGAGGGATTGTGGTAAATCAGGGAAAAGACAATAATATATGTATAATGGCGACAGGCACAATGCTTTACCCTGGCACATTGGTTTTAGAAATTTTGGAAAAGCAGGGATTCAGCCCGGCTTTAATCAGCTTACACACCATAAAACCCTTAGATAAAGAATTAATTCAAGATTGCGCTAAAAAATACAAAGCTATTTTTACCTTGGAAGAGCATAATATTATCGGCGGCTTGGGTTCCGCAGTGGCGGAAGTTTTAGCCGAAATGAGCTGCAAGGGCTTATTTAAAAGAATCGGCATTCAGGATCAATTTTCCTCGGTAATCGGCAGTCCCCAATATCTGTTGGAGAAACTCGGGTTGACTCCGGAAAAAATGGCCGAGACAATTTTAGACCACTATGCTAAAAGTTCCATTCGTTAACTACAAGCTTCAATATCAGAATTTAAAGCCGGAAATAGATAAGACCCTCCAAGATGTTTTAGAGAGGGGAGATTTGATTTTAAGAAGCGACGTAGAGAAGTTTGAAAAAAGCCTGGCGGATTTTCTGGGAGTAAAATATGCCGTAGGAGTCAATTCGGGGACAGACGCCTTGATTTTTTCGCTTAAGGCGGCAGGAGTGAAATCCGGTGACGAAGTTATTACCGTGTCGCATACTTTTTTTGCCACGATTGAGGCGATTGTTCATAACGGCGCCAGGCCGGTTTTAGTGGAAGTACTTGAGGATTATTTAATGGATACGGATAAGATTGAGGCGGCTATCACCCCAAAAACCAAGGCCATTTTACCCGTTCATTTGAATGGCAGGGTTTGCGATATGGAAAAAATAATGATAATAGCAAAAAAACATAATTTAGCCGTGATTGAAGACGCCGCTCAGGCCTTGGGAGCCAAATTCCAGGGGAAAATGGCAGGTAGTTTTGGCAAGGCCGGTTGCTTCAGTTTTTATCCCGCCAAGATTTTGGGGGCTTTGGGCGATGCCGGTGCGGTTACCACTAATGACGAGGAAGTGGCAAAAAAAATCCGGCTTTACCGGAATCACGGTCAAATAAAAAACCAGGAAGGCGAAGTTGAAATGACAGATTACGGCTGGACATCCAGATTGCATAATCTTCAAGCGGCGGTTTTAAACGTAAAATTTAAGTATCTGCCCCAATGGATAGAAAGGAGAAAGGAAATTGCCAAACTTTATTATCAATGGCTGTCCGGAGTTCCGGAAATTAAATTGCCTCCCCAATCCGACGAAAATCATGTCGATGTTTATCAGAATTTTGTCATCAGGGTCCCCAAAAGAGACGAGTTATTTGAATTTTTAAAAGAAAAAAGAGTGGAAACTTTGATTAAAGACCCTTTGCCCCTGCATCATCAGCCGGTATTAAAATCATTTAATTTTCAGCTTGCCTTCAGCGAGAAATTGGCAAAAGAAGTTATTTCCCTGCCAATGTATCCCGAATTGGATCAGGGGCAGATAGAATATGTAATCAATTCCATTAAGGAATTTTATAATAGGCGATGAAGTAGCGACTTCATCTTCATCCGCGTTTTTAATAAATTAAAAACTTGATAATAAAATGCAGGAAGATTTCCAAAAAATTTTTATCAGCAAGAGGCGGGCCTTCCGAATCGCGTTTTTCATGCTGGCTGATGTCATTTTAATAATCACATCGGTTCTGTCGGCTTTTTTGGTCAGATTTGAAGGCCAAATACCCGGCCGGTATTATTTAAATATTACAGGCGTCATTATTTTGGCCCTATTGATAACCATACCGATATTTTTCTTTTTTAAGCTTTATTTTTTTACCTGGCTCTATGTGAGTTCGGCCGAGCTTATAAATCTGACCAAGGCCGTTGGCTTGAGTTTTTTGATTTTAACCGCCTCCTTTTTTGTATTAAGAGACCATAAAATTTTCACCGGTTTTCCCCGTTCCACTCTTTTTATCACCTATTTTTTCATATTTTTATTTTGTGGCGGCATCCGTTTTTTAAAAAGGATTTATGTGGAGACATTTCAGAAAATTAAGACAAAGGAAAAAAAAGAAAGAATGTTAATTGCGGGGGCCGGAAGGGCGGGAGAGCAGCTTTTAAGAAGCATTTTAAGTTCCCGGGCCACGGTTTTTTTGCCGGTTGGTTTTATCGACGACGATCCCGGGAAGCAAGGCATTTTTATCCACGGGATAAAGGTTTTGGGAAAAATTGAAAATATCCCCCAAATAGCGGCTAAGGAAAAGATTGAAGGCATGATTATCGCCTTGCCTTCGGCGGGCGCGAGTATTATTAGAAAAGCTGTAGAATTCGGCAGACAGGCCGGGTTGAAAAAAATTAAAGTCGTCCCTTCTATTAACGAAGTTAATTTAGGCGCTCTCAAAGAGGTGGCAACGGAAGAGCTTTTGGGCAGGGAAGCGGTTTCCTTAGACCAAAAATCAATTGAAAACTTTATACGAGAGAAAAGAGTGCTGGTCACGGGGGCCGCAGGTTCCATCGGTTCTGAACTCTGCCGGCAGATAATTGAATTTGAGCCCCAATTTTTATTTTTACTGGACCAGGATGAAACCGGAATTTTTAATATTTCCCAAGAGCTGAAAAGAAAACTCCCTAACCGAATAGGTTCTTTTATAGCCGACGTCAGAGATAAAGAAAGAATGGAGAATATTTTTGATACCGCTTCTCCTAATTCGGTTTTCCACGCCGCTGCTTATAAACACGTGCCGCTGATGGAAGATGAAAATAATTCCGACGAGGCGGTAAAAAATAATATTTTCGGCATGGAAGTAATGGCCGATATCGCCTCAAGGGCTGATGGCCTGGAAAAATTTATTTTTATTTCCACCGATAAGGCCGTAAACCCCTCCTCGGTAATGGGAGCAACAAAAAGAGTAGGAGAGATGATTTGCCAAGCCCTTAACCAAAAAAATAAAACAAAATTTATTTCCGTTAGATTCGGCAATGTTTTGGACAGCCGGGGAAACGTTATCCAGACCTTTAAAAAACAGATTGAAAAAAGAAAGCAGGGAGAGTTGGTTTCAATTGAAATTACCCATCCCGATATGAAAAGATATTTTATGACGGCCTCTGAGGCCTGCCTTTTAGTATTACGGGCAGGAGCGATGGGCGAGGGCGGCGAAGTTTTTGTTCTAGATATGGGCGAACCCATGAAAATAGCGGATTTAGCCAGGGATTTAATCCGGCTTTCCGGATTAGAGCCCGACAAAGACATTCCGATTGTCATAACTCAGCCCCGGCCAGGCGAAAAACTTTTTGAGGAGATTTTAAGCGCCGAAGAGGGGACAATCGTAACACAAAGCCAAAAGATATTTAGAGCTAAACTTCCAGAGGTTGATTATTCAGAGTTGAGTTTAGAATTAGACAATCTTAAAAAAGCTGTTAATCTGAAGGGTAAGGTTCGAAGGAACGAAGAAATAATCAAAAACTTGAAAAAAATTATTCCTAATTATCAATCATCAAGCTTTTAATTTATTAAAAGCGCAGATAAAGATGAAGTCGTTACTTCATCGCTAAATATCCATGGGTAAAATTTCTAGGGAAAAAAGAGAAAACAGATTGTCGGAAAACAGGGAAATATTTTCCCCAAAAAAATCCGTGTTGGAGAGGATTTCTCTTTTGATTGTTGAGTGGGGTATTTATATTGCGCTATTCAGTCCTTTAGTTATTTTTCGTTCCTATTTTTTTCCTTACGTTTCCACTAAGGCCATTTTTTTTCGGATAATCATTGACATCGTTTTTATCGCTTATATTTTGCTGATTTTTTCCAATCGGAAGTATCTGCCCAAATTTAATGCTCTGACAATTAGCATCACGATTTTTTTAGCAGTAGTAATTATAACTTCAATTACGGGAGTTAATTTTGAGAGAAGTTTCTGGAGCGTTTTTGAGAGAATGACGGGCATTCTGACCTTTCTTCATCTTTACGCTTTTTTCTTTATTTTGGCCGGTGTTTTTAAAGAAAAAAAATACTGGGAAAGATTATTGAGTGTTTCAATATTGGCCGCATTATTAGAAGTTTTTTATATTTTTACATCAAAAGACTCAACTGCCCAAGGCGGAGGAACAATCGGCAACACTTCTTTTCTGTCGGCCTATTTGATTTTTAACGTATTTTTTGCGATTATTTTTATTTTAATCAAAAATAGGCCTTGGAGAATTTTTTACGGGTTAGCTTTAATCCCTTTAGCTTGGGAGCTGCTGTTCCGCGCAAAAGAGCCGACAAAAGGAGCAATTTCAGCTTTTATCGGCGGAATGTTTATCCTATTTTTTGGATTTTTCTTATTTCACTCCTTTAAATCCGGTAAGAAAGCTTTAAAAAGATTAGCTGTTACCTTAATGGTCCTGTTGATTATCGGCGGTTTTGGGTTTAGCCAGACAGATTTTTTCAAAGATCAATTAAAATATATCAGCAAGACGACCAGCTGGACGGCTCGGGCAATTGTCTGGAAAATGGCTTTTCACGGCTGGCAAGAGAGACCCTGGCTTGGCTGGGGCCAAGAAAATTTTAACATTCCTTTTGCTAAATATTTTGACCCTAAGCTTCCTGTAACCGGCGATATTTGGTACGACCGAGTCCATAATATTATTTTTGATACTTTAGTGGCGGGAGGCATTATTGGATTTTTAAGTTACCTCGGAATTTTTGGGACGGCCATCGTCAGTTTATTTAAGATAGCCCAAAGAGTGACCGAGAAAAGGAATCTTTTCTTGCCCCTGGGAATGATTGCGCTTTTGGCTGCTTATTTTGCCCAAAATTTTTGGGTTTTTGATATGGTTGTCAGTTATATGATGTTCTTTTTAACTTTAGCGTTTATTTATTTTTTAATTGAGTTTGAAAAACCGAAAGAAGATTCAGATAAAAAGGGCCTGCCTGCCGGTCAGGCAGGGATCCCCAGTTTTGTTGCCGCCCCGTTAATTATTGTCGGAATTTTCACTTTTTATTTTGGCAATGTCCAGCCGTCGAGAGTTTCGCGCTATATCATCCAGGGGATTGCTTCGCCGCTTGAAGAATCCATACCCGCTTTCCAAAAAGCGCTTGCAACCTCTCCCATGGCGACAGCTGAAGTGCCGGAGCAATTTTCCAGGAGAATAACCAGCCTTTTATTCAGTGAAAATGAAGATCAGAATTTATTGAAAAAAGGATTTGAGCTGTCGATACAAGAATTGCAAAAAAGCATACAAAAGAGTCCCCTGGACTTCCGCACTTATTTGATTTTAGGGCGGGAATATAACGATTTTTATCAATTGACCGGAGATCCGGAAAAGCTTAAATTAGCCGAAGAAACTCTGCAAATCGCCAAGGGATTAAGCCCCCAAAACCAGCAGGTTTATTGGTCTTTAGCCCAAACTAAGATCTCTCAGGGCGATAGCAATCAGGCAATCGCTTTTATGCAAAAATCGGTTGACTTGGATCCGAATCTTGTAATATCTCAATGGTATCTGGCAATGACATATAAACTTGCCGGCAAATATGAATTAGCCATCCAAACAATCAAAGACGCAGAAAAAAGGGGTTTTGAATGGAGATCCAGCATGGAATATATCAGGCAGATTATTGAGATTTATGAAGAATTAAAGAATGATAAGGCGTTAATTGAGCTTTACTCTTTGGCGATTGAAAAAGCCCCGCAAGAACCGAAGTTTTGGGTGGGGTTGGCAGTGGCCCAGGCAAATACCCGCCAATTTGACAAAGCAAGGATTGCGGCCCAAAAGGCCTTGGAACTTAATCCGGGTCCGGAACTGACCCAGCAACTGCAAAATTTTTTGGATAGCTTGCCTAAATAACACTTGACATCTGGGATATATTCTGCTAATATTTAGGCAGTGGGTAGAATCCCAGACAAAGTTGACAGCAGGCCTCACACGTGCGAGGTCTGTTGTTTTTTTTAGGTAAACTTAATGCCGGGAGCTAAGCCCCAAACAAAGTTTTTAGTGGGCGCTCCCGGCAATTTAATTATAGACCAAGCTTTTATAAAATAAAAGCGCAGGTGAAGATGAAGCTTTAGTTTCATCGCCCATAAAAAATATGATAAAATACAAACATGGAGATTAAAAGAAATGTTGTCTTGGCAAAATATACCACTTTCCGCATTGGCGGCAAAGCCAAATATTTTTTTGTCGCTAAAAATAAAGATGAAATAATAAAAGCGGTCAAATGGGCAAAAAATAAAAATTTGCCTTTTTTTATCCTGGGCGGGGGGAGCAATCTGCTGGTTTCAGACAAAGGATACAGAGGATTGGTGATTAAATACGGAATTCCTCTGTCATCGTATGTTTTAAAAAATTTAGATTGGGCCGTGGGCATTCCCGGAACCATCCAAGGGGCTGTTTATGGAAATGCCGGGGCCTTCGGAAAATCAATGGAAGACAATGTCAAAAGCGTTGAGGTTTTTGACATAAAAACAAACAAGATTAAAATTTTTAAAAATAAAGATTGCAGATTTTCATATCGGAACAGCGTATTCAAAAAAAATAAAAATTTGATTATTATTTCAGCAAAGATTAAGTTCCAAAAGAGCAATCCGGATAAAATCAAACAATATTTAAATTACAAGAAAGATACCCAGCCGTTAAATTTTCCTTCGGCCGGCAGTATTTTTAAAAATCCCAAAGGATTTACGGCGGGGGAATTGGTTGAAAAGTGCGGATTAAAGGGGAAAAGAATCGGGGACGTGAAAGTTTCCGAAAAGCACGCCAATTTTATCGTTAATCTCGGGAATGGGAAAGCGAAAGACGTCATAAAATTGATAAAACTGATAAAAACAAAAGTAAAAAATAAATTTAAAATAAACCTGGAAGAAGAAATCCAGTTTTTGGGTTTCTAGGGTATTGTTATAGTTGACGGCAGTGTTTTTTTCTGCGAAAATTGAATAATGCATAGATTCACTCCGAAAAAATTTTTATTCGTTTCCTGGGAAAGTTTGAGCGGGGACTTAGCTTGGCAGATAAAAAAAGAGGGGAACAAGGTAAAAGCATATATTAAAATCAAAAGAGACCAGGATGTTTTCGACGGTTTTGTCGACAAAACAAATAACTGGGAAAAAGAGGTTGACTGGGCCGACGTCATTGTTTTTGACGACGTGGGTTTTGGAAAATGGGCCGATGTATTAAGAAAGAAGGGGAAGCTGGTTGTCGGAGGGAGTATTTATACGGATAAATTGGAGGAAAGCAGGGAATTCGGCCAGGGGGAAATGAAAAAAGCGGGAATGGTTGTTCTGCCTCACCGGGATTTTTCCGATTTTAATTTAGCCATTAAGTTTTTGAAAAAAAATCCCGGCCGCTATGTTTTCAAGCCCAATTACGGAGTGGGCAAGGGCGAGGACCTTCACGACCTTCTTTTTCTGGGAGAGCAAGAGAATGGCAAAGATATTTTAGAAATGCTGGAGACAAATAAGAAGCTCTTAAAATCTAAAATTAAAAGTTTCCAGCTTCAGCAATTTGCCAGCGGAGTGGAAATGGCCGTGGGCGCTTTTTTCAACGGTAAAGATTTCATCTATCCCATCAATGTCAACTTCGAGCACAAAAGATTATTTCCCGGTGAACTGGGCCCTTTTACCGGCGAGATGGGTTGTTATGATGAAAAGACAGAAGTGTTAACTGAAAATGGTTGGAAGTATTTTAAAAATTTGGAATACCGAGACAAAATTGCTACCTTGAATCCAAAAATTAATCAGTTGGAATATCATCATCCCTCGAAAATTGTTACCTACAGTCACCACAAAAAGATGGTTCAGATAAAAAATAGAAGTATAGATATTCTCGTTACCCCGGAGCATAACATGTGGGTTCAGAAGAGATACAAGAATAATTGGGAGTTTATCAGGGCAGACTCAATGCTTTCTAATGCTCCAAAAATAGCTAGGACGGCTGAATGGGGAGGAAAAAAATACGGCAAAGATAAGGCTTCTTTCTTGGGGATTTATTTGGCCGAAGGCTCGGCATCTAAAAATCCTCACGGTGGATGCCAGATAACTGTGAGCGGAATAAATATTAAAAAAGTTAAAAAAATTCAAAAAATATTGGATAAAACTGGTTTAAAATGGAAAAGAAATAAAACCGGTTGGCATCTTTACGATAGGGTATTATGTAATGAATTGATAGAATACGGGAGATCTTATGAAAAATACATACCTTTGGAAATAAAAAAAGCTGATAAAGAATCCATTGAGGCATTTCTAGATGCTTATGGGTTAGGCGACGCGACCGTTATGAGGGGTGGTTGGAGAATATTTTATACTAGTTCTAAAAAAATGGCTGATGACATCCAGGAATTATTGTTAAAAATTAGTAGAGTAGGAATAATTAAAGAAAGGAATCGATTCGGTAAGAAAATCTGGATAAAAGATCATTGGACAGAACAAAAACACTCCGCTTTTGAAATTATTGAAAGGGTAAAAAAGATATATTCTTATTTAGATAAAAGAGACACAAAAATTATTAGATATTCCGGAAAAGTATATTGCGCAACTGTACCTTCACATATAATGTATGTCAGAAGAAACGGAAAGCCATATTGGTGCGGAAATACTTTAATGTATTGGAGCCAGCCCAATGTCGTTTTTAACAGTACTTTAGCTAAAATGAGAGATAATTTGAGAGCGGCAGGATATATAGGATATATAGATATTAATTGCATTGTTAATGAAAAAGGCATTTTCCCCTTGGAGTTCACTTCCAGGTTCGGCTATCCGACCATCAATATCCAGTTGGAGGGAATCTTAAGCAAGTCGGGAGAATTTTTATACAGATTGGCCAATCATGAAAATTTTGAATTAAAAACAAAAAAAGGATTCCAGGTAGGCGTAGTCGCCTGCCTTACTCCTTACGGCACGGGAAAATATTCCGATATTTTTGCTTATCACAATCTGTCTGTTTTATTCCGCCGGCCGAATCCCAAGCTGGAAGGAATACACTTAGGCGACGTTAAAATGGTTGATGGCCGGTTAAGGGTGGCGGGCGCTTCGGGCTATGTTGTGATAGTTACCGGCGCTGGTCAGACGGTCGAAGCCGCCAGAGAACAGGCATACGGTCGCATTGAAAATATCCGCTTGCAAAATATGTTTTATCGCAACGACATCGGCACGAGATGGTTTCAGGAAAGGGACAAGCTCCAAATGTGGGGTTATTTATAAATTATGTTTTCCTTCACCTCAAAACTTCCCAAAAATTCCAAATGGATATTGGAATTCACCCAGGGGCCTAACTCCTGCCATTTATTCAGGGTGAAAAAGAAAATTTTCCATAAAAAAACTCCCTTTCAAATAATTGACATCGTGGAGCTGTTTGAGTTCGGAAAAACCCTTTTTTTGGACCAAAGATTGCAGATAAGCGAGGCAGACGAGTTTTTTTATTCCGAAGCCATTACTCACCCGGCTTTGATTACCCATCCTAATCCGAAAAACGTTTTAATCATCGGCGGAGCCGACGGAGGCACGGCTTTCAATGTTTTAAAACACAAAGGAGTCAAGAAAGTGACTATGGCTGAAATTGACGGAGATTTAGTGGAGGCCTGCAAAAAATTTCTGCCAAAAATCCATTGGGGAGTTTTCAAGAACCCGAAATTGAAGGTCATGGTCGGCGACGGGAAAAAATTTCTGGAAAATACCAAAGAGAGCTTTGACATTATCACCAGCGATTTGACGGCTCCCTTGCTGAACCCGCCCTCTTACTTACTTTTTACCCAAGAGTTTTACAAGACCGTTTACAGGAAATTAAACAAGGACGGAATTTTTTCATTGCAGGCCGACAGCACCAATCCTCTTTGCAATGAAATATTCACCGCTGTTTTTAAAACCGTGGCAAAGGTGTTTCCCATTGCCCGGGCTTTTGAGGTTTTCATTCCGAGTTATGACACTACTTGGGGATTCATCGTTGCTTCCAAAAAATACGATCCGACCTCGTTAACTCTTTCGGAAATAAAAAAGAGAATAGCAAAGAGAGGATTGAAAAATTTAAAATTCTACGACGAAAATATCCACCAGAAGATATTTTACCTGCCCAAATATCTTTCAGACGCGATTAAAAAACAAAAAAATATTATCAGGGACAAAAAACCTATGATAGCTTCTCAATGAATCAGAACAAAGCTCCGCTTTTTGAGGCCTTAGCCCGTTACGTTGGGAAAAAGGTAACTAAATTGCATGTTCCCGGGCATAAGTATGGCCAGGGTTTGCCGAAAGAAATGAAGGCGCTTTTGGGCAAAAGCGCCCAATTCGATCTGAGCGTTTTAGAAGATATTGATTCTTTGGCTCATCCTCAAACGGTTATTAAGGAAGCTCAAAAATTAGCGGCCGAAGTTTTTGGCGCCAAGGAAACATTTTTTCTGGTCAACGGTTCCACTTTGGGAGTCCAGGCGATGATTCTCTCCGTTTGCTCTGAAAACGATAAAATTATTGTTTCCAGAAATTCGCATCAATCCGTAATGGCTGGCCTGATATTATCAGGAGCAACGCCCGTGTATCTTCAGCCGGAATTCGATGATGAATTTAATTTGCCGTTAAACGTCAAGCCGGAAACCGTAAAAATTGCTCTCAAGAAAAATCCCGATGCCAAAGCGGTTTTAATAATAAGTCCGACCCAGTTTGGCATCACAGCCGATATTAAAAAAATCGCCAGGATCGTCCATAAGGCCGGAAAGATTCTTTTGGTAGACGAGGCCTGGGGGCCTCACTTTAAATTTCATCCGGAATTTCCCCTGTTTGCCTTGATAGACGGCGCGGATATGGTTGTCCAAAGCACCCATAAAAGATTGCCGGCTCTTTCCCAGACCTCAATGATCCATATTCAAGGGAAAAGAATAGACAGAGAAAAAGTGCAAAAAGCCATCCAAATGCTTCAAACAACCTCGCCTTCTTATATATTGCTCGCCTCCCTTGATTCAGCCAGAAGGGAAATGTTTTTGCACGGAAAAAAATCATGGGCAAAAATTATAAGCTTGACCAAAAAAGCGAGAGAAGAAATTAGGGAAGCCGGTTTTAAAATTTTGGAAAGAAAATACTTGAATGATTTGGGATTTGATTTGGATATAACTAATATTGTTATTGAAGTTGAAAACGGATTTAAGGCCTGGAAAATTTTAAACAAAAATAAAATCGAGCCGGAGTTCGCCACTCTGGATCATTTAATCATCATTGTCGGCATCGGTAATAATACTAACGACGTTAAGTTTTTCATAAAAGCTCTTAAAAATATTTCTCCCAAGAAAAATTTTAAAAAAATAAAATATCCGACGTTCATTTCCAAGATTTTTCTTTCGCCCCGGGAGGCGATGTTAAAAAATATTATAAAAGTTCCGATGAAAAACGCCATTGGCAGAATTTCCGCAGATACCATCACGCCTTATCCCCCCGGAATTCCGTTATTGGCGCCCGGAGAGGTGATTACTAAAGAAATTTTTGATTATTTAAAAGAAATTAACGAATATTCTTCGGTCAGGACGCAGATTTTGGGAGATTTTCAGACAATAAATGTTGTAAAATGACGATTTTGAGTTATCCACAGTTTATCTTCTTGCTTGGTTGTTGTATAATAATATAATTTAGTAACTCAGAAGAAAAGAGAAGATGCAAAGTAAAACAAAACGCGCCGGCATCCATTTAATTATTGAATTTTGGGGCGGCAAAGTTATTGAATCAGTTGCGGAAATAAAAAAGATTTTATTTGAAACTGCGAAAGTTTCCCGCAATACTCCCATCGGAGTAAAAATTCATAAATTTAATCCTCACGGCTTAACCGGCTTTATTTTGCTGGCGGAATCTCATATTTCCATACATACCTGGCCGGAATGGAAATATGTGGCAATTGATATTTTTTCCTGTGGCAAAAACGGCATGCCCTACAAAGGATTGGAATATCTTAAAAAGATATTCCAACCCAAAAAGTTTAGGGTTGAAGAGATAAAAAGAGGATAATAAAGTTGCTGATTAATAAAAATTATTAAGCCAGAAATATTTGGCTTTTTTTAATGATTTCCGGCAAAAAATTCGATAAAATTTTTTTTATTTCCGGCGCTTACAAAGATTACAAAGAAATTCTTGCGGGCTGGGTCAAACCAATAGCCAGAAGAATTTTTAATTTTCTAAAAAACAAACCGGAGCCCAAAGTTTTAGATGTCGGCTGCGGCTTCGGAGATTTGATAGCCGAGCTGCAAGACAGATATAATTTTTCAGTTGCGGGTTTGGAAGTTTCTTTTTTTGCCATTAAAAAAGCCAGGGCATCGGTGAAATCAAAAATCAAAAAAGGGAGCATTTTAAAATTGCCGTTTAAAAAAAACAGTTTTGACGCCGTCATTTGTTTTGACGTGATTTATTATCTTACTTTAAAAGAAACAATCCGGGCCATTAAAAATTTAATAAATATTTCCCGGGATTATATTTTTTTTAATTCCATTTATAAAAATTCAATTTATGCTTCCCAAAAAGAAAATCCGGATCCTTTGAGAATTACCGTTTTATCAAAAAAAGAATATATTAATCTTTTCGGGCAAGGCGGAGCAAGGCTTAGCGGCAGATTTTTAGAAGAAAACGGCGGCGAGACCTTGGTTTTCAGGAAGATTAAAGGTAATATTAAAAGGCGATGAATAAAGTCCTAAATTTATTAATAAGCTATGATTTGCTGGTTGCGGCCAGTTTCGGCTTGCTGCAGCCGATTTTCGCTATTTTTTTGAAGGATGAAATCGCCGGCAGCTCCATAGCCAGCGTGGGAATCGCTTCGACTATTTTTTTGGTGGTAAAATCTGTTTTGCAGCCCTTCTTGGGGAAAATAGCGGATTCCGAAACCGGAAACAGCAGGAAAATAAAATTCTTGTTTATCGGCAGTTTGTTGACCGTTATCACGCCGTTAATTTATATTGTCGCGCCTAATATGTATTACATATATTTTGCCCAATTTATTTCAGGAGTAGGTTCTGCTTTTGAGAACGGGGCCTGGTATACTTTGTACAGCCGCTTTATCAGCAAAAACAGAGAGGGATACCAGTGGAGCATTTATGATACCATCGCAGGGTTAGCTGGCGCTTTAACGGCTTTTGCCGGAGGTTTTATCGCCCAGTATTTCGGATTCATAGCGATATTCGTTTTAATATCTTTTATTTCTTTTTTCAGTTTTTTTGCGGTGCTATTTTTGAAAAAATCCGCGGCCGCGCTTCGTTGAGGAGATCGCGATTAGCATCTCCTCTTTTATTTTTAGCTGAAAAGCTATAATATATAGAAGCTATGGCGCTTTTAGCTAAGATTTTTGGCGATGCCAACGAACAATATATAAAGAAACTCCAGCCAACTGTGGAAAAAATAAATTCCCTGGAAAAAGAATTCGGGGCTTTTTCTGATGTCCAGCTTAAAGAAAAAACCACTTCTTTGAAAGAAAGATTGCGCGGAGGTCAGACCTCCGCGGATATTCTTCCGGAGGCCTTTGCTTTAGTCAGGGAAGCCGCGAGAAGAACTTTGGGCCAGCGGCATTTTGACGTTCAATTAATCGGCGGAATCGTTTTGCACGAAGGGAAAATAGCGGAAATGAAAACCGGGGAAGGCAAGACCTTAACCGCCACCCTGCCTCTGTATTCGAACGCCTTGGAGGGAAAGGGGTGCCACTTGGTAACTGTCAACGATTATCTGGCTAAAAGAGACGCGGTGTGGATGGGGCAGATTTATAACGCACTCGGGCTTTCCACCGGCTGCATTATTCACGAAGCGGCCTACATATATGATCCCGATTACAAGAATGAAAATCTGGACAAAGAGCGCGATGTTAAGGGTGGGTTCAAGGTGATTGAAAATTATTTGAGGCCGGTTTCCCGCAAAGAGGCGTACGGGGCGGATATCACTTACGGCACCAATAACGAATACGGCTTTGATTATCTGAAAGACAATATGGTTTATGAGTTGGACCAGCAGGTTCAGCGGGGATTCAACTACGCCATTGTTGATGAGGTGGATTCCATTTTAATAGATGAAGCCCGGACTCCCTTGATTATTTCCGCTCCCGACATAGAAAGCTCGAAATGGTATCAGGATTTTGCCAGGATTATTCCCAAACTGGATCCTAAAACCGATTATGAAATTGATGAAAAGATGCGCTCGGCCACCCTGACTGAAGGTGGCATCAATAAAATAGAGAAAATCCTGGGAATGGGCAATATATATGAAGAGAAGGGAATAAAATACCTGCACCACTTAGAGCAATCCCTGAAAGCAGAAGTTTTATTCAAAAAAGACAAGGATTACGTGGTGAAAAATAGCGAAGTTCTTATTGTGGATGAATTCACGGGCAGGTTGATGCCCGGCCGCCGCTGGTCGGGCGGTCTTCACCAGGCGATTGAAGCCAAAGAAGGGGTGCAGGTTCAGCCAGAATCTTTAACTTTGGCCTCCATTACTTTCCAGAATTATTTCAGGATGTATAAAAAGCTGGCCGGAATGACGGGAACCGCCATCACTTCGGCCGAAGAGTTTGATAAGGTTTATAAACTGGAAGTAATAGCCATACCGACCAATAAACCCATGGTCAGAAAAGAATTGCCAGACAAAGTTTTTAAAACTTGGGAAGGAAAATTCAAGGCCTTGGCCCAGGAAGTGAAAGAAAGACATGAAAAAGGTCAGCCCGTATTGGTGGGCACGACGTCAATTGAAAAAAATGAATATCTGGGAAAATTACTGGAAAGAGAAGGGATTAGCCACCAGATTTTAAACGCCAAGCACCACGAAAAAGAGGGAGAAATTATTGCCCAAGCCGGCAAACTGGGATCCGTGACCATTGCCACGAACATGGCAGGCCGTGGAGTGGATATCATCCTCGGAGGAAACCCCGAGGATGACCCTGAGCGTAGCCGAAGGGTTAGAGAGCTTGGCGGCCTACATATAATAGGCACGGAACGGCACGAAGCGAGAAGAATAGATAACCAGCTTAGGGGCAGGTCGGGCCGGCAGGGAGACCCGGGTTCTTCCCAATTTTTCACTTCTCTGGAAGACGATTTGATGAGGATTTTCGGCGGGGAAAAAATAAAATCAATGATGTCGTTTCTGAAAATCCCCGATGACCAGCCCATTGAATCGGGATTGGTGTCAAAGGCCATTGAAGACGCCCAATCAAAAATCGAGGGCATGAATTTTGATTTGAGAAAGCACGTTCTGGATTATGACGATGTTTTAAACAAGCACCGGGAAACTTTTTACAGAAAGAGGAGGGAATTGTTGGAATTGGGAGATTTAAAGACGCAGATTGAAGGCTGGTTAAAGACGGAAGAAAAGAAAAAAGCGCTTGAAGAAAAAGTAAAAGAGCTGGGAGAAAATTTTAATTCGGTGGCAAAATTCGTATCTTTAAGGACATTAGATATGCTTTGGATAGAACACTTGGAAAATATGGAGCATTTAAGAGATTCCGTCCGTTTGCGGGCCTACGGCCAGCAAGATCCTCTGGTGGAATACAAAAACGAGGGGCACAAGATGTTCCAGGGATTATTGGGAACTTTTGAAACAATGGTTGCCGATGCTATTTTAAAAGTTTCTTTAAAGGCTCAACCTGAGTCTCAGAAGATTCAGGCCCAACACAATAAAGAAGTAGGGCGAAACGATCCCTGCCTCTGCGGAGCGAAGCATCCAGATGGCCGCCCTATTAAATACAAGCATTGCCACGGGAAGTAAAATATATTATATTATAAATAGGATATGTTCAGAGAATTTATAGAAAAAAAATTAAAAATAGCTAAATATAAGCTCCTTAAAGACGGAAGTTATTTCGGGGAAATTCCCGGATTAAGGGGCGTTTGGGCGAATGCCAAAAATTTAGAAAATTGCCGCCAGAAACTTCAGGAGGTATTGGAAGATTGGTTATTATTAAAAGTGCGGGATAAAGAAAGGGTGCCCGGTTTTGTTCTAAAAATTGATCGGCGGGAATTAGTGAGGCAATGAAATAATGCCCAAAAGCATTTCTTGGAGGAAATTAGTTCAAAAATTCCGGAAATTAGGATTCGACGGCCCTTATTCAGGCGGCCGTCATTTATTTATGGCAAAAGGAGAATTAAAAGTTCATATTCCGAACCCGCACGAAGGTGATATTTCAAAACATTTACTCTCGGAAATTCTGCGCCAGGCAGGAATATCTTCAATAGATTGGAATAAAATATAAAAATTGCCATGGGAAATAAAACGCAACGATTATGGAAGTTAATAATGTCTGTTATATTTTTATGGTCAGCGATTCATCTAGTCAGGGACATTATGCAGATTCAAGGAATGCACAATATTATAACAGAAATTGCATCTAGGAATCATAAATGGATTGAGTCATTATTAGGAAAGTTGTACTCATATACATCATTACCATCAGAAATTTTCAATCTTATTGCCATAACGATAATATGGAAAAAGAAAGAAATGAGTATCTGGGGGTGGCTGATAATTTTGTTGCCATTGGTCGTTCTGCTTCTATGGCTACTCCCTTAGGTTATTAAGAAATGTAAAAAATACTTTGGGGTATAAAACCTTGCTTTTTAAAGGGAAATAAGCTATAATTTAGAAAATGTCAAATAGGAAAACTTTTATTATTTTGGGCGTTGTTTTTTTTCTGGCAATTTTTGCCGGATTTTTGATTTATCCTGCGGTCTGGGATAGAGGAGCCGATTATCTGAATTCAAAAATCGGGTTAAGTGCTCCTCATTTTTTCAATATTCCTTTTAAATTGGGCCTGGATTTGCAGGGCGGAATGCATTTAATTTACGAAGCCGACCTGTCTAGTATTGAAAGCAACGATAGAAGTTTAGTAATGGACGGATTAAGAGACGTAATAGAGAGAAGGATAAATTTTTTCGGAGTAAGTGAGCCCTTGGTTCAGGTTCAAAGAGAAAGATTAGTGGTAGAATTAGCGGGCATAATTGATCCAGCCGAAGCCATAAAACAAATAGGCAAGACGCCTTTTTTGGAGTTTAAAGAGCAAAAAGCCAATTTTGCGGAAATTATTGAGAATAATCAAAAAGTAACTGAAGCAAAGCAGGGACAATTAGAAGACCCTTTTCAGTCAACTGCTCTAACCGGCAGATATCTTAAAAAAGCCGAAGTAGGTTTTGACCAGCAAACCACTTATCAGCCCTTGGTATTATTGGAGTTTAACGACGAAGGGGCAAAAATTTTTGAGGATTTGACCGAGAAAAACGTGGGCAAAGAGCTAGCTATTTACGTTGACGGGATTCCGCTTTCCGCTCCCGTTGTCCAGGAAAAGATATCGGGCGGCAAGGCCCAAATTTCGGGAAACTTTACGATCCCTGAAGCAAAAACACTGGCCCAAAATCTCAACGCCGGAGCTTTGCCCGTTCCCATAAAATTAATTTCCCAACAGACGATAGGGCCGGTTTTAGGAAAGGCCTCTTTGGAAAAATCGCTTAAAGCCGGGATTTTCGGATTATTAGCCATATTTTTATTTTTAATTGTTTTTTATCGCTTGCCCGGGCTTTTTGCCGCTTTATCTTTGTTAATGTACGTTTCTTTCATGCTTTCTTTGATAAAGGTTATTCCGATTACCTTGACCTTAGCCGGCATTGCCGGGTTTTTGCTTTCGGTGGGCATGGCGGTTGACGCCAATGTTTTAATTTTTTCCAGGATGCGGGAAGAATTAAAGCAAGGAAAAAATTTTTTTCAGAGTTTGAATGAGGGCTATCGGCGCGCCTGGCCGGCTATCAGGGACGGAAACTTTACCACCATTTTGGTAGGCCTCATCCTTTTCTGGCTGGGGACAAGTTTTGTTAAGGGCTTTGCCTTAACTTTAGTTATCGGAAACATAATCAGCATGTTTTCGGCTATTTTCATCACCAATAACCTTTTGCGGGGCTTTATTTCCGGCAGATTGGAAAAATTAATATGAACACTCCTTTTCTTAAATATTCAAAAATTTATTATCTTTTATCGGGCCTCCTCTTTATTTTTGCTGTTTTTTCTATTGTTTTTTTCGGTTTGAATTTGGGCTCCGACTTATTGGGCGGCAGCATTCTGGAGGTTGAGTTTGAGAAAAGGCCGGAAAATTCAGTGATTTTGAATCAATTAAAAGAATTTAATTTGGGAGAAATCACCGTTCAGCCCGCCGGGCAGACAAGCATAATTTTAAGAACGGGAGAGGTTGAAGAAGAAACGCACCAAAAAATAATCTTAAAGCTGGATGAACTTTCTAAATTAAAAGAGTTGCGTTTTGAATCAATCGGGCCCGTTATCGGCCAAGAACTCCGTCAAAAAACCTTAATTTTAGTTGCCGTCTCTCTGCTGGCTCTGCTTATCTATATTGCTATTTCCTTCAGAAAGGTGACTTTCCCTTTTTCCAGCTGGCAGTATGGATTGGTTTCTCTTTTTACTCTCTTTTTTGACGTTTTAATAACCGTCGGCTTTTTGGCTTATTTGGGAAGATTCTCCAATCTCCAATTCAACATCCCGATTATCACCGCGCTTTTGACGATTTTGGGCTACACTATAAATGATAAAGTCATTGTTTTAGACAGGGTCAGAGAAAATTCTTTAACCCAGAGGCACTTAAATTTAAAAGAGCTTTTGGAAAGAAGCTTAAATCAGGTTTTTTTCCGCTCTGTCAGCACCGGCTCCTGCACTCTTTTAGTTTTGGCGGCTTTATTTTTCTTTGGCGGCCAAACCTTAAAATATTTTTCCCTGACCCTAACTGCCGGAATCATTGTCGGAACCTACTCTTCTTTATTTTTAGTCAGCCCGCTTTTACTCGTTTGGCTGAAGCTTAAAAAGAGAACTTGACTTTAATATAGAAAAATGCTTAAATAATAAAACAAACATGCCAAACTTTAATTATCAAAAAGTTTGCCAGGATTTAATAAGCGGATTGTCGCCAAGACAAAAAGACGTAATTCTGGAGCGTTTTGGATTGCCGGGGGGTGAAAGAAAAACCCTTGAGGCGGTGGGTAAAAAGTTCGGCGTGACGAGAGAAAGAATCCGCCAGATCCAAGACGGTGCCTTAGGGGAAATAAAATCCAAAGCAGGGGCTTATAAGGCGATTTTCCAAAACTTCAAAAAATATTTTCAAAATTACGGGAACTTGAAAAAAGAAGATATTTTACTTAAGGATTTGGGCCAGGAAAAATGGCAGAACCAAGTTTATTTTTTGCTTTCCATAAACAACGGATTTTCGCGCTTTGGCGCAAATAAATATTTTTATCCTTTGTGGGCCGCCGGGGCGTCTTTCCCGGAAAAAGCTCAAAAAATTATCTCTTTAATTTCCCGGAAGCTCGAGGAAGCGAAAAGGCCATTATCCTTAAAAGAGCTCGCTGATTTTTCTTCTCAAAGCATTTCTGCTTTAGAATCTTATCTCGAGGTCTCTAAAAAAATCCAAAAAAATTCCGAGGGAGTTTTTGGCTTAAAAGATTGGCCGGAAATTAATCCGCGGGGAGTTAAAGACCGGGCTTATCTGCTTTTCAAAAAAACGCAATCGCCCCTTCATTTCACCAAGGTAGCTGATATGATAGAAGGAAGCTTAGTCCAGACCGTGCACAACGAGCTTATCCGCGACCCGAGATTCATTTTAGTGGGCAGGGGAATGTATGCTCTAAGAGAATGGGGATACGAGCCCGGCCAGGTTAAAGACGTAATTTCAAGAATTTTGAAAACAGAAAAGAAACCTTTAACCAGGGAAGAAATTTTAAATAAAGTTTTAAAACAGAGGATGGTTAAGGAAAATACTGTTTTTCTCAACTTGAATAACAAAAAATATTTTTTTCGCACTCCCCAAGGGAGATACCAAATTCAAGAAGCTTAAAAATTTATTTGTTTTATCGTTATGCCATTTATTGATTTTCCAAGAGAAAATCTGATTTCCTTTTTTGCGATTATTCTTCAACTTATCAATACCTGGTGGTGGGTGCCTCTGCCTTTTATTTTGTGGAGGCCTTTTAAATTCCTCTGGCTGTGGTGGCGCGTTGATATTTTTTTATCGCAACAAAGATGGGTGTTGCTGGAAATCCGGCTGCCCAAAGAACTCTTAAAGCCGATCAGGGCCATGGAAGTTGTTTTGTCAAGCATTCAGGCTGCCATTTATCAGCCCCCTGATTTATGGGAAAAGTGGATAGACGGCCAAGTCCAGCTTTCCGTATGCCTGGAAATCGCTTCCATCAACGGCGAGCCCCATTTTTTTGTCAGGACTCCGAAACAATTCCAGGATTCGGTGGAATCCAGTTTTTACGCCCAATTCCCGGAAATTGAAATAAAGGAAGCTGATGATTACACTAAATACGTGCCGCAGGATTTGCCGAACAAGGACTGGGATATGTTCGGTGCAGATTATCAATTTTTAAAGCCGGATTTTTATCCAATTAGAACTTATCTCCAGTTTGAAACCGAACGGGAAGCTTTGGAGAAAAAAAGAATAGATCCTGTTGCCGGACTCATGGAAGCGATGGCGAAAATAAAAGAAGGCGAACAGCTTTGGATCCAATTTATACTTTCTCCCGTTGCAGACGCAGATAGCATAAAATTTTTTGGCCGGGTTACCACGCCGAAATCTTTAAGCGTATGGCGCAAAAAAGGAGAGGCCTTAAGGGATAAATTAGCCAGAAGAGATGAAGAAGAAAAACCAAAATCAATGCTTCGGATGGCGGTCGATATAATTTCCGGCAAGGTGGAAGAAAAGAAAGAGAGAGAGATTATTCCGCCGGAAATGAAACTGACCCCCGGAGAGAGGGAGGTTTTATCCGCGATAGAAATGAAAATGTCAAAGCCGATTTTTGAATGCACGGCAAGGTTTATTTATCTTGGCAAAAGAGATGTCTGGTTTAAGCCGAATTTCCGGCTGGCTTTTTCTTATTATAATCAATACACGTCCAATAATCTTAACGCCCTGTTTCCCATAGGGAGGACTTTAACAAAAATCAAGAAGTTTTTCATTTTCCGGCCATTTAACGCCACTTTTATCCGCGAAAGAAGGATGTATTTAAGGTGCAGGAAGCTTTTTAGAAATTATATCAACAGGCTTTCTCCTTTTTTCCCGCAGACGGGGGGAACTTTTAAGATGAACACTGAAGAGCTGGCTTCTCTTTACCATTTTCCGTCCTGGGAAGTGTCTCCTGTGCCCGGTGTGCCCCGGCTGGAATCCAGAAAGGGGCCGCCGCCCGAATTGCCCGTAGAATAATATTATGGCAGACGAGATAAATTTTTTTGCGGAAACCACTTTCCGCAACCAGCAAAAGAAGTTCGGGATCAAGACCGACGACCGCCGCCGGCATGTTTATGTTATCGGTAAAACCGGCATGGGAAAAACAGCTATGATGGAGAATATGGCAATCCAGGATATTCAGTCGGGAAAAGGCGTCGGTTTTGTCGACCCCCACGGAGAAGCGGCCGAAAAACTCCTGGATTTCGTGCCGCCAAGCAGAATAAACGACGTAGTTTATTTCAATCCGGCCGATTTGGATTATCCCATTTCTTTTAACGTAATGGATAACGTCAGCATGGAGCACCGCCACCTGGTAGCTTCGGGCTTAATGGGCGTTTTTAAAAAAATCTGGCCCGACGTCTGGTCGGCCAGAATGGAGTACATTTTAAACAACGCCATTTTAGCTCTGTTGGAATATCCTAACTCCACTCTTCTGGGAGTAAACCGGATGCTGGCTGACGTTGAGTTCCGGACAAAAGTGGTGGATAAGGTTGCCGACCCCGTGGTAAAGGCCTTCTGGGTCAAAGAATACGCCAAATACACTCAAAGATACGAGACCGAAGCTACGGCCGCCATTCAAAACAAAATAGGCCAGTTTATCTCCAACCCTCTGATCAGGAATATCATCGGCCAGGTTAAATCCAAGATTGATATGAGGAAGATAATGGATGAAAAGAAAATCTTGATCGCCAATATTTCCAAAGGGAGAATCGGGGAAGATAATTCCAGGCTTTTGGGGGCTTTGGTGATTACCAAGCTTCAGTTGGCCGCTATGTCCAGGGTGGATATTCCTGAAGAAAAAAGAGAGGATTTTTATTTATATGTTGATGAGTTCCAAAATTTTGCCACGGATGCTTTTTGCACTATTCTGTCTGAAGCCAGAAAATATCGTTTGGCTTTGGTTTTGGGAAACCAATACATCGGCCAATTGGAAGAAATGACGCCTTCGGGAAGGAGTACCAGCGTGAGAGACGCAGTTTTCGGGAATGTGGGTACGATTGTGACTTTCAGAATAGGGGCTGAAGACGCCGAATTCTTGGAAAAAGAATTTTTGCCGGAATTCATAGCCGCCGATCTGGTAAACTTGTCAAAATACAATATATATTTAAAGCTCATGGTGAACGGTATGTCGTCCAGGCCCTTTTCCGCCATAACTCTGATCCCGCCTGAAATTCCTAAAGAAAACAGCCGGGAAAAAATTATCCGCGTTTCTCAGGAAAAATACGCCGAAGAAAAGCAGATTATCGACGAAAAAATCCAGAAATGGTCGGGAAACATTGAAAGCTCCGTCGCTCCAGCCAAGCCCGTTCAATCCTCCAATAATCCGGTTTTATACGACGCCCAGTGCGCTCTTTGTAAAAAATGGACCAAGGTGGTTTTTCCGCCCGACGGCAAAAGGCCGGTTTATTGCAAATCCTGCCTGAAAAAAGTGGAAGAAGAAAGAAAAGGAATAAAATTGGAAAATATAAAAGCAAGCCAGCCGACTCCTTTTTCTCATTCCTCCTCCAGGCCCGAGCGCAAGTCCGTGAATATTGAAGAATTGAAAAATGTTTTAGGAGAAGCGTTAAACAAGATAAAACCGGATGAAAAATGAAAACCCTAGGCGATGAGGATAAAATCCTCATCTTCAACTTTTTCATTTTTATAAAAAATGAAAAATTTAAGAGATTTTGATTTTGAAAATAAAAGAGTTTTGGTTCGCTGCGACTTCAATATTCCCCTCGATGAAGAGGGGAATATTTTAGGTGATTTTAAAATAAGGCAAATTCTGCCCACGATCGAATACTTGATAAATGCCGGCGCTTCCCAAATTACCTTAATAAGCCATCTTGCTCAAAAATTCAGCTTAAAGCCGGTTGCCGGAAGATTAGGAGAATTGCTTGGGAGAGAAGTTAAATTTAAGGAACCAGGATACATCACTTTGCTTGAAAATTTAAGATTAAACAAGGGAGAAGAGGAAAATGACGAGAATTTCGCAAAAGAACTGGCAAAATTAGGAGACATTTTTATTAACGACGCCTTTGCTGTCTGCCATAGAACTCATGCTTCAATAGTCGGAATCCCGAGATTTCTGCCTTCGGGAGCGGGATTATTATTGGAAAAAGAGATTAAAACATTGAGTCGGCTTTTAGAAAATCCGGCAAAGCCCCTGGCGGCTGTTATCGGCGGAGCTAAAGTCCAAACAAAAGTAAAAGTCATTGAAAAGCTTTTAAAAATAGCCGATTTTGTTTTAGTCGGAGGATTGCTGAATAAGGAAATAAAACCCGCCTTCGCTAAAGCTACGGCGGGCGAAGGGAAAATTATCGGGGCAGGGGAGGGCTTGGATATTCCGGAAGCCGATCTTAAAATCTTTAAAGAGAAAATAGTTCAGGCCAAAACTGTTTTTTGGAACGGCCCTTTGGGAAAAACAGAAGATGAGCGGTTTTCTAAGGGCACAAAAGAAGTAGCTTTGGCAATTATTGAAAGCGGCGCGTTTTCGGTTGCCGGAGGAGGGGAAACGGTGGAATTTATAAATAAGCTCGGCCTGATCGATAAATTTTCTTACGTTTCCACCGGCGGAGGGGCAATGATGGCATATTTATCGGGCGAGAAGCTTCCAGGCATCGAAGCGTTAAAATAATATGGTTATCAAGAATTTGAAAGAAGCCGCGGAAAGGATAAAAAAAGCGGTTAAAAATAAGGGAAAAATCATTATTTACGGCGACTCCGATCTGGACGGCGTGACTTCGGTGATTATTGCGAAGGAGGCGATTAAAAATCTGGGAGGAAAAATTCAGGCGATTTATTTTCCCAGCCGGGAGACCGAGGGCTACGGGATTTCAGAAACCGGCCTGAATATTTTAAAAAAATATTCTCCCGCGCTTTTGGTCGCTCTTGACTGCGGCATCAGTAATTTTCAGGAAGTGAAAACGGCAAAAAAATTAGGGCTGGAGGTGATAATTATTGATCACCATGAAATATTGGATAAATTGCCCGACGTTAAAATTATCGTTGACCCTAAACAAAAAGGGGATAAATACCCATTTAAGCAGTTTGCCGCGTGCGGTCTGGCTTTTTTACTCGCCTCTGCGCTTTTAGGAAAAAAAATGACCGAGAATTTAAGGAAAGACCTTATGGAACTTGCGGCTTTAGGCACGATCGCCGATATGATGCCCAGGGAAGAAGATAATAAAATCTTCATTTTAGAAGGATTAAAATCTTTGGAAAATTCCTGGCGGCCGGGGATAAAGATATTCTTGGATTCCTTGGGCGATGATTTGAGATTAGACCAGAAAGTGCAAAAACTGATTTCCGTTTTAAACGCTAGGGACGTGGAAGACAATCTTCCGGCTTCTTTCCGATTGCTTACTTTATCTTCTGCGGACGAAACAAAGAAATTGTTGGAAAAATTAATTGAAAAATCAGAAGAGAAAAAAGACAGGACCCAAGCAGTTTTTAATGAAGCCGAGGAGCGGCTTTCTGGAAAAGAAGAAAAGATTATTTTTGAAGGCGACAGCAAATGGGATTACAGTTTAATCTCTATCGTAGCTTCTATTTTGGTCAACAAATACCAGAAGCCGACCTTTATTTTCAAGAAAGGCGATAAAGAGAGCCAGGGCACGGTCAGGATGCCCAAAAATACCAACGCCGTCTTATTGATGAAAAGATGCCAGAAATTGCTTTTGACTTACGGCGGCCATCCCGTGGCTGCCGGTTTCAGAATTAAAAATGAAAACTTGGAAGAATTCAAAAAATGTTTAATAAAGAATTTTAAAAGGCGATGAGGTAGCGACCTCATCTTCAAACTTCGTTTTTATTAAAATAAAAACTCGTTTTAATGAAAAAGATAACTATTTATATAGATGGCGGGTCAAGGGGAAATCCGGGGCCTTCGGCAATCGGAGTTGTTTTTTGCAATGAAAATAACCAAATGTTCAAGGAATATTCCGAATATTTGGGGCAGGGCACCAATAACGAAGCCGAGTACCAGGGCGCCATTTTCGCATTGAAAAAGTTCAAAGCGCTTTTCGGCAAGAAGATTGCCCAAATTTCGGAAGTTGAAATCCGTTCCGATTCAGAGCTTTTAGTCAAACAATTAAACGGCGTATATAAAATTTTAGAATCCGGGATAAAGGATTTATTTTTTGAAATCTGGAATTTAAAGACAGATTTTAAAAAAGTTAAATTCACTCTCGTCCCTCGCTTAAAAAACCAGGAAGCTGACAGGTTGGTGAATGAAGAATTAGATAATCAAAGTAAAGCCCAAAAACTTTTATAATTAAAGCAAAGATTTTCAGTAAATGATAAAAATGGGAAGGAAAACGTTAAAATTCAGAGATTATCTTATAAAACCGATTCTTTCTGGGGAAAAAGATGTTACTTGGCGCTTGTTTGACGAAAAGAATATTTCCGTCAGAGACGAAGTGGATCTTATAAATTGGAATACTAAAGAAAAATTCGGAGAGGCGATTATTATTAATGTCAGAGAAAAGAAAATGGGCGATCTAATAGAAAGCGATTTTGAAGGACATGAGAAATTCGCCAACAGGGAGGAAATGTACAATAAATCCCGGGTTTATTATGGAAATAAAATTGGCGCAGATACGATGGTAAAAATATTCCGTTTTAAACTTAAATAAATTATTATGGAAGTCTGTTAGACGCCTGACGTCTAACATTTGTGGAATATTACTAACATAGCTATCGCCTTGTTAGTAATATTTACTGTATTAAAAAAGCGTACGCATAATTGGTACAGTAATAAAAAAGCTCCGTTCAAGACGGAGATTTTTTGTGTCCTAGCAAGTCCGTAAGCCGAATTCTGTTTTAAGCGATCATCTGTCTAGCCCCGAGATTACTCTCGGGATCAATGCGAGCTACTTTTAACAGAAATTCTATGATGAAACACAGATTCCTGCTTTGCTCTTGCTTCCGGGTAAGAATTTTGCCGTTTCACTCCCCGACGTTACGTCGGGGCATCGTCACTGTTCGCATCTCTGGCGTTACCGCCGGCGGGCATTACCCGCTACCATTTTAACCCTAGAAAACTAGGAGTGGAAGTTCGGACTTTCCTCCCCTCGACAGGCTCGGGGCAAGCCCCAAACTTATCGAAGAGCGATCACCCGACTTGCCAGGACATTTATAGCGTACCACTTCAAGGCCTTTTGTCAAGTCAGGTAAGTATCATTTTTAACAGGGCCATGCGGACATAGAGCCCGTTTTCCGCCTGCTTGAAATAAGCCGCTCTCGGATCTTTATCCACCCCTATGGAGATTTCTTCGTTGCGGGGCAGGGGATGCATGATAATGGCGTTTTTATCCATCAAGCCGAGGATTTCTTTATCAATGATATAGGCATCTGAAAGCGTTCCGCGTTCTTTTTGGTTTCTTGTCTGATAAATCACGTCAACTTTGGGGGTGACCATTCTTAAGTCATTTTCTTCGGCAAACCAGATTTCGTGCCTTTTGAGGTAGTTTTTTATGTCATCTTTGACTTTGGTCGCTTCAGGAGAAACGAAATAAATTTTTATTCCCGAGAACTTGCTGAGCAAATAAGCGAGAGAATGGGCTGTTCTGCCCCTGGCCAGGTCCCCGACTATCGCGATTGCTAGATTATCAATTCTTCCCAATCTTTTCCAGATCGTAAAAACATCCGTCAAGGCCTGCGTAGGGTGCTGGCCCGTGCCGTCACCCGCATTGATAATCGGGACCGAAGAGAAGGCGGCCGCCCTCTTTGCCATTCCTTCTTCGTCTGACCTTAATACTATGACATCTGGCTTGTAGCTGGATAATACTCTCATTGTATCTTCAATGGTTTCTCCCTTAACCACGGAAGAAAATTGGCCGGCATTTTCAGTTGAAAAAACAACCTTACCGCCTATCATGTCCATGGCCATCTCAAAAGAAGCCCGGGTTCTGGTGCTGGGTTCGTAAAAGAAGGTAATCATCTTTTTTCCGGGAATAAGGCTGGCGCCTCCTTGTTCTGCTATTTTTTCCATTTCTCTGGCCAAAGGGAAAAGCTCATTTTCTAGCCAAACCCTATCAAACTGCTGGGCTTCGATAATGTGATGCAATTTTTCCATGTCTAAGATAAAGCTAACAATAATTTCAAGGTTTGTAAAATAGCTTAAAAAATACTAAAATGAATAGCATGTTCAGCCGTATATTTGACTCTCAGGCGAAAACTATAAACTCGGCCGCTTTAATCGTGGCCGCTTTTTCTTTGGTCAGCCGGATTCTGGGACTGTTCAGGGACAGGATTTTAGCCGGCGCTTTTGGCGCCGGTCCGGAATTGGACGTTTATTACGCCGCTTTCCGCATTCCTGATTTCATTTACAATATTCTGATTGCCGGAGGCGTGGTGGTGGCTTTTTTACCTTTGTTTTCGGAGTATTTTTTGAAGGATAAAGAAATGGCCTGGCATTTTGCCAGCAACGTTTTGAATATTTTTCTTTTATGCTTGATTCTGATCGCCTTGGGATTTTTTGTCTTTGCTCCGGCAATCGTAAAGATAATCGTCCCGGGTTTTGATAATCAGCAAATCCAATTGACTGTTCTTTTGACCAAGATTCTTTTGTTGAGCCCGATTCTTTTGGGGCTGTCTGCGGTTTTTTCGGGGATTCTGCAGTATTTCAATAAGTTTTTATTCTACAGCTTGGCTCCCATTATGTACAATCTCGGGATAATTTTTGGCATCGTTTTTCTAACCCCCTTTTCTGGCATCGCCGGGGTGGCGGGAGGAGTGATAATAGGGGCCTTGTTGCATTTTTTAATTCAGGTCCCCGGGGCGATCAGGAGCGGGTTCTCTTATAAATTGATTCTTGACTTCAAGGACGAAAAAATAAAAAGAGTTTTTTCTTTAATACTTTCCCGCACCCTGGGAGTGGCCGCTCCCCAGATAAATTTGATGGTGGCGACTGTTTTGGCTTCCACTTTAGCTGCGGGCTCCTTGGCGATATTCAACTTTGCCAATAATTTTGCGCAATTTCCCATGGGATTAATCGGCATTCCTTTTGCCGTGGCGGTTTTTCCGTCTCTTTCCAAATCTTTCGCCTCTTTAAACAAGGAAGATTTCATCAGGGATTTCTTTGCGACTTTCAAAAAAATCGCTTATTTGACGCTTCCGATAAGCCTTTTAATCTTTATTTTCAGAAATCAGATTATAGAAATTATTTTTAAGACAGGAAAATTCACCCAGAGTTCAATGGAAATTACGGCTGCATCTTTGGGGTTTTTCGCCTTGGGAATTTGGGCGAACAGCCTGATTCCTCTGGTTTTGAGGGCATTTTTTGCCTTCAAAGACACTAAAACGCCGACCGTTATTGCTGTCTTTGCTATGATTCTGAATATAGGATTAAGTTTTTGGTTTGTCAGATTAATGGATTCCGTTACCGGCTTGCCCTTGGCTTTTTCAATTGACAGTATTCTGCAATTGTTACTTTTGATGTTTTTTCTTAGCCGAAAAATAACGATATTTTTTTAATCTATTAGTTTAATTATTATCTTTAATTTATATACAGGTGTCGTAAAATTAAAATAATATGAAAAATGATTCGATTGGAAAGAAATTTTTAAAAGGGCTTTTAATAACCGGGGCAATAGCCGTAGCTGCCTCTTCTCCTTATTTTGCCTTTCATTTATCTCGAAATTTCTGGAAATCAGCAGGCATTAAAAAGCCCGTCCCAAAAGATCCGAGATTTCAGAACGCTTTTTATTATCTTAAAAGAAAGGGGTATTTAAATGTTGGAAAACATAATTATCAAATTTATATATCTTTAACAAAAGAAGGGAAACAAAAAGCCGGAAAATATTTAATCGACGATTTAGAAATAAAAAAACCTGTAAATTGGGACGGGAAATATAGAATAGTTATGTTTGATATTCCCAATACGACAAGGCTCCGAAGGGATGTTTTTAGGGGAAAACTAAAAGAATTGGGATTTTATCGCCTCCAACAAAGCGTTTGGGTGCATCCTTACGAATGCAAGAGAGAAATAGGATTATTGCAAGAATTTTTAGGTTTGACCGATAGGGAATTAAAAGTTATTACGGGAGAAATAAATAATGACGCCTACTTACATAGATTTTTTCAAATTTAATACTTTAAAAAGTATACGGGTGTATAAAAAGTAAAGTTATTGTGCGTTATGGAGTAAAATATGGAGCAAAATATAGAGCAAAATATGGAGCAAAATCAAGCTCAAATTAGAAATTTTGTCATTATCGCCCATATTGACCACGGAAAATCGACTTTGGCCGACAGGTTTTTGGAATTGACCGGGACCGTGACCAAAGACAAAATGCGGCCCCAGTTCTTGGATATGATGGACCTGGAAAGGGAAAGAGGGATTACCATTAAAATGCAGCCGGTTCGGATGAGCTATGTTCTAAATTCTAAATCCTATATCCTTAATTTAATTGATACGCCCGGGCATGTGGATTTCGGCTATGAAGTTTCAAGGTCTCTGGCCGCGGTGGAAGGCGCGATTTTGTTGGTTGACGCAACACAGGGGATACAAGCCCAGACCATTGCCAATTTGGAACTGGCCAAATCGCAAAACTTGGTGATTATTCCGGCTGTCAATAAAATCGACTCTCCCCAGGCGAGAATTAAAGAAACGAAAGAAGAACTGGCTAATTTGTTGAATATATCCAAAGAAGAAATTTTTGAAATTTCCGGGAAAACAGGGGCGAATGTGGAAAAACTCATCACAGCTGTAATTGAAAAAGTCCCTTCGCCCAAAATACAAAATACAAATTACCAATTACCGCCGTTACGGGCTCTGATTTTCGATTCCAAATTCGACTCTTTCAAAGGGGTTATCGCTTTTGTCAGGATTATAGACGGTAAAATTTTGCCTAACGATAAGATTTATTTGATGCAGACCAAATCCCCAGGGGAAGCCAAAGAATTGGGATTTTTCAAGCCCAATCTGGAACCGACTCAGGGGTTGAGCGCGGGTGAAATAGGATATATCGCCACGGGCATCAAGGAGCCCGAGAAGGTCACAGTAGGGGACACAGTAACGAATTTAAAATTAAAAGATCAAAATGAAAAATTGCCCGAGGCGCTGCCGGGCTACAAGGAGCCAAAACCCATGGTTTTTGCTTCTATTTTCCCGGAAGATGCCGATGATTTTGAAAACTTAAAAGTGGCTTTGTCCAAACTAAAATTAAGCGACGCCGCTTTGATTTTTGAGCCGGAAACCAAAGAGCTTCTGGGGAGGGGTTTCCGCTGCGGGTTTTTGGGCACCTTGCACGCGGAAATAATTTCCGAAAGGTTAAAAAGGGAATTCGGCTTGAATCTGATAATTTCCGCCCCTTCAGTTGTTTACCGAATTATTGATAACCGCGATAAGGAAATTTTCATTTATTCTTCCGGCGAGTGGTTAGAGCAGGGGAGAATCAAAGAATCCCAGGAGCCCTGGGTGAGATTGGAAATAATAACGCCCCCTCATTATTTGGGGCAGATTTCCGAGCTTTTAAAAAAATCAGGGGCAAGGCAGATTGAAACGAAATATTTCAGCCAGGAAAAATTATTTTTGATTTGGGAGGCTCCCTTGAGGGAAATAATTCAGGGATTCTTTGACAAACTCAAAGGAGCCAGCCAGGGATTCGCTTCCATGAATTACGAAGTCCTGGGTTACAGGAAAGCCGATCTGGTCAGATTGGAAATATTGATTGCCGGCAAAAAAGAAGAAGCCCTTGCCAGGATTGTGCCAGAGAGCTTGGCTTTTGAAGAGGGGAAAAGATTGGTTGAGAAATTAAAAGAAATCATGCCCCCCCAGCAGTTTTTGGTCCCCCTGCAGGCGGCTATTGGCGGAAAGATAATCGCCAGGGAAAACGTCAGCGCCAAAAGAAAAGACGTGACAGGGTACTTATACGGAGGCGATTATACCAGGAAGAGCAAGTTGCTGGAAAAACAAAAGAAAGGCAAGAAAGAATTAAAAGAAAAAGGGCAGTTATCTGTCCCCCCAAAGGTATATATGGAGATGTTGAAAAGCTAGCCCCGTTAGAAGTCTTGGGCAGAAAAAATTTGTTAGATTTTTTCTGCGACAAGATAAATTAGACAAAATTATAAACAATGTTATTATAAATTATATTAAGTTATTTTTAATAAATAGACTTCTAACGGGGCTAGAACAGAGGTGCTAAAAGGAGAATAAGCATGCTGAAAACCACCAAAGAGATTAGGACAATCCAGACGACTCTAAAAATTGTTTTTGATTTGAGTTTCATTAGTTTATGATAGCAAAAACGAAAAAAAATAAAAAGGAAGTTTTCCAAGCCGTTTTCTTTTCCATTTTTTTGGGGGCGCTGACCTTGGGCTTTATCGCTTTTTTTATTATTTCCGATTTTAGGATAACCCAGAGGAGAAAAGAAATGCTGGGCCAGATCAGCAGTTTGCAAAAAGAAATCCAAAGCGTCCAGGATAAAAATGCCAAGCTGGCAGAGGGAATTTCCCAAAGCCAGCAAGATGCTTATTGGGAAGAAAAAATCAGGGAGCAGGGCTTCAAGAAGCCGGGAGAAGAGCAGATAGTGGTTTTGCCGCCCCAAGAGAACAGCAGTACGCCATCAAAAGAGCAGGAAAACTTTTGGCAGAAATTATTGAATAAAATCGGTTTTTAGCCGCGGGCATGGTTCAGTGGTAGAACATGTCCTTCCCAAGGACAGGATACGGGTTCGATTCCCGTTGCCCGCTTAATATGCAATACCCGATAATTGTAAAAAGAAGTCCGCTGGCTTTGATAAAAAGCGTCATTGCCGTTGAATTGCTGGCCGGATTTTCGCTGTTTGCGTTGACCGAGCTCGCCAATTTTCAGACAATATACCATTTGCTATTCGGGGATTTCATCCGCTACGATTATTTTTTGATAATCTCCGCTTCTTTTTTGCAGATTATCGTCACCCTTTTCGTTTTTTTAAGGTGGCATAACGAAAGTTATGAAATAAGGGAAAAGGAGATATTAATCAAGAAAGGGGTTTTTTACGTCGTCCAGAATTATCTGTTAATAAGCAATATAAAATCAATAATTTCCAGGCAGAGTATTCTGGAAAAACTGGCAAACTGCGGAACAGTGATTATTAAAAAAGATTCTGGAAAAAATATTTTTATCCGCAACATAGAAAACGCCGAGATTATCAGGGATGCGATTAAAAATTTAGTTGAGAAAAATAAGATTTTAATCGGGGAAGAAAAAAAATTTTCCGTACCCGATCTTATTTTAAGCGGGGAAAGCCATTATCTGGAGTTTAAGCAGGGTTTGAGATGGGACCAAAAGCAAAAGGCGGTCAATAAGGGCCTAGAAAAAGCGGCAATGAAATCCATCGCCAGCTTTTTGAACGCCGACGGGGGAAAATTCATTATCGGCGTGGCTGACGATAAAACCGTCTACGGTTTGGAGCAGGACTATAAAACTTTGCCGCGCCAGGACCGGGACGGGTTTGAGAACCATTTTAACCATATTTTCCAGAGCATGCTGGGTCCGAGATTCAGGCAATTCGTCAATTTACGCTTTGAAAAGATTGACGGCAAAGATGTTTGCGTAGTGGAAATAAAACCAAGCGATTCCCAAGTTTATTTGAAACAGAACAATGCCGAAGAGTTTTATATTAGGACCGGAAACACCACCAGCGCTTTGACGATGTCAGAGGCGCAAGATTACATAAAATCCCGCTGGGGATAATTTAATCGTTATCTGCTATAATAAAAGCGGAGGACAGACCTCCGCTTTTTTCAGAAAAACTATGTTAGCTAAACGGCCAAAATTAGTTAACGATGAAATTTATCATATTGTTATTCGAGGAGTTGGGGATTCCTCGATTTTCAAAAATATAGACGATTATTATCGGGCGATTTTTTCCCTTTACGAATTTAATACTACGGGTCCGATAGAGATTAAAAAACAAAGGGAAAAACGCAAAACCACTAAAAAGCGCGGAGGTCTGTCCTCCGCGGATCTTCGGAATTTGCTGGTGGAGATTTTTGTTTTCTGTTTTATGCCTAATCATATTCATTTATTACTTAAACAAATTAAAAATAACGGAGTCACTAAGTTTATGAAAAAACTTGGGACTGGTTATGCCTCTTATTTTAATAAAAAATATAATAGAATGGGACACCTTTTCCAGGGAAGATTTAAGGCGGTTCATATTAACGACGACAAACAGCTTAAAACGGTTTTTGTTTATATTCACGCCAACCCTATTTCGTTGATTGAGCCAAAATGGAAGGAGAGAGGAATCAAAAATCCTCAAAAAACGATTAAATTTCTGGAAAATTATAAATGGTCTAGTTATCAGGATTATCTTGGCATAAAGAATTTTCCTTCCGTGACAAAACGAAATTTTATATTGAGAGAGATGGGAGATAGCGATGGTTGCAGAGAATCCGTTGAAAATTGGATAAAATATAAAAAGATTAAAGATTTTGGCAAGATTGCCTTGGAATAAAATAATAGTTTTCCGCGGAGGACAGACCTCCGCGGAAAGCTCCGTAAGGGGCGTGGGATTTTGTTGTGGATATGTTTTTTTTATTGTAAAATAACTCAAGGCGATGAAGCAGCGGCTTCATCTTCAACTTCATTTTTTATTCTAAAAAATTTGTTCAATGGGGAAAATTATAAAAAATAGTTCCGGTAATTTTTTAATAATTTGTCTTATTTTTTCTTTGGTGGCGGGGTGGTGGTTCTCCGGCTGGCCAGATATCTGGAAAAATCCAACGATTCCGCCGGAAGTTCGAGAAGCAAGAGCGGCGGATACAAGGATTATCATTACTTCAGCTACGGCTCCTTCGGGCAGTTGCGGAAGTAATTGCTGGACCGTGCCGACTAATTGGAACTATGCCAGTAATTCCATTGCACTCATCGGCGGCGGGGCGGGCGGGAAAAATGGCGCCAATAACGGTTCTGGCGGCGGCGGCGGAGGAGCATATTCAAGCGCCAATAATATTCCCTTAACCCCCAATATAAATGTAACGTTTGCGGTTGGTGCCGGGGGGGCTGAAGACTTAAGCGGAGGCGATACCTATATATGTAATGCAGTTGACGCGGTGAATTGCATCGCCATTACCGGTTCTCTTGTTTTTGTTGGCGCTAAAGGCGGGGCTGCTCCAACTGGCAGCGGTGTTAGCG
>Ga0209541_10000269_pt1 | contig 101413 bp, 113 predicted proteins | sample RifCSPlowO2_01_FD_184027 | JGI IMG/M metagenome (GOLD analysis project Ga0209541, IMG submission 184027) | Groundwater microbial communities from Rifle, Colorado - Rifle CSP2_plank lowO2_0.1 (SPAdes) (version 2) | ecosystem: Environmental > Aquatic > Deep subsurface > Groundwater | place... | reverse complement strand
ACGACTCTGACGGCAACGATGTCCACAGTACCGGCTCTACCACTCCACTCCTCCTCCAAAACTCCGGAATATATATGCAACCCAATTCCATCTCCGACTTTCTCAATTCCACCATTCGCTATATGCACATTGGACTCTCTTACAACACTTCTCCCATCTCTCTTGAAAACATTCTCCTTGAACACAACGACACTGGATTGTCCGCACCGAGCGGGACGACAATTACAAAAGCAATCAATGTGGTGTTTGACGGGAACAATGCGACGAGTACGATACAGTTGCCGTGAGTAAGTAGTCATGCTAGTATATTTCCTAAGGGCTTCAGAGACAGTGGGAAGCGAAAGCTTTAATATCCGTGAAGGGTCCCGCCGAGAGGTCGAACTCTTTTATAGAGGCCCTGTTAGCACGGGTTCTTTTGTATGGCTATTACTAAAGACAAAAAGAAAAAGATTGTAGAAAAACTGTCCGATATTTTCGCGAAGGCGCCGAGCGCGGCATTCGTGAAGTTCGGCAAACTTTCAGTGGCGCAGGCGAATGTGCTTCGCCGAGCGTTGAAGGAAAAAGGGGTCGGATATTATGTGGCGAAAAAAACGCTCATTCGCAAGGCGCTTGAGAACAAAAAGACGGCAGGCGAATTGCCCGAGCTCCAAGGCGAAGTGGCGGTTGCATACGCTACCAATGCGGGCGACACGCTCGCGCCGTCGCGCGAGGTCGCACTGTTTACGAAGAAGTTTGAGAAGGCAATTGAACTTATCGGCGGGATTTTTGAGGGCGCGTTTATTGGGCAAAGTAAAGTGCTTGAGCTTGCGCTCATTCCTTCGCGTCAGACGCTTCTCGCGCAGTTTGCGAACCTCGTTAATTCGCCAATTCAGCGGTTCGTGATTGGGCTCAATGAAATTAGCAAAACTAAGAAATAAAAAATATGACAGAAGAAACAAAACAAGATGGCGACGCGGTTGAGATACCCGCCAAGTTTAAGCAGATTATTGACGCGGTTGAACAGATGTCGGTTGTGGACTTAAACGAGCTCGTGAGAACGCTTGAAAAAAAGTTTGGCGTGTCGGCAACAGCGGTTGCCGCCGCTCCGGCGGCGGGTGCAGGCGTGCCTGCGGAAGAAAAAACCGCCTTTACTGTTGAACTCACCGACGGCGGGGCAAACAAAATTGCAGTTATTAAGGTGGTGAAGGAAGCACTCGGTATGGGACTCAAAGACGCAAAAGACCTCGTAGATGCTGCGCCGAAAGTACTCAAAGAGGGTATGAAGAAAGAAGAAGCGGAAAAGCTCAAGAAAGATGTGGAAGCGGCAGGTGGAAAGGTGGCGCTGAAATAAATGGATCCCGTTAGAAGCCACTTCGCTACGGAAACGCTCTAGTTAATAAAATTATGCGCCAAGTATTGTTTACTAGTTTACAAAGCAAGAACACTCGTACCACAATGCGAAGAGTTTCCTGCTTCTAACGGGATGGAAATCCTCGGAAAACTGTTCGGTTCGGAATCTAGGGTTAAAATACTGCGCCTGTTTTTGTTTAATCAGGGCGCGGCTTTTTGTGCTGAAGAGGTTGCGGAGCGGAGCAAAGCAAATCTCTATGTGGTGAAGCATGAGCTTAAACTTTTGCGGAAAGTCGGCTTTATCAAGCGCAAGATGTGGAAAAAGCCAGTCACAAAGAAGCGGCGCTCTGCGCTTGCCGACGGCTGGACGCTGGACGAGCGGTTCGCCTACCTTTCTCCGATGCAGAAACTCCTTCTGGACACCGTATTTATGAGTGATGCGGAAATCTATAGACGGTTTAGCGGGGCGGGTAAAATGAAACTCGTCATCGTCGCGGGTGTGTTTATACAAAACCTGGAAAGTCGCCTTGACCTTTTGATTGCCGGCGACAACTTAAAGCGGCATGTTGTTGAGCATGTAGTAAAAGGACTTGAAGCAGAAATCGGGAAAGAGTTGACTTATGCCGCATTTGATATGCAGGAATTGCAGTATCGCGTCGGTATGTATGACCGCCTGCTCCGCGATGTGATGGAAAGCCCTCACCGCACGCTTTTGGACAAAGTCGGCTTTGAGAAGAAGTTTATTGAAGCGAATAGCAAGAAATAATAGTCGCTCGGAATGCTGCTTTTGCAGAACCGGAAAAATCCCCCTCTCGCCCTTTTCTAAAGGGGGAGTACCCGAGCGAAGCGAGGGGGAGGGGGTCGTTTCTGTCGGTACACAACCCCTCCGCCTCGCGGTTAGGTTAAGGGCAGGAGGTGAAAAGAATTAAAAACGGCTCAGCGTGCGCTGAGCCGTTTTTAGCCCTAGAAATAAGGGGTTTTCGGGCTTGACTTCTGTAATACAGTATGCTATACTGGAAAGTAGAAAAATAAAGTTCCTTGAGTGAAGTTCTTCACAGCGTTGATTGAGATGTGTGTCTCGCAGCTGTGAGGAAAAAATGTGAGGAAAACAATCAACCCAAAAATATCATGAATATTTGTACATTTTTCAAGCGTTGGTAACACTTTTCTTTAATTCTCGTAATTCCAGTTTGGTCCGTTGAATGTAGTCTTCAAGACAGGCAAAGGGCGATAAACCGTTCAATGACTGATGCGGTCGCAGGTGGTTGTAGTAGCGAACGATGGCGTAGAGAATCCGTCTTCGTTCTTCCCGCGAGATGAAGTGATGTTTCCGGAGCAGTCCTTTAATTGTCTTAATCACTCGTTCTGCTTTTCCGTTTGTCTGTGGACGGTATGGCCTTGTGAACTGCTGTGGAATGGAGTGGTGTGCGCACAGATGCTTAAACGCTCCCTTAAACTCTTTACCGTTGTCCGAATAGATGCACTCAATGGAGAACGGAAGCATAGTCAGCGCTTCATCAAGCACAATCGCTGCGCTGTAACTCGTTTGGTCGGGTAGGATGTCGGCAAACAGCGTGCGTGAGAAATCGTCAATGAATACATACAGATATTCCTTCGGTGTCGTGATGGCCTCGCCGGGAACGAGCGGCATAACTGACGAGTCAGTATGTACCATTTCGCCTGGGTGTTTCTTTACATATCGGTTTTCCCGTAATTCTCGCTTGAGTAGTTTCTTGCGTATTTTGCGCTCCGTCTTTTCTAGTTTCTTGAGCCCGTATTCAATAGTTCTGTACCGTAGGTTTTTGGACGAATAGTTTCCGAATACATCCAACTTGGCTTTATGGAACACTTCGTAGAGCGTCTTTCTAGATACGCGGTAATATCTTGCTAAATCCGATACACGATCTCCTCCCCGCCAGCGCCTATACGCTTCCTGTCGCTGGTACGGCAACAATTTGGTATTCTTATGCATACAAAAGGTGCGTTAACGATTAATGGTTTGAACACCGAAATCGTAGCGCACCTTTTGCCTTTTCAAAGAACTAATGTGTTACTAACCCGTAGTATATGTACAGAATATTCTGACAGAAAACGACTGTAGTGGTAAAGTCCTGTTTACAGAAGTCGTGTGCCCGTCCTGCGGGACTGGAACACCCGCATGGGTGAGCCAGTACGGATACGGCAAGTGTGTCCACGGGCACGATGTTGTGCCTGATGGAAAAGGGGGGATCACCGTATCCCACATACCAAGTAGCAGGGAAAACTCATCCCTGCACCCAAACCATAGGCACTTTTCTTGTCAGTAAGGAGTAAGGAAAAGTCCAGGTTTGGACCCTCGCTGGAAACAGCGAGGGTTTTTGTTTGTAAACATTCCCCGCCTCGCGGACTCGGCACCCCCTTCCAAGGGGGGATTTTAATTCTCCCCTTGAGGGGAGTACTCCGCCGATAGGCGGAGGGAGGGATGTATTCTTTTTATCCACACCCTGCCCACACCTTTTCCACAAGGCCATTGTATAATAGAAGTATTACCCAAGCGTAATGAACAGGCGGTTTGGTCTTCCGTTTGTTTCAGTTATTATTTATTAATTTAATATATTTTTATGTTAGACACATGGAGTTCGGTTTTGCAGGGGGCTTTTTCAGACCTCTGGTTTGGCATTGCAAGCTTTTTGCCACAACTCATTCTCGCGGTTGTTATTTTCGTAATTGGCTGGGCAGTAGGGAGCTTGCTCGGCAGAGTCGTGTCGCATATTGTTGGCGCGCTCAAGGTTGATTCGCTTTTGGAAAGCGCGCATGTAGACAATGTCTTGAAGCGTGGCGGGTTCAGCTTGGATTCGGGGCGATTCGTCGGCGGGTTGATAGAGTGGTTCGTCATTGTCGTATTCCTCGTTGCCTCGCTTGAGGTGCTCGGGTTGACGCAGGTTAACGCGTTTCTTCAGCAAGTGGTGCTTCTCTACTTGCCTCGCGTGATTGTCGCCGTCTTAATTCTCTTGGTCGCAGTCGTTATTGCGTCTGCGATGCAGCGGGTGGTGGTCGGCGCGGCAAAGGCGGCTGAAATTCGCTCAGCGAATTTCCTCGGGAGCGTTACGAAGTGGTCTATTTGGATTTTCGCCGTGCTTATGGCGCTATTCCAACTCGGAATTGCGGCGCCCTTTGTGCAGACGCTCTTTACTGGGGTTGTCGTGGCGCTCTCCATCGGGTTCGGCCTTGCGTTTGGGCTAGGCGGGCAGGATGCGGCGGCGGGCTTCCTCGCGAAAGTGCGCTCGGAAATCAAGAATCACAACTAACTGTTTGATTGTTGTTTTTCAACATAAAAAACGGCTCAGCGCGCGCTGAGCCGTTTTTTTCTACTAACTATTTCTTTACTAACTAAATAACCCCAGCCTTTTTAAGCGTCATGTAGGCGCCGTTCTTTTGTATGGTTTTAAGCCCGCGCGCCGACACTTTAATCGTTACATATTTCTTAAGTTCTGGTACGAAAACGCGCTTCTTTTGCATGTTGGGGTAACTCCTGCTTTTACCGCAGGGGTTGTATTGCGTAGCGCGCGTGCGGTTGCTGTACGCCCCGCGCATCATTGACGACTTTTTGGTAATTGCGCAAAAATTCATAGGTAATATATGCTACCATACTCCACATAAAACGCAAAATATATGGAGCTTGATATTATTTTCTCTATTCTTATTTTGATAATGTCCGTCGTGGTGCATGAGGTGTCGCACGGGCTTGTCGCCAACTACCTCGGCGACCCAACGGCGCGCCTTGCGGGGCGGCTCTCATTCAACCCGCTCAGACATCTTGATATTTTCGGCTCAATACTCGTGCCTCTGCTTCTTATTATGTCAAAAGCCGGCATCATTTTCGGATGGGCGAAGCCGGTGCCGGTAAACACATATAATTTGCGCTGGAAGTACGGAGAAGCACTCGTGTCGGGCGCGGGCCCTGCGTCCAACATTCTTATCGCGCTTGTTTTCGGTTTGCTTTTGCGGTTTTTCGGAAGCGCCTTGCCGATGTCATTTGTCGCTATTTCGGCGTCCGTCGTGTTTATAAACATCCTCCTCGCGCTTTTCAATCTTGTGCCGATTCCGCCTTTAGACGGCTCAAAGTTATTGTTTGCGTTTCTACCTTCTGGGTCGGCGTTCGCAGAATTTTTAGAGCGCTACTCACTTTTTATCTTACTCGCGTTCATTTTCTTCTTGTGGCAGTTTCTCGCACCAGTCGTCGGATTTCTCTTCCGCATTTTTACTGGAATAGGGGCGTAGGAGTGTGAGGGTTTGCATTTTTGCTTGGATTGTATTATATTTTGCCGACATGTCTACGATAAATCAGCTTATTCGGCGCGGTCGGAAAGAGCGCGTTCGCAAGAACAAAACGCCCGCGCTTACCAAAAGCTTCAATGTGCTCCGGAATAAGCCGGTGTTTTTCGATTCGCCTTTTAAGCGCGGTGTGTGCACAAAGGTTACGACCAAGACGCCACGCAAGCCGAACTCCGCTATACGCAAAATCGCGCGCGTTCGGCTTACAAACGGTATGGAAATTACCGCCTATATTCCGGGAATTGGGCACACCCTGCAAGAGCACTCGGTAGTCCTCGTGCGTGGTGGGCGTGTGAAGGATGTAAACTTGCGTTATACGATTGTGCGCGGCAAGCTTGACGCCGTGGGTGTGGAGAATCGCCGTAAAGGAAGGAGCCAATACGGCGTGAAAAAGCCGAAGACGGCTTAACGAAGTATGAGACGAAAAATTAAAAACAAAAAAGAGTTGTCGCCAGACGCACAGTATAATTCGCAGAAAGTTGCGAAGATGGTGAATTATGTAATGGAGCGCGGCAAAAAGGAGGCGGCGCGCAAAATCGTGTACGGCGCGTTCAAGGAAGTGAAAGAAAAAACAAAAAACGACCATCCGCTTGAAGTGTTTGAGACAGCGCTGAAAAATGTAACGCCACTTATGGAGGTGCGCTCGCGCCGCGTCGGCGGAGCGAATTACCAAGTGCCAGTGGAGGTGAGGGCTGAGCGCCGCCAGCTCTTGTCTATGAATTGGATTATTGACGCGGCGCGTGGGAAAAAAGGAAAGCCGATGCATATAAAACTTGCAGACGAAATTATTGCGGCGAGCAAGAACGAAGGCGAGGCGGTGAAGAAGCGCGAGAATGTGCACAAAATGGCAGAAGCAAACAAAGCATTTGCGCATTTTGCATGGTAAGTTGTATGCAGAATCGTTGCAGAAAATAAATACAATGTTAAGTCCATTGGAATATAGTATAGTTGCCATTCTTGCTTTTGTAAGTGTTGCTGTAGTTTTTCTTTCTTGGGATAAACAGGAGCGTTCGGTCTTAGGTTTTTTGATTTGGTACGGTATTGGTTTCTTGATAATCACCCTTATTTTTTGGTTAACTCGCTATATTTTGGGTTAGTTTTGTGTTACGCTGTCGGTATGAAGATTTTGACTTACAGGGTGCGGATTGAACCTGATGAGGGGGGGCGAGGATACATCGCCTATTTCCCTGCGCTTCCCGGTTGTCATACGCAAGGACATACTCTTGAAGAAACGATTGCGGCTGCACGAGAAGTGCTTGTCGGGTTTTTGCGTGTGATGAAAAGGCAAGGCAAGACGATTCCAGTTGAACGAATAAAAAAGTCTCCACTGTCTTTTGGTTTGTCAGTACGCCTATCTCGCAATTCTGTTTTAGCTTAATGAGCTATGGCGCGGCTTCCAAATCTAAAGACGAAGAAGTTGCTCGCGGTTTTGAAACGGGCGGGTTTTGTGCCATATGACCAAGAAGGAAGTCACTTGTACCTCCGACATTCACTCACAAAAATAACAACATCGGTTCCTATGCACAGCGGAGAAATCAACCGCAGCTTAATGAAACTTATTATAAAACAAGCAGGACTCTCAGAGAACGAATTCAGAAAATATCTTTGATTTTGCATTTTTGGTGGTTCTACGGTATTCTCAATTGACGCTTCTGCGTTTTTTAGTTTATGAATCGCGACTATCCACTTGAACGAGTTCGCAACTTCGGCATTATTGCGCATATTGACGCTGGTAAGACAACCACCAGCGAGCGCGTGCTTTTCTATACGGGAATGACTCACAAAATCGGCGAGGTGCACGAAGGCGATACCGTAACCGACTGGATGGAACAGGAGCGCGAGCGCGGCATTACGATTACCGCCGCCGCCATTACTTGTTTCTGGACGCCGTCGTATGTTGCGAACAAGATCGACAAAGAAAAGAAAATCCGTTTTAATGTTATTGATACACCCGGGCATATTGACTTTACTGCAGAGGTAAAGCGTAGCTTGCGCGTATTGGACGGCGCGGTCGTCGTGTTTGACGGGGTTGCTGGCGTTGAGCCGCAGAGCGAAACCAACTGGCGCTATGCCGACGAAGGCAAGGTGCCGCGCATCTGTTTTATTAACAAACTAGACCGCATGGGCGCGTCTTTTGAAAAATCCTACGCTTCCATTCTTGACCGACTGAACAAGCACGCGGTACGGATGCAAATTCCGATTGGGCTTGAAGAAAAGTTTGAGGGCGTTATAGACCTCCTCAAAATGAAGGCGTATTACTTTGAGGGCGAGAAGGGGATTGAGGTGATTGAAAAAGAAATCCCCGCAGAAGAGCTTGAAGATGCGAAAAAGTATAGACATGAATTAGTGGAACGGATTGTTGAAAATGACGATGCCCAAATGAGTGAGTATTTGGAAGGAAAAGAAATATCAGTAGACGCTCTTAAAAAGACACTTCGCAAAGCGGTAATTGCAAACAAGATTTTCCCAGTGCTTACCGGCTCCGCGCTCAAAAACAAAGGAGTACAACTAGTGCTTGATGCTGTGGTGGATTATCTTCCATCGCCTTTGGATATTCCGGCGATTTCGGCAATCAATCCAGAAACCAATGAACCGGTTGAACGGCACTCATCCGACGAAGAGCCGTTTTCCGCGCTCGTGTTTAAGTTGCAGACAGACCCGTTTGTAGGTCAGCTAGCATTTTTCCGCGTGTATTCTGGGGCGGTGGAAGCGGGCTCGTATGTGTACAATTCTACAACCGGGAGCCGCGAGCGATTGTCGCGCATTGTGCGCTTGCAAGCGGATAAGCGTGAAGAAGTGAAAAAGGTTTTTGCGGGAGAAATTGCCGCGGCGGTGGGGCTCAAAGATGCGAAGACCTCGCACACCCTGTGCGACGAGAAAAGCCCCGTCGTGCTTGAGCCGATTAAGTTTGCCGACCCGGTTATTTCTATGCGCATTGAGCCGAAGACAAAAGCCGACCAAGAGAAAATGGGTATGTCGCTCAAGCGCCTCTCGGACGAAGACCCGACTTTCAGAATTAAGAGCGATATGGAAACGGGCGAAACCGTCATTATGGGTATGGGTGAGTTGCAACTTGAAATTATGGTGGATAGAATGAAGCGCGAGTTTAGCGTGGAAGCGACTGTTGGCAAGCCGCAGGTTGCGTACAAAGAAACTATTCAAGGCGAGGCGGAAGTTGAAAACAAGTACATAAGGCAGACGGGCGGGCGCGGCCAGTACGGACATGTGAAGATTACCGTAAGACCAATGAAGCCGCTTGTTGAGGGTGCAAAAATTCCGAAAAACACGAAGCGGTATGATGACTTTGAGTTCATCAATTCCATCAAAGGCGGCATCATTCCGCAGGAATATATTCCTGCGGTAGAAAAAGGGTTGCGCGAGGGAATGGAGCGCGGCGTGGTCGCCGGCTTCCGACTCGTAAACATTTCGTGCGAGCTCTCGTACGGCTCGTATCACGAAGTGGACTCGTCAGAAATTGCGTTTAAGATTGCTGCGTCCCAAGCGATACAAGAGGCATGCCGCAAAGCTAGACCGGTGCTCCTTGAGCCGATTATGAAAGTGGAAGTGGTAACACCCGAAAAGTTTATGGGGGATGTGACGGGGCACCTGAACTCCAAGCGCGGCGAAGTGCAGAATGTATTTGACCGCGGTATGAGCAAGGTGGTGGACGCGAAAGTCCCGCTCGCGGAAATGTTCGGCTACATCACGACGCTTCGCTCAATGTCCGAAGGCCGCGCCTCGTTCAATATGGAGTTCTCGCATTATGCCGCGGTGCCGCCGAATGTTGCTATTGGTATTATTGAGGCGAGGAAATAAGAAAAGTGGTTGTGGATTGCGTTTTTGTGTGGGTTTGGTAGTATGGGGAGTGTGTCGCATAAAGCGACCGTAGGGTCGCTCTTTGTTTTGTTATAAACATTATTAGTAATATAATTATTAAAATATATGGCAGAAGAATTTAAACGCGATAAGCCGCATGTCAATGTCGGCACCATAGGGCATATTGACCACGGCAAGACGACCTTGACCGCAGCGATTTGCTCGGTTCAGGCGAAGAAGGGGCTTGCGAAAGAGCGCAGTTACGACGAAGTGGCGAAGGCGTCCGAAAAGGAGGGCCGCCGCGACCCGTCTAAAATTATTACCATTGCGATTTCGCATGTGGAATATTCTAGCGATGCGCGCCACTACGCGCATGTGGATTGCCCCGGGCACGCGGACTATGTGAAGAATATGATTACCGGCGCGGCGCAGATGGACGGCGCGATTTTGGTGGTGGACGCGGCTGATGGTCCGATGCCGCAGACCCGCGAACACATCTTGCTCGCGAAGCAAGTAGGCGTGCCGAAAGTTGTTGTGTTTTTGAACAAGTGCGATTTGGTAACAGATAAAGAACTGGTTGATTTGGTGGAAGAGGAAGTGCGCGAACTTTTGACCAAGAATGGCTTTGACGGAAAGGGCGCTCCAGTGATTCGCGGTTCTGCGCTAAAAGCAATTGAAGGCGACCCTGCGTGGGTTGCAAAAATTGATGAACTCTTGAAAGCGCTGGACACCTATATTACAGTTCCGCCACGCGAGGTGGATAAGCCATTCCTAATGCCGATTGAAGACATTTTCTCCATTGAAGGCCGCGGAACTGTGGTAACCGGACGCATTGAACGCGGTAAGGTGAAGGTTGGCGAGGAAGTGGAAATTGTTGGACTCAAGCCGACTGCGAAGACGACAGTTACCGGTATTGAGATGTTCAATAAATCCCTACAGGAAGGTTTAGCCGGCGACAACGCGGGTATTTTGCTTCGCGGTACTAAAAAAGAAGAGGTTCATCGCGGGCAAGTGCTTGCAAAAATCGGCTCTGTAACTCCTCATACCGACTTTGAAGCAGAGGTATATGTTTTGAAAAAGGAGGAAGGAGGTCGCCACACTCCATTCTTTACGGGCTACAAGCCGCAATTTTACATCCGCACGACCGATGTAACCGGCGAAGTAACGCTTCCGGAAGGCCGCGAGATGGTAATGCCTGGCGACACGGTTACTTTTAAGGTGAAGCTGGTCGCGCCAGTCGCGCTTGAGAATCAGACGCGCTTTGCGGTGCGCGAAGGAGGCAAAACTGTGGGCGCGGGTGTTGTAACGAAGATTGTCGCGTAAAATACCAATCTACGAATTATACTAATCTACAAATGACTACGAATAAGAAACATTAGTAGACATTCGTATCATTTGTAACATTCGTATATTGGTATATTCATTCGTATGGTAACTAAATCAACTACAAAAAAGAAAAGGGCAACTGCTCCAAAAAAAGCACCAACAGTGAAAAAAACCACAGTAAAGAAAACTGATGTTGCGAAACTTCGCATTCGCGTGCGCGCGTACGAACACAAGATTCTTGACGCATCCGTACGCCAGATTATGGACACGGCTGCGCGGTTTGACGCAACCGTACAAGGTCCGGTGCCGCTTCCTACAGAAATACGCAAGTACACGGTGAATCGCGGGGCGTTTGTGCACAAGAACGCGCGCGAACAATTTGAGATGCGCGCGCATAAACGCCTTGTAGACATCGTGAACCCATCGGGCAAACTCGTAGAGGCGCTCACCAACCTATCGCTCCCGTCTGGCGTGAATATTGAAGTAAAGATGCTATAAAAATAAAAACCGTCCGCCTTATGTGGACGGTTTTTATTTCTTTGACTTTTTTGCGGGGATTTGGTAGGGTGTTTCGTATTCTGCGTTCGCGGATGTTTTGATAGAACTAGAACCGCTGCGCCTTGGGCGCATGTTCAAAACTATGAAGTATATATTGGGTACAAAAATAAATATGTCCCAAATTTGGGACGAGCGGGGGAGATCTGTGCCGGTCACGCTCCTCGCGGTTTCGCCTAATGTGATAACACAGGTGAAGACGAAAGAAACGGACGGCTACGATGCCGTACAAGTCGGCTTCGGCGTGCGCAAGGCGAAAAATCTCACGAAGCCCGAAAAGGGGCATATGAAAACGCTCGGCAGTTTCCAGATATTAAAAGAGTGGCGTCTTGCTCAAGCTGCTACGGAAAAGGTGGGAGATAAAATTGAAGTGTCGGTTTTTAAGAGTGGCGATATTGTTGCGGTTTCCGGTATCTCCAAAGGCAAAGGGTTCCAGGGAGTTGTTAAGCGACACGGATTTCATGGTGGTAGCCGTACGCATGGGCAGAAGCACAGCGAGCGCGAGCCGGGTGCCATTGGCGGGCGTGGACGCGCGGGTGGGCGCGTGTCGCTCGGTATGCGCATGGCGGGGCGTATGGGAGGCGAGCGCGTAACGGTTAAAAATCTGGAAGTGGCGCAAGTGATACCCGATGAGAACTTGATTTTGCTCAAAGGCGCGGTGCCCGGTCGGCGCGGTTCGTTTATTGAGATTCGAGGATAATACGAGCTACGAACAAGACACGAAATTACAAAAAATATGGAATCAATTATTTACAACCAAAAAGGCGAACAATCTGGAAAGATCGCACTTCCGAAGAGCGTTTTTGGCGCGCGTTGGAACGCTGACCTCGTGCACCAAGTCGTTACTTCGCTTCTCTCCAGCGCGCGGCGCGGAACCGCGCACACCAAAACGCGCGGTGAGGTTTCTGGGGGCGGCAAGAAGCCGTGGAAGCAAAAAGGCACAGGCCGCGCGCGCCACGGCTCTACGCGCTCGCCACTGTGGGTTGGAGGCGGCGTTACGCACGGACCGCGCTCGGACAAGAATTATGCGCGCGCAGTCAACAGTAAAATGGCGGCACGCGCGCTTGCGTCCGTCCTTTCTCAAAAGCTCAAAGACGGCGAGATTGTATTTGTGGAGTCACTTTTGTTTGATGCGCCGAAGACCGCGCGCGCAAAAGATACACTCACTGCGTTGGCGAAAGCTGGTTTTACACACATCGTGTCCAAAAAACAAAACGCCGCGTTTGTCGGTCTTGCAGGTAGCGAGCCCATTGCGAAAAAGAGTTTCCGAAATCTCGGAAACATTTCCGTAGGGGAGTGGCGCAATCTGAACGCCGCAGAAGTGCTTCGCAACAAGTATCTTGTTTTTTCCGAGCCGGAAAAAGCCGTGAAGTTTTTTGAAGAAAAATTAAAATAATATGTCTTTACTTAACTTAGGAAGAAAGAAAAAAGAAGCGTTGAAATCGGCAGAAAAACCGATTGTTGTCTCCGCGCCGAAGAAACTTGCCGTATCGACAGAGAAAGAGAAAAAGGGCGCGTCAAGTGTTTTTGCGCACTTCATTGAACGCCCGCGTATATCGGAGAAGGCGACAACGCTTGCTACGGAAAGTTGCTATGTGTTTGAGGTGTCGCGAACAGCGAACAAATATTTGATTGCGCAAGCTGTGAAGGCGCTGTATAACGCAGTTCCGAAGCAGGTGCGAATGCTTCCAATTCCGAAGAAAAAACTGTTCGCGCGCGGCAAGCTCGGAACAACTGGCGGCGGGAAAAAAGCGTATGTGTTTCTGAAGAAAGGCGACAAAATTGAATTATAATTATGAAAATATATAAACCCACAACTCCGTCGCGCCAACATATGACCGGTATTGATTATCGGAAGCTTTTGTCTGGTCATAGACCGCACAAGAAACTCGTCTTCGGCGGCAAGCGCAGTGTCGGACGAAACGCATTCGGCAGGATTACCGTGCGGCACAAAGGCGGCGGGCATAAGCGGCTTTTCCGCGATGTTGATTTTGTGTACGATAAACACGACATTCCGGCGCGCATCGCGTCCATTGAATACGACCCGAACCGCACGGGGTTCATCGGTCTAGCCGTGTACGCAGATGGCGAAAAGCGCTATGTGCTTTTACCGCAGAGCGTAAAGTCGGGCGATTCGTTCATCGTTTCAGAAAAGGCGGAAGTGAAGCCGGCGAATCGCTTACCCATCGGCAAGATTCCAGTTGGCGCGTTTGTGTACAACATTTCTTTCCGTCTAGATGGAGCGTCTGCGCTCGCGCGCTCGGCAGGTAATTACGCAGAAATTGTCGGTCATGATGCCGGCTATACGCTTCTAAAATTACCCTCTACTGAAATACGCAAAGTGTTATCTAAAGCATGGGCGTGTATCGGCGCGGTTTCCAATGAAGAAAATTATCTCGTGCATATCGGCAAGGCGGGGCGCTCGCGCTGGCTCGGCATTCGCCCGACCGTGCGCGGCTCGGCAATGAACCCGGTTGACCACCCGAAGGGAGGCGGCGAAGGTAAGCAGCCGCGCGGACGCAGGCGCGAAATCAATGTGTACGGTAAGCCGACCGGCAAGGGGCAGAAAACCCGCCGTCCGAAAAAATACTCCAATGTCTTTATCGTCTCGCGGCGCAAGGTCGGCAAGAGTCGCACTCAAAGCATGCAATAATCTCGGATGCGAGATTAAGTAAATCTCTTTTCGATACTCTTCCAGTTAATTGCTATAGCAAGTAGTTGGAATAGTGAACGTGGCGAGTAGTAAAAAACATACAAAGAAAGACCCGCGAACATATTTCAGCTTTGCAAAAGAAGAAAGCCGTCAAGAATTGTTTGACGGCTTCATTGTTTATCGGAGGACCCTATCATACGCTCTCGCATGTGATTTTCTACGGGCTTCATCATAGGCCTGAATTTCAGGTTCAACTCCATTTGCAACTTCTACCCAGTATTTTTTCCAATCAGTTTGTGCGAGAATTCTTTGAATTCGTCTGCGTTCTTTAGTTTTCATATTTTGTTTTTGTTCGTCCATTTATAGATTAGCATATTTATTAAGTTGACCTTCTGTGTTCTTTTCTGTTAGTATGCGTAAACGCTCTTTTCCCGGGCGTTTTACATTTATATGAGCCGTTCAGCATCAAAAGGACCGTTTGTGGACCCGCGCATCGTTAAGAAGATTGCGGGCAAGAAGCCGGAGAACACTCCGCCGGTGAAGATGTGGGCGCGCGCATCCGTCATTTCTCCTGAAATGGTCGGTTTTAAGTTTCTCGTGCATAACGGAAAGGATTTCCCCGAAGTGCTGGTTACTGAAGAAATGGTCGGGCACAGGTTCGGCGAATTTTCGCTCACGCGCAAGTTCGTTAAGCACGGAGGTAAGATGCAAAAGGACCAAGAAGCGAAAGCGAAGGAGTCCGAAATTGCGTCTGCACAAGCGGCAAAAGCGGCAACAGAAGCAAAGAAATAACATGAAGGCGCAACTGAACAATTTGCGAATGTCTCCACGCAAAGTGCGCCTTGTGGCGGACACGGTGCGTGGCAAGAGTGTCGCAGAGGCGCGCGCCATACTTTCTTTTATGCCGAAGGTGTCGGCGCTTCCGCTTCTTAAGCTTTTGGACGGCGCGGTAAAGAATGCGGCGAATGTGGGAAATACATCCGATGTATCCGCGCTTAAGGTTTCCGAATTATATGTCAATCAAGGCAAGACCTTGAAGCGGCATATGCCGCGTGCGCACGGTTCTGCGTACCAGATATTAAAGCGCACTAGCAAAATCACTCTTATTCTTGCAGACAAGAGTAAATAATTTTATGTCCCATACCGTTCATCCATATGCGCATAGAATAGGAATTATCCGCGACTGGAAAAGCCGATGGTTTGGCGTGAAAGACGCCTACCGCGACACGCTCCGCCGCGACATCATCATCCGCGAATTTTTAGCGAAGCGCCTGCGCGGAATGTATGTGTCCGATATCATCATTGAGCGCGGCGCGAAGAAGTTTCGTGTAGTCGTAAAGACCGCGCGCCCGGGGCTTCTTGTTGGTAGGGGCGGCGAAGGCGCGGTAAAAATGAAAGATGATTTGAATAGATATTTGCAGAGAAAGGGGGCGTTAAGCAAAGAGGAGATGCGTTTGGATATTGAAGAAGTGCGTTCGCCTGAGGGGAGCGCGGCAATCGTCGCTCAAATGATTGCAGAGGGTTTGGAAAAACGACTTCCGTTCCGCCGCGTAATGAAGCAGACAATTGAAAAAGTAATGGCAAATCGCGATGTGAAGGGAGTAAAGATTTACCTTGGCGGGCGGCTCGGTGGTGCGGAAATGGCGCGCTCGGAGTCAATGCTCAAGGGCCGTGTGCCGCTTCAGACACTTCGCGCCGACATTGACTTCGCGCGCGAGCGCGCGGTGCTTCCGTACGGCGACATCGGTATCAAGGTGTGGATTTACAAAGGTGAGATTTTTGAGAAAGATAAGAAATAAACCAAAATCATGTTATTGCCAAAAAAAGTAAAATTTCGCAAATGGCACACGATGCGCCGCAATCCTGCGCGCGGAGGCGTTGACGCGCGTGGCTCAAGTGTTTCGTTCGGCTCGTTCGGGCTCAAGGCGATTGCGCCGGGTCGCATCCGTTCAAATCAAATTGAGGCGGCGCGCAAAGTCGCGTCGCGCGAAGCCGGCAAGAGCGGCAAAATTTGGATTCGCATCTTTCCCGACCGCCCATACACGGCGAAGCCGCCAGAAGTCGGTATGGGGAAGGGCAAGGGCGATCCGCAAGGGTACTGCATAGAGGTGCGTCCTGGGCGTGTGCTTTTTGAAGTGGATGGCTTATCGCTTGAGGCGGCTACCGAAACGCTCCGCAAGGCGGGTACAAAGTTGCCCGTGAAGACGAAAGTTGTTGCGCGATAATGCGGTTTGAGTATTTTATATAAATAAGGTATCGTGCTATGTTGCTCTCTATGGAAACAGAAACGAAAAATGAAAAAACTGGCCGAGTTCTCCGAGGAACTGTCGTGTCCGACAAAATGAAGGACACGGTGGTAGTTGCCGTAAATCGCCTCGTGAAGCACCCAAAATACAAGAAATTTATGCGCATAACGAAGCGTTACAAGGCGCACGATGCTGGCAACACGAAGCATACCGGCGATTCCGTTGAAATTATTGAATGCCGCCCAATTTCCAAAGACAAGCATTTTAAGATTGTGTAATTTTTATGTTGCAACCGCGCGCCATCGTGAATATTGCAGATAATTCGGGCGGCAAAATCGGCCGCATTTTTAAGGTGCTTGGCGGTTCGCGCAAGCGCTATGCGGGCATTGGCGAGGTAGTCGTGTTGTCGGTGCAAAAGGCGGAGCCGCGCAAGACCGTCAAAAAGAAAGACATTCACCACGCGGTTATCGTGCGGAGCAGGAATGCCGTGCGCCGCGCGGATGGCTCGTACATTCGTTTTGATGAAAACGCCGTCGTGTTGGTAGACAAGGCGAAACACGAACCCATCGGCGGCCGCGTGTTCGGTCCAATTCCGCGCGAGATTGCTGAGATGGGTTTTACCGGGATTTCATCAAAAGCGGAAGAAATTGTCTAATCAACTTTTATGAAAATACACAAAGGAGATATTGTGAAGATACTTGCTGGCAGGGACCGCGGAAAAAGCGGCAAGGTGCTTGAGGCATTTCCAAAGAAGGAGCGCGTGCTTGTTGAGGGTGTCAATAAAGTAAAAAAGCACGAGCGGCCGCGCAAGGCGAACCAGAAAGGGCAGGTCGTGGAGCGCGCAATGCCGATACATATTTCCAATGTTGCGTTGGTGAAGAAGAAATAACGCATATGAAAACCATCAAGAAAAAAGAGGGAGAGGCGTTTGAGGCGCTGAAAAAGGAATTCTGCTATGCAAATATTATGCAAGCACCGCGCGTGAAAAGCGTGTCTGTGTCTGTAGGTACTGGTTCATTCAAAGACAAAAAGAAGATTGATATTGTATTAGACCGCCTTGCGAAAATTACAGGACAGAAACCCTCCCCACGCGGCGCGAAAAAGTCCATCGCGTCGTTTAAGTCGCGCGAGGGAGATGTGGTGGGCGCGCTCGTCACCCTGCGCGGGCCGCAAATGTTCGGATTTTTAGATAAACTTGTACAAGTTGCTCTGCCGCGCACAAAGGACTTTCGCGGCATACCCCCGTCCGCAATTGACGAGATGGGGAACATCACCATAGGTGTGCGTGAGCACACCGTATTTCCGGAAACCGCAGACGAAGAATTGAAGGATGTCTTTGGTATGGGCATTACGATTGTAACGACTGCAAAAAACCGCGCCGAAGCTCGCGCCTTCCTTACGCATCTCGGCTTTCCGTTCTCCAAGCACGAAAAAGGGAGGAAGTAACAAAGTTTTCTCAGATTTTTGACATTCCGTATTGGTTTTGATACGATAGGAGGACGCTCGTGGGGGCGTTTAATTTTGTATGGCTAAGACCTCAGTCATTGCGCGCGCGCTTAAAAAACCGAAGTTTAGCACCCGCCTCGTGCGGCGCTGTTTTCGTTGTGGTAGGAAGCGCGCTTATATGCGCGATTTCGGAATGTGCCGCATCTGCTTCCGCGAGCTTGCGAACGATGGTCTAATTCCGGGGGTGCGCAAGTCCAGCTGGTAACTTTTTTATGGATTCAATTTCAAACATTGTAACTCGATTGAAGAATGCGGCGCGCGCGAAGCGCCAAGGCATAACTATGCCGCATTCAAAGTTTGCGGAAGCGGCGCTAAAAGCACTTCACCGCGCGGGGTATGTGGAAAGCGTAAGCTCGCGTGGCGAGAACCATAAGCGCTCGCTTGAGGCGACGCTAAAGTACGAGAGTGGCTCGCCGGTTTTCAATGAAGTCCGCCGCATTTCCAAGCCGTCGCGCCGCTTGTACCGCGCCGCAAACGAGATTCGCCGAGTGCGCGCGGGATACGGCAAAATGTTCTTAACTACTTCGCGCGGAATTATGACCGACAATGAAGCGCGCAAGGCAAAAATCGGCGGCGAACCGCTTTTTCAGATTTGGTAATAAAAATTATGAGCCGCCTTGCGAAAAAACCAATTGTGATTCCCGAGAAAACCGCTGTAACGGTAGCGGGTTCTTTCGTAACCGTAAAAGGTGCGTCCGCGACTCTTTCGCGCACATTCCACCCGGCGGTCAGCATTAAGAACGAAAACAATGTCATCTCCGTTGCCCTTTCTGGGAATTCGCCGAAGTTGAAACCACTCGTCGGTACTACTGTCGCACACATAAAGAATATGATTGCTGGGTCCAACAAGCCGTTTGAAAAGAATCTCGTTGTTGAGGGGATTGGATTTAAAGCAGATGTAAAAGGGAGTACACTCACACTCTCGCTCGGGTTCACACATCCAGTAATAGTATCTATCCCGCAAGGGCTAGTAGTTACTGCGGAAAAGAATGTGATAAAAGTTGTTGGTCCTGACATTGAGACAGTCGGGCAGTTTGCGGCTTTTGTACGCGAACGACGCAAGCCAGAGCCGTACAAAGGCAAGGGTATCCGATACGAAAACGAAGTTATCCGCAGAAAGCAAGGTAAAAAAACAGTATAGTTACAATTTCTTTATTCGTAGTCATTCGTAGTCATTCGTAGATTCGTATTGTTCGTATATTCGTATATTAAGTTTATGAAATCAAAAACACTCAAAAGAGAACGACGTCACCGTCGCATTCGCGCGAAGGTTATTGGTACTCCCGAACGACCTCGGCTTTCCGTTTTCCGTTCCAATCACTTTTTGTCGGCGCAAGTTATTGATGATTCTACGCGCGCGACGCTCGCGGCTGTATCAACGCGCGCCGTAAAGGGAAAAACGCCGCTTGAAAAGGCGCGGAGTGCCGGAGAGGCGGTCGCCGCGGCGGCTATAAAAAAAGGTGTTAAAAAAGCGGCGTTTGACCGCGGCGGGTATGGCTATTTGGGGGCAGTGCGCGCGTTTGCAGAAGGCGCGCGCGCGGGCGGACTTGAGTTTTAGATACAAAGACGGTAGTTTTACAAAATACTATGAACGATTCTATTTCAACAGAACCAAAGAAGGATGCGATGGGTGAAGCGCCCGTTTCTGCTCCAAGCGCGGCGGAGGCGCACGCACCTGTTCGTGCGGGTGCAGGAGACGGACAGCGTCGCGAGCCGCGTCGCAACGAGCGCCGACGCGCACGCCCCGAGCGGGCAAAGCCGGAGTTTGATGAAAAACTCTTGGCGCTCAAGCGCGTTGCGCGTGTTGCTGCGGGAGGCAGACGGTTCAACTTTAGCGCGGCGGTTGTTGTGGGGAATCGGCGCGGCGCGGTGGGCGTTGCGGTCGGCAAAGGCGCAGACACGGCACTCGCGATGGAAAAGGCAACGCGGAATGCGCGCAAAAACGCCGTGCGGCCGCACCTGACGCATGATATGTCCATTCCACACGAAGCGCGCGCTAAGTACTCTAGTGCCATTGTGGAAATACGGCCGGCGCGCGGAAGAGGTCTTGTTGCCGGAAGCGCGGCACGCGCAGTGCTTGAACTTGCTGGTGTAAAAGATGTGTCTGCGAAAGTGCTCACCGGAAGCAAAAATAAATTGAATATTGCGCAAGCAACAATCAAAGCATTATCAACACTACAAAAACCGAGATTGGAGAAATCCATCCCTCAATCCCTTCCTTTATAAAGGAAGGGACTCAGGAAAGGATTTTAAGTATATGCAACTAAACACTTTACAACGGGTTCATCCGAATCAACGCTCCGCGCAAGTTGGGCGTGGTGGGAAGCGCGGTAAAACGAGCGGTCGCGGCGGCAAGGGGCAGACCGCGCGTGCAGGCAACAAGCCGCGCCCGGAGTTCCGCGACGCACTGATGAAGATACCGAAACAGCGCGGGCGCGGCACAAACACCTTTAAATCATTTCAGCCAAGACCGGATATTGTGTCCATTGCCGATCTTGAACGCGCGTTTTCTCATGGCGATACCGTTACGGCAGAGTCGCTTCTCGCAAAAGGGCTTATTCAGAAGCGCTCGGGGAATATGCCTCAAGTAAAAATTCTTGGAGACGGTGTTCTTACGAAGAAGCTCGCTGTGAGCGGCTGTGCCGCGTCGGCAAGCGCGCGGAAGAAAATAGAAGCGGCAGGAGGTTTAATCTCATGACTTCTTTTTTACAAAAAGCAAAGCTTGTCTTTACCGATAAGGTGCTCCGCAAGCGCATTCTGTTTGTTGCCGGCGCGTTTGTGCTTTTCCGACTTCTTGCTTCCGTGCCAATTCCTGGGATTGACGAAACACGCCTCGCGCGCCTTCTGGAGGGCAATCAATTTCTTGGGCTTTTCAATATTTTCTCCGGCGGCGGGCTTGATAACCTCTCTATTGTTATGTTGGGAGTCGGCCCGTACATCACGGCCTCCATCATTATGCAGCTCTTGACGATGGTATTTCCAAAGCTCAAAGCACTATATCACGAAGAAGGGGAGCTCGGCAGAAAACGGTTTGCGCAATACTCGCGCCTTTTAACGCTTCCGCTCGCGCTAATTTCCAGTTTCGGATTTTTAGTTCTGCTTTCGCGGCAAGGCGTGCTCGGAGACCTGTCTTCTTTTGCAACACTTATAAATATGTCGCTGGTGGTTGCCGGCGCTTTCCTGCTTATGTGGATTGGCGAGCTCGCGACTGAGTTCGGCATCGGAAGCGGCGTATCGCTCATCATTTTTGCGGGCATTGTATCAGGAATCCCGAAAGGAATCACAGCGCTTGCACTCTCTTTTGACCCATCGCAGATTCCGCTCTATGTAGCGTTTCTTGTTGCGGCGCTCGCAGTGATTTACGGTGTCGTGGTGGTGAGTGAGGCGGAACGACCTGTGCCGATAACTTACGCGAAGCGCGTGCGGGGGATGAAGCAATATGGCGGCGTATCTACCTACTTGCCCCTCCGCGTCAATCAGGCGGGTGTGATTCCGATTATCTTTGCGCTCTCCATTCTTTTGTTCCCGCAAATGATTTTGAGTTTTACGGCGAATGTAAGCAATCCGCTTGTGCAGAAAATTGCATCAACGCTTCTCGCCCTTTTCTCAAATGGATGGTTTTATTCCTCTTTGTACTTCCTGCTTGTGCTTGTCTTTACCTATTTTTATACCGCAGTTACCTTTGAGCCGGAATCGGTTGCGACCAATTTGCAAAAAAACGGAGCGTTCGTGCCGGGAGTTCGCCCAGGGCGCGCAACCGCAGAATATCTTTCTAAAATCGTAACGCGCATTACGCTTGTCGGAGCGGTATTCCTCGCGCTTGTTGCCGTGCTCCCTCTCGCGATGCAAGGAGTTACCGGAAACACCAACCTCGCTATCGGCGGCACCGCGCTCCTCATTGTCGTCTCCGTCGTGCTTGATTTGGTAAAGAAAATAGACGCGCAGGTCGCGATGCGAGAGTACTAGAATCTTTCCTCTCGCCCTTTTCCAAAGGGGGAGTACCCGAGCGAAGCGAGGGGGAGGGGGTGATTTTACAGTTCAAATAAACCCCTCCGCCTCGCGGACTCGGCACCTCCCCTTAGGTTAAGGGCAGGAGGTTAATACATAAAATAAAAAAACGCACGGACTTTTGGTCCGTGCGGTGGATAGTTCGCCTTATCGGTTGTGTCCAAATTCCAATGTTTGGTCATTTAGGAGTCGGAGCACTTCCTCATTTTTGCCCGCTTCTGCTGCCACGCGGATTTTCTTGACATGCGCGAAAGCGGCTTCTACATTTTCTCGCACAAGGTTGAATCTGTATCGGAAGTCCTCAACTGTGGCTCCTCCCGCCATCATGAGTCCGATCTTATGTGTGTCCACATGATGTATGGTTGTGAGCAAACATAGTTCCAAGTTACCATTTTCTTTCATAAGCCCTTTCTTTTTTGTTTTGATTTTAAGCCGTCTTTCCAAAGAACGACTGCGTACAAGTTAGCATAATGCACAGATTCTGTCAATGTTTGTGAACGCGCTATTTCGCGTTACTATTCCTATGTATTATTCGTAGCCATTCGCAGATTCGTATTGTTCGTATTGTTCGTATATTCGTATGTTTAACTCACCACAAACCTTTATGTTCATCGGGCGGAGCGGGTGCGGCAAGGGCACGCAGGCGGCGCTTTTGCATGATTATATTAAAAAGCAAGACCAGAAACGGGAGATTTTAATGATTGAGACGGGCGTGAAAATCCGCGCGTTTATCGCGGAGGAAAAAGGATACGCCGCGGAACTCTCGCGCGAGATTTACGACGCCGGCGTGCTACAGCCCGGGTTCCTTACAACATGGACATGGTCGTCGGTTTTGATAAAAGAACTTCGCGAAGACATGAATCTTATGTTTGACGGCACGCCGCGGCGTATTCTTGAAGCGCACTTGCTTGATTCCGCCTTTACCTTTTTTAAGCGCGAAAAGCCGCATCTCATATTCCTCAATGTATCGCGCGAATGGGCGTGCGAGCGGCTTCTCGCGCGCAAACGGATGGACGATGGTAAGAAAGATATTGACGCTCGCCTCGCGTGGTACGACACCGAGGTTGTGCCGGCAATTGAGTTTTACCGCAATAATTCTGATTATCGTTTCCACAACATCAACGGCGAGCAGGAAATTGCAAAAGTACATTTTGATGTTATAAAGTCTTTGTGATTTCCATTAAATCAAAAGAAGAGATAGTGACTTTGCGCGAAGGGGGCAAACGGCTCGCTTCTATTTTGTCGCGTGTGGTGGAGGCGGTGCGCCATGGCGTACCGTCGCTTGAGCTGGATGCGCTCGCGCGACGCCTGATTGCGGAAGGTGGAGATACTCCGTCTTTTCTTAATTATCAGGGAAAGGGCGACAAGAAAAAATTTCCCTCGGCACTGTGCGTGTCGGTGAACGAAGAGGTGGTGCACGGAGTTCCGAGCGCGGAAAAGATTTTACAAGAAGGCGATATTGTCGGTGTTGACCTAGGGCTATTTCATAAAGGATTGTGTACAGACGCGGCAATTACTGTGCCAGTCGGCGAAATAAGCGAAGAGTCACGAAAGCTTTTGGAAGTTACAAAACAAGCGCTCGCGCGCGGCGTTGCCGCCGCGCGAACAGGCGCGACTATTGGCGACATTGGGTACGCCGTGGAATCGTTTGTAAAGTCGCAGAGTAATTTTGGGATCGTGCGCGCTCTTTCGGGGCACGGTGTCGGCTATGCAGTACACGAGGAGCCGTTTGTGCCGAATTATGGAAAGCAGGGCGAAGGTATTAAACTTGAAGCGGGGATGGTGCTTGCGATTGAGCCAATGCTTACGCTCGGCGGCGAGAAAGTCGTGATAAGCCACGACGGATTTGCGTTCCGCACGAAAGATGGTAGCCGTTCCGCGCACTTTGAGCACACAATCGCGATTACCGAAAACGAAGTTGAAGTATTAACAAGGTGTTGATTATATCGCGGATTTTTGCTATACTTTTCTTTATCTATGGAAAATCGTATTTTTACGGCAATATATAAAAAGACGGGCGCGTGGATAAGCGCGTGGATTGAGGAAATTCCAGGTGTGAACACGCAAGGAAAGACGCGAAAAGAAGCGCAGGAGAATCTAAAAGAAGCGCTCTTTTTGACTTTGGTTTCTCGTCGCGAACTTTCTAAATTGCAGCACAAGACGGGGTTGCATCGGCAACTCTTGCAAGTGCGCGTGCCCGCGTAATTGCTATGAAACGGCGGGAACTCATAGCGCACCTTGAAGCAAATGGTTGTCTTTTGCTTCGTGAGGGTTCAAAACATTCAATGTACTTTCATAAAGGAAACCAGACGACATCCAGCGTGCCTCGCCACAACGAAGTTAATAATTTTCTTGCTAAAAAGATATGCAACGACCTCGGTATTGATACATTTGGTATGAAAAAATAACACATGAAAATCCCTCACCCAAAAACAGAACGGACACTAGTGCTCATAAAGCCTGACGGCGTTCAACGCTCGCTTATCGGCGAAATTATCGGGCGCTACGAACGCTCGGGTCTCAAGCTTGCCGGGCTTAAGATGTGCATACCGACCGAGGCGCACATTGAAGAACATTATTCGTTGGACCCCGCGTGGCGGCGCGTGACGGGAGAGAAAACGATAAAGGGCTACGAAAGCAAAGGGCTCACCCCGCCATCGCGCGACCCGCTTGAGATTACCGCGCGCATTCTCGCGAACCTCAAAAAGTATCTTGCGAGCGGTCCTGTCATCGCAATGGCGTGGCAAGGTGCGCACGCGGTTGCTATTGTGCGTAAGCTGACCGGCGGTACCGAACCATTAACATCAGATGTAGGCACGATTCGCGGCGATTTTGTACTTGATTCCTACCAAATGTCGGACACAGACGGCAGGGCAGTGCGCAACCTCGTGCACGCCTCTGGCTCCGTTAAAGAAGCGGAAGCGGAACTTGCACACTGGTTTTCTAAAAAAGAATTGATTGGCTATCGCCTTATTAGCGAGCAGATTTTGTACGATGTGAATCTGGACGGGTTGCTGGAATAACATTGTATTTGTGGTTGTTTTGTGATAGTTTGCAGGGTGGATTGTGAATTGTAACAAAAGGACAAAAATGCAGACAAAAGCGCTTATTTTTGACGCAGACGGAATGGTTGTGCACGGGACGCGATTTAGTATCCGCTTGGAAAAGGAGTTCGGCATCTCAACTGAAATAACAGCTCCTTTTTTCCGAAACGAATTTCAACTATGCTTGATTGGGAAGATAGACCTCAAGGTAGCACTCGTTCCTTATCTGAGACAGTGGAATTGGAAGGGAAGTGTTGATGAATTTCTTCGTGTTTGGTTTGCTGATGAACACACACAAATAGACACACGCTTCGTGTCAATTATTGGACGTATAAGGGAAAAAGGAACACAGGTGCATCTCGCGACCAATAATGAGAAATACCGCATTCACTACCTCGTCGAGACGCGCGGTCTTGGAAAATGGTTTGACGGCATTTTTTCTTCTGCAGACATTGGCGCTAAGAAAACTGATATCGGCTTCTGGAATCATATCTTCGTCCACTACTGCAGATTTTCCAAGAAATCAGTTACTGTCTGGGATGACGATGAGGAAAATCTAAAAGTGGCAGAAGCTTTTGGTTTGTGTACTGAGCACTATAAGAATTTCGATGGTTTTGTTCAGAAAACCAAAATGTTTTTGGAATAGCATGGACTGCGAGCAAGTGCTCGCAGTTTTCTTTTGAATACGCAAGTTTAACGGATTCTAATGGTGTTTTCGGTGGCGACCGTGAATTTTCCGCTCAATTTTTCACCATGTTGTTTGAGCACACTCGCAATTACCGATGTGATATTTCCGTAGTTTTCTTTTTGGAGTCGCAGAAACAACACACCGACATGTTGTTTGGAATCTCTAAAAACCAGCGTACCAAAATCTCGATCAAGCGTGACTATAATTCGTCTTTCTTAGCGCGTTTCAGAACGGAATGATCTGTCGCGCTAGAAGAATTCTCTAGAATACTTACCACATCAAAACCATTCCGGCGAAGATCTTGTGTGGTTCGCACTCCTATATTTTCATCAAGCAAAAGCCGCAACTTTTCCATGATATGTTGTTTTGAGCGGATACACTAGTTCTTCTTCAACGAGCGCCGCGGCATATTCAATAGCGGCCTGAATATCTTCGGTTTGCAGATTCGGATAATTTTCAAGGATTGTTTTCGGTTCCAGTCCTTGCGCCAACTGACGCAAAACAAGCTCCACTGTTATCCGTGTGCCTTTAACGACTGGCTTTCCAAGCATAATGTTTGGGTTTGTTTCAATGCGTTCGTTCATACACACCTAATAGTAGAGGATTATATTATTTTAGTCAAACCGTGCTCTGACAGGCTAATGGCGGATTAAATGCCCCCGCCTCATCTCCGAACAGATTTTGTATGATGTGAATCTGGACGGGTTGCTGGAGTAATTAATTCTTAACAGATACGCCCGGAGGGACTCGAACCCCCAACAAATCGCGTATAAGGCGACTGCTCTACCATTGAGCTACGGGCGTGCATTGAAATCGTAACGCAAAGAAGCAATGGCCGCAATAAGAAACCCCCGCCGCGCAATGCACAGCGCGGCGGGGGCGGAGGAACTTGGCTCATCTAGAGCCGGTCTAGCAAATCTTCGCGAAACGCTTCACGGACGCGATAGTTGAAATGATTGGCGGTCGCTCTTTCTTCCGATGTTCGCATTTGAAGAATGTGTGTGGGAGCGGTCTGCGCAGGTTTTTGTTTGCGTCTTTGCGTATTGCGTTTGTAGATTTTTGGTGTGCGCGCCATAACATCTCGCTTTCTTGAATTAAAAAAACTATTTCCACCTATAATCTTACCGCATGGTGTATTTTTTGCAAGTTAAATCTCTTGTTTCTTTTTCGGCACGATTCCGTTGGCGATAAGGAGCTTTTCAAACTCGTCGCGTTCAATTGTTTCCACCTCAATAAGTTTTTTTGCAATTGTGTCCAGTGCTTTTCTGTGTTTCTTCAAGATGTCGGTGGCGCGCCCTTCCGCCTCCGACATAATGCGCGCGACTTCCGAGTCAACAACAGATCCAACTTTTTCCGAATATTCCCGCGCCGCATACTCTCCGCCAAAAGGCGACAGCCCCGCCGATTCTTCCAGCGCAATCGGCCCTATTTTATCCGACATACCGTAGCGCGTTACCATATCGCGTGCAAGCGCGGTCGCGACTGCGAGGTCGTTTGATGAGCCAGTTGTGAGGTCGTCAAAGAGCATCTTTTCGGCAACGAACCCACCGAGCGATACGGCGATATCGTCCAGAAACTCTTTGCGGGATTGAAGTTTTCTATCTTCAATCGGAAGCTTTAGTGTATATCCCGCAGCGCGCCCGCGTGAGATGATGGACACTTTGTGCACCGGGTCGGCGTGTTCAAGAACTGACGCCGCGAGCGCGTGCCCCGCTTCGTGGTATGCGGTTATCTCTTTTTCTTTCACCGACAAGAGGTGGCTACGGCGTTCGGGGCCGAGCATTACTTTTTCAATTGAGCGAATTAGGTCGTATTGCGTTACAGTGGCGCGGTTTTCGCGCGCGGCGAGAATCGCACTTTCGTTCATAAGAGAATAAAGGTCAGCACCGGAGAAACCTGGTGTGCGCTCGGCAATCACGCGCAAGTTCACATCTTCAAACAAGGGCTTGCCGCGCGCATGGATTTTAAGGATTTCCTCGCGGTCGCCGCGGTCGGGCAAATCCACCACCACGCGCCGGTCAAAGCGCCCCGGGCGCACAAGCGCGGGGTCCAGCACATCTGGACGGTTCGTCGCCGCCATCACAACGAGGCGGTCAGTCGGTTCAAAGCCGTCTAGTTCCACAAGGATTTGATTGAGCGTCTGCTCGCGCTCGTCGTTGCCGCCGCCCATTCCGCCGCCGCGCACGCGCCCAACCGCGTCAATTTCGTCTATAAAAATAATGGACGGCGCTGACTTTTTCGCCATATTAAAGAGGTCGCGCACGCGCGAGGCGCCCACTCCCACAAACATTTCCACAAATTCCGAGCCGGAGATGGAAAAAAATGGGACATTCGCTTCGCCGGCGACCGCGCGCGCGAGAAGCGTCTTACCAGTTCCCGACGCGCCCATTAGGAGCACTCCTTTTGGGATTTGCGCGCCGATGTCTAGAAACTTTTTCGGATTTTTGAGAAAATCAACAATTTCTTTTAATTCCTCTTTCGCTTCTTTCGCGCCCGCAACATCTTTGAACGAAACCTTCTGCTTTTTATCGTGCGGGAAGATTATGCGAGCTTTTGACTGCCCGAACGAAAGCGCCTGCATTCCAGCGCCGCGCACTTGGCGCGACAAAAACCAGATTAGGAAAGCGAGCAGGAGAATAGGTAATAGAAATGGTGCAATATTGCCGAACCAGTACGAAAATCCGCTTGGCCGCTTGACGGTGAGCGTGAGCGCGCCGAGTTTTTGTTCTGGCACGCCGAGCGCCTGCAATGTCTCGGTAACGGACACCCCTGCTTCTTTCTTAGCAAAAATATGCGGCGCATCCGGCTTTGTATCTTTGTAAATCGCTTCAATTTCGTCCTGCCTCGCGATAATTTCTACGACTTTACCGCTCGTAATGTCTGCGGCGAGCGCGGAGAGCGCAATTTCCTCGCGGGTACCATTTTGCTCTGTCAAAAATGAGTACGCGCTGGTGAGCGTGAGGAAGATTAGGAGCGCGACAGCGCCGTGGCGCGCGAGCGACAGCGGAGCCATGTTTTTCGGCTTCTTTTCTTTGTTTTCCATAGCGATTTATTATATCACTCTTTTCCAGTTTGTGCTACTATTGTGCTATGTCCCTCGTGGAAAACAAAAAAGCGCGATTCAATTATGAATTTATGCGCACGCTGGAGGCGGGCATAGAACTTTTCGGTCTTGAAGTGAAGTCGTTACGCCAAAAACAGGGCGCGTTGGACGGCGCGTATGTGATTGCGCGCGGAGGCGAGGCGTTCCTCGTCGGCGCGTACATTCCGCAGTATCAGCCGAAAAATACGCCAAAGGGTTACGACCCAAGGCGCAATCGCAAACTTCTACTCACGAAAAAGGAGATTGCGGAGCTTGCTGGGAACGAACTCAAGAATGGTTTGACAATAATACCTGTGTCAGTGTATAATAAAGGGAGGAAGATTAAGGTGGAAATTACGGTTGCGCGCGGCAAGAAGAAGTATGACAAGCGCGAAACGCTAAAGCGACGCGATGCGGAGCGAGAAATGCAGAGAACCTTGAAAAACCAATAGAAAAACATTTTCGCCACAGGCGAAAAGTGTTTTAGGGGGATGCAAGGCATAGACAAAAGCGTACATCTCGCGTGTGCAAGGTGGAGCTCCAACAACTCCTTAAACGGTTGGAAACCTAACTGCAAAAACAGTTGCTAAAGCAGTCGCTTCTCCATTTTTTGGAGTAAACGATTTTGCTTTCGCTCGCGCTTCGGCGTAAGCGACATTCGCCGTCCAACGCCTCAGCGGACGGACCGAGTGTTGTATCAGGGGCTAGAAATCTTGAGCGTCTCGGCAGGATTTTGAAAATAAGAGAATCGTGTATAAAGTATTTTGTTCGTTTATAGCTTCATACATTAAAAAAACAAAACGGCACTAAACCTTGTAGATTCACGCGCGACGAACTTTTGCACCCGAGTTCAATTCTCGGCATCTCCATTCGTAATAAAAAACGGCTCAACGCGCGCTGAGCCGTTTTTTAATTGTAACTAGAAAAAAAGTTGTCCACACTTTTGCGGGAGATTTTGTTGTGTAATGCGCGCGGACGCGCGATAATAAACATGCCTATGCAATTTTTCTGCGGAGGTCGGCGGAAAAATTGTACGCTTTGAAAGTTTTGTAATATTTTTTCACTCCTATGGCAAAGAAAAGAAAAACGAAGAAGACGGCAAAAAAGAGAAAAACAACAAAGAAGAGAAAAGGTTCTCGCCGCCGCAGGTAAGTCGGTTGCATGCTCTATGTGTTTGCGCGTATGATATCGCTCTATGCGCGCAAATCCGTTTGAGAATGCACTAGTACAACTCGCGCGCGCAGCGCGCGTAAAAAAGTTTTCTCCCGAACTCCTCGCACGCCTCGCACGTCCAGAGCGTGAGATTAATGTTGCGATTCCAGTGCGGATGGACAACGGGAACGCGCGCATCTTTGACGGCTACCGTGTCCAGCATTCTAATCTACGCGGCCCATACAAGGGCGGCATCCGGTATCATCCCGACACCGATATCAACGAAGTGCGCGCGCTCGCGTTTTGGATGACACTCAAGACAGCCGTTGCGAACATTCCGTTCGGTGGTGGGAAGGGCGGCGTTGCCGTTGACCCGAAGACACTTTCCAAAGGTGAATTGGAACGGCTCTCACGCGCGTTTGTGCGCGCGCTCGCGCCAGTACTTGGCGCTCGCGCAGATATTCCAGCGCCGGATGTGAACACCACGCCGGAGATTATGAATTGGATGGAGGACGAGTACGAGAAAATAACCGGCGATAAAACTGGGGCAACATTTACTGGGAAGCCGCTAGGCAGTGGTGGTTCAGAGGGGCGCGGCGCGGCGACCGGGCTCGGCGGGTTTTTCGTCTTTGACGCATTGCGCGAAATTCTCGGTGTGAGAAAAGGCGCGAGCGTCGCGGTGCAGGGTATAGGCAATGTAGGCGCGCACGCGGCGCGTATATTTGAAGAACACGGATACAGAGTCGTTGCACTCTCCGATTCTAAAAGCGGAATTTATAACGAAGACGGGGTTTTTGTTTCCGAAGTGATTGCGCACAAGAAAAAGTACGGGACGCTCTCAGGATTTCCAAACGCACACACTGTCTCAAACGAAAAACTCCTGATGCTTCCGGTTGATGTACTCATTCCAGCCGCGCTTGAGAATCAAATTACCAAGAAAAATGCGCGCACCGTGAAAGCAAAAATAATTTTAGAACTCGCCAACGGTCCGACAACGCCGGAAGCAGACGACATTCTCTTTAAGCGCGGTATCCACGTCGTGCCCGACATTCTTGCAAATGCGGGCGGCGTGACCGTGTCGTATTTTGAGTGGGTGCAAAATCTAAAAAGAGAGCATTGGACGGAAGATTCAGTATTTCGTAAATTGCGGGCGATGCTCGCGCGCGAAGCGCGCGCTATTTTCGCGCGCTCGCGCGCGCTTAAAACCGACTTGCGCCGCGCGGCGTTTGTAGTTGCGTTGGAACGGATAGAAAAATCCTTACGCAATAAAAAGTAAAACCCCGTCGCGCTAAACAACGGGGTGTCTCATGGCGTGGTATCCACGAGAGCAATGAAGCGCTGAAAAGAACGGGTGTTTTGTCGAACAGCGACAAGACCTATATGCACTTATAATACACCAGAACCAAGTTTTCGCAAATGCGGTACAATCAATCTATGATTAAAATTGAGCCGTCATGGGGTAAGGTGCTAGCGGAGGAATTTGAAAAACCGTACTTCAAGAATCTTGCGGAATTCATACGCGGAGAATATCTTTCCGCAAAAGTGTTTCCGCCTCCTCGGTTTATTTTCCGTGCGTTTGAGCTATGTCCGTTTGGAGATACAAAAATTGTCTTGTTGGGGCAGGACCCGTACCATGGCGACGGTCAAGCGCATGGACTATGTTTTTCTGTGCCGGAAAAGGAGGATGTGCCGCCCTCGCTTGCGAATATTTACAAAGAAATTGCAAATGATGTCGGAGGCACGCCGCCTACACACGGCAATTTGGAGGAGTGGGCAAAGCAGGGGGTGCTTCTCTTAAACGCGACGCTTACCGTTCGCGCACACAGTGCCGGTTCGCATCAGGGGAAAGGGTGGGAGGAGTTTACGGACGCGGTCATTAAAAAACTCTCTGCCGAAAAAGAAAATCTCGTCTTTTTGCTCTGGGGCAACTACGCAAAGAAAAAGAGCGGGCTAGTTGATTGGGAAAAGCACCTCGCGCTGGAAGCCGCACACCCGTCGCCATTTTCCGCACACAGCGGCTTTTTCGGATGTAAGCATTTTAGCCAGACGAACGATTATCTCACAAAGCACAGCAAAGAGCCGATAAGGTGGGTGTAATATTGCGGTATTTTTACGATTGTGTTACGATACTTATACCGTAATTTTGAGTAATTTGTGAGCACCATACGAGCAAGAATAAATCATCAGATACGCGCAGCGGAACTTCGGGTTATAGGACCCGAAGGAGAGAATCTCGGCGTGTTGCCGCTTTCCGCGGCTCTAAAAAAAGCCGAGGATTTCGGTAGCGATTTGATTGAGATTTCGCCTGATGCGAATCCGCCAGTCGCGAAGGTGATGGATTACGGGAAGTATCAATACGAGGAGAGCAAGAAACGCAAGTCGGCGCAAGCAAAGAGCAAGGCAGGCGAGGTTAAAAGCGCACAAATTAAAATCGGTACGAGCGAGCACGACCTAGCGCTGAAGGCGAAAAAGACAGGAGAGTGGCTTGGAGAAGGGAATCGCGTGAAGATTGAGCTTTTCCTCGCGGGCAGAGCGAAGTTTCTTGACGAGAAGTTTTTGCGGGAGCGGTTGGAGCGAATATTGAAGATTGTTCCAGTCGCATACAAAATCGCAGACCCGGTCCGCCGAGGTCCTAAAGGACTCACGATTATTATAGAAAAACAATAAGTATATGAGGGTCAATAAAACATTTACAGACAGAATAAGAATTACCAAAAACGGCAAACAAATGTCGCGCGCTAAGGGGCAGGACCATTTTAATGCGAAGGAGTCGGGCAGAAGCCAATTTCGCAAGGGGCGCAGTGTGCGGACGGCATTTAAGAAGAAAACCATTTCAAGATATTTAGCATAATTTTATGAGCCGAGTTAAAAAAGCAACCAATGCGTTGAAGTTTCGCAAAAAGCTTTTGGGGAAGACCAAGGGCTACCGCCACGACCGTTCCAAGAAGGAGCGCGCCGCGTGGGAAGCATATGTGCACGCAGGTAAGTATGCGTTTGCGCACCGCAAAGACAAGAAAAATGATTTCCGCACGCTCTGGAACATACGTCTCAACGCGGCGCTCCGCGTGAACGGCACGACATATAGCAAGTTTATCGGCGCGATGAAAAAGAAAAATATCTTACTCAACCGCAAGATGCTCTCAGAATTGGCGAATGAACACCCTGACTCATTCAAGCGTGTTGTGATGCAGGTGATGTAAAAGTCGCTCGGAATCTTTATCTTGTTACTTTCTAATTCGCGCGAATAAGCACATAAGAAAAAACGGCTCAGCGCGCGTTGAGCCGTTTTTGAGCCCTAGAAATAAGGGGTTTTTGGGCCTGACTTCTATATTAGGGTATGCTACACTATGACCATAAATTAGTAGAAACACTTCGGGAGTTGTATAGAGAGGGCAAACTCGGATTCTAGGATTCAAAAGATCCAAACCCTCGCTGGAAACGGCGAGGGTTTTTGTTTGTTCCAAATCTCCTCCTCAGATGAGGAGGGGAGGAAAGAAAAAGATTATCTTACGTATTCAACTAGCTTCCGCACTGGATTGTAGTCGTATTTGCGGACGCCTCTTTGGCGATGCCGCTGGAATCAACGCACCACGCTTTTGTTTTATCGCGGAGGGGGACGGACACGGCCCACAGTGTCGTTGAGTTGGCGCAGGTCGCAACCGAGCCGCCGCCAGATGCGCTTTGCGCCGCAGTAAGTTGTGCCGCAACGCGCGAGTCCGTAAAGACACTGCCGGCGGTTGTACAACTTGTGCCGGTGTTTGGACCGAAACTTGAATTGTTATCGTCAAAATACAGCGCTGCTTGCGAACGCAAGTTTGATAGGTTTGCCTTTACTGTGACATCCCCACTCTTATCTCGCGCGCCGTTTAGAGAGGCGAGCACGACTGAAGTTAAAATACCGATAATAGCGATGACAACCAGTAACTCAATAAGCGTAAATCCCGTTAGAAGTAAGGAATCTTTGATTCCTGCCGATTTGCTAGAAGCAAATCGGACTTCTAACGGGATAAATCCTTTTTTGTATTGCATAATATTTTCTTTTTTAATAAAAAACGGCCTTTTTTGCATTCGTAAAGTATAACACATCTTGCTTCTAAAAACGCAATCCAGCCCTACTTTTGCAAATAGGGCTGGATACGGTCCGCTGTAAAATATGTTTCCTAACAAAGTTAGGTGGGTGCCCGCACGCGCACCGCGAACGATGAGCAGATGTTGAGCTCCCTGTATGTATGTTATAGAGTTTATATTTCGCAAACGGACCTACCTATATTTTACCGCGCACGCGCTGTTCCGCAAGTGCAAAATTCACATAAGTGATTTAAAAATCTCCGAGAGCGAGCGCGCCCAACGCTCGCTAGTGAAATGAACGAGAACATATACCTGTGCTGTGTTGCCGAGTTGGTTTCCGAACTGTTTATCGCGCAAAAGCCGTTCTATTGCCGCGCGGAGCGCGGCTGGGTTTTCTGGTTGGACTAGGAGTCCTGTCTTTTCATTTTCTATATAATCGCGCACGACGGGCTTGTCTGTTGCGATAACGGCCTTGCACGCCGCCATCGGTTCAAGGTAGCCGTATTGACCCGATGTCTCCGAACCTATTGAGTTGTTGGTGGATTTGAGAGGAGTAACCACAAAGAGCGCGTTGTGGTATAGCGCGGGCATTTCTTCGTATGGCACATTAAAACGCACTTCAACATTTGGTGGAACGATAAGTCCTGCAATTGCCTCGGTTTTTGTGGCGACAATAACCTTAACTGGCAGGTCGCGCACAGCGTCAAAGAGCGTTTTATAATCGCGCCCTAAGTCGCGGCCAACGGATAGGATGTAGTCGCTCTGGAATACTCGGTCAGTTCCCCGCGCTCCAACGAACTTTCTCGCATCAATTCCAATCGGCACGAATTTAATTTTCTCTGATGCAATACCAGCTTCAATAAGCGGCGGCATCTGCGTGCGCGCGGTGCACACAATCACATCCAAACCCTCAATCGCCTTTTTGTTAAACCAATGCAAAACGCCGCGCGGATGACGACGAAGCGCGTTTGCGAGGTATGTGTTGTAAATAACGAATCGCGGGTTTTTCCAGTGTAAGATTTTTTTTGCGATAAAAACGAGCGGAAGCCCCGCGCATATAAACACAATGTCATATTTTTTTATGGCGAAAATATACGGCAGATGCACGAGGTTGAAGGAAATTCGGCGCAGAAACTCCGGCAAACGCCACTCAATGAATTTTGCGTCTATGCCGAATCTTTCCATATAGTTTAAACCCAGGAGCTGTGTATCTGGCACTTCTCCGCGTTCCCATTTTTCATAAAATGCTTTGCGCGAGCCGGCGTATAGATAAAGCACTCTCATATGTTGTATAGTATACAACGCTATGAAAGCACTTTTGTTAAAGGCGGCACATGCATTTGGCTTGACTGATAAGCTTGTGCGGCGGCGCATTGACGCGTTTTTGCAAAAGCATGCGACAAGCGGGCGAACTCTGGATGTCGGCGGCGGGAGCGGACCGTACAAAAAGTATTTTCCAAACCGCGTATGCATTGACGCGGAAGCCGGAGATGGGGTGGATGTCGTCGGCGACGCGCACGATTTGTCTCGTTTTCGCGATGGCGAGTTTGATTGTGTCTTGTGTACAGAGGTACTTGAACACTTGCATACCCCACAGAAAGCGATTGATGAAATGCGCCGCGCGCTTCGCCTTGGAGGGACGCTTATTTTGACCACGCGCTTCATTTTCCCCCTCCACAACATTCCCGGTGATTACTTTCGTTTTACACGCTATGGCCTTGCACACCTTTTGCGCGGGTGGAAGAGCGTAGAGATTGCGGAGGAGGGAACAACCATTGAGGCGCTCGCGGTTCTCTGCGAACGCATTGGGTTTCAGACGGAAACCTTGTGGACAAAACTGCTTTCTGTTGACTGGTTTATTTTGTCAAAAATTATCCGCCCGCTTTCATTTCTTATTACGAAAGAATACGGAGATGTAACGCGCAAAAGCAAAACGAGAAATATATTAACGAGCGGCTACTATATAGTTGCGAAAAGGTAATGAAACAATTTTTCTTCGGACTCCCTATACTCGTGCGCTACTTGATTGCTGGAGGAACTTCTACGGCAGTTGACCTAGGAATTCTCTATGTACTCACCGAATTTGCAGGATGGTGGTACATTTCGTCAGCAATCGTTGCGTTTATAGTAGCGTTCGCGGTTAGTTTTGTATTACAAAAGTTTTATACATTCAACAATCGCGATACATCAAGAAAGACGGTCGCTACGCAGGGCGCATTTTATTTTACACTCGCGCTTACTAATCTTGGAATCAACACGATTTTAATGTACGCACTCGTGGAATGGGCGGGCGTGTGGTATTTCCTCGCACAAATAATCTCCGCCGCGGCGATTGCCGTTGAAAGTTTTTTCATATATAGATTTGTGATTTTCCATCCGAAAGCGGTTCTCGCGGAACGAATGACGCGCCTCGTTTCGGTGTTGTTGCGGCATCGCGCGGCGTTTGTGGTCGCGGTCGCTGTGTCTCTTTTGTACGGAATGCATCATTTTTTAATGCCCCGATTTATGCCGGAAGGGCTAGAATACAAGCCAGTTACCTACGAATCAGACCCTGATGCAGGCGGCTATTACGGTCCTCGCGCGAACGCGTTTTTCTCGCGCAACGAAATTACAACCCCATCTTTTTTACCAATCGCGAATCCGCTCATTATGGGAGGACTTGGAAAAATGTTGGGGAATATGGAACATGCGTACATTGTTTCCGACTTCATGTTTCCGCCGCTTATTTTTCTAACCGTGTATGCGCTTGCGCGCGAACTTTTGCGTAGAAAAACCGCTTCACTGGTACTCTCTTCTGTATTTATTGTTTCTCCGTACGCCGTGCTCTATGTTCCTCCTATAAGTGGTTATGCTTTTAAAGAATTTGTTGCACAGTGGTTTCCTTTTTTCTCCGACCCATCCTTGCTATATTTTTCTAGTTTTGAATATCCAAAAATTACCTTTTTGTTTTATGTTGGTGCTTTGTTTTTTATTTTCCGCGCGCTTGCGCGTGGTGGAAGAAAAAATGTATTGCTTGCGGGTCTTTTCTTTGGCTCGCTGTTCTATACTTATTTGTACGATTGGGCATATATAGTTGTCTCGCTTTTCATTATGCTGGCGTGGTTTGCTGTTCGTCGGGAATGGGTTCCAGTTAAATCATGCGCTGGTATTTTTGGTATTGGCGCACTTCTTTCTATTCCGTATTGGCTCAATTTTACCGCCGTGCGCCGACTGCCGCAGTATGGCGACATTATGTTCCGCATCGGCGGGATTGAAGTCGGCAGGCATTTTCGTTTTTCGTCCGTTTGGAAGACCTATGCGCGGCATATTGTGTGGATTGCGGCGCTTGCGGCAACCTCATTGAAGCGCGCTCCGCGCTCTGTAATTTTTCTAACATCGCTTCTTGCGGCATATTTTGTTGTGGTGAATGTACAAGTGGTTTTAGGTTTTTCGCCTCAGCCCGACCATTGGTACCGCGAGACATTTTTACCGATAACGCTTGCTTTTGGCGTGCTCTTGGTGTGGCTGTGGGACAGGTATATTGCCACACACATTCCGATAAAAAAAGTGCGTGCTCTTTTCTTTGTTTTTATCGTCTTATTTTTTGCGCAAGCGTTTTACGGGCAGTATCTTCTGAGCCGCGGGGATGTTGGGCGATGGGGTATTGAAAAACGCTACGCAAACGCATACGATTGGCTCAATGCAAATACAGACGCAGGAACAACGGTTTGGAGCATCAGTAGAGAAACGAGCCGAGACATTATTCTGTTTTCCAGTAATACGGTTTTTCTTCGGAGCGGAGGCACAACACTTGCGTCAAACGAAGAGTTGTGGGAGCGGCTATTTGTCCTTGCGGCTCGGTGGGAACTGTCTCCAGAACAACTTAGTGTGTTTGCGCATGAAAATACACCGTTCATTTTTCATGATTACTATCGTTCAAGAGAAATGGACAATTATTTTAAGACGGCGCCAACTCGCTCAATCCCGAATGAAGAGCTCACGCGCCGCGTGAATGCGTATGCAGTTCTGCGATCTCGCCTTGCATCTCCGTCATTTTCCTTACAGTATCTTTTTGTCGGACCGCGCGAAGAAAAAATCGCTCCAACACCTCATGCGTTCAAAACAATGCCGCTTGTCTATGAAGCGGAAGGCGTGCAAATATACAGATTTAATTATGGAAACAAAGAATAATACCCGTATTTCAATTATTGTTCCTCTATACAACGAAGAGCGCCGTTTGCGTCATACTTTTGCAGCGCTTGAACGGTTCTGTGTTTCTCTGAGTTCTTCTGTGTTTGAAGTTGTGTTTGTTGATGATGGAAGCACAGACCGAAGCGTAAAACTCGTCCGCGTTTTCATAGCGCGGTTTCCTCACGCTCGGCTCGTCGGGCACACCCTCAATAGGGGAAAGGGGGCGGCGGTGCGAACTGGAATGCTCGCGGCGCGCGGTAAATGGCGGCTGTTTCTTGACGCTGATATGGCTACCGACCTCGCCGAATTCACAAAGTTTGTGCCATTTCTCAATGCGGGTGCGCAAGTTTGTATCGGAAGCCGACGTATGATAGGGGCGGAGGTGTTGGTGCGTCAGCCAAGGTTGCGCGAAGCGATGGGTGGCGCGTATACAGCACTCGCCAATTTTTTCACCGGCGCTTTGGTATCTGATTTTACCTGCGGGTTCAAGTGTTTTTCTGCGGAAGCGGCGGTGGAGATTTTCTCTCGCTCGGTGATTGCGCGCTGGAGTTATGATGCGGAGATACTTTTTTTAGCACATCGTCTTGGATATACGATTCATGAAGTTCCTGTGGTGTGGAAGAACGATGGTGCGACGCGCGTACGGCTGTGGAAAGACACTCCGCGCGCCTTTTTTGATTTATTTTATATTCGTGCACGCTCTCTTTTGGGATGGTATCGCTCTATGCAACAACAGTAGGACGATGTGCAAAGAGCAGTCCGCGCAGTTTGTTTTCAGGAATTATGCGTACTTCAAAGCCGGATTGTTTTAGTTTTTCAATAATGCGCGAGAGTTTGTGTATTTGCGTATTCAATCCAAAGTACGGAGGAAGATGGTATTCCATAGCGATTTTGTTGATGTGTGTAAATGTTTCAAGTGGTGCCGCTTCTGTGATTTCATATTCGGCGCCCTCGCAGTCCATTTTAAGAAAATCGCATTGCGCGATATTTTGTTGTCTCAATAATTCAGCAATGGAGAGCGCGGGAACAGAAACCGAATGTCCTGCGCCGTACAAGCCGTTTCGCGCCGCATTACGCGCGTCTAAAAAGAGTTCTCGCACGCCGTCGTCTCCAGCAATACAGATTTGCAATGCGGTAATGTTGTGCATATTGTTGCACGCGATGTTTTTGGATAGCATGCGATAATTTTCCGGTGACGGCTCGCATGCAACAACACGCGCTCCGCGCGCGTGCGCCAAAAGCGCAAATGAGCCGATGTGTGCGCCTATATCAACAACCACATCCCCGTTTTGTATCGCATATCCGTCAGGTTCATATTGGCGTTCTGTGATGCAGGTAAACGCCATATGGCTATCAATGATTTTACTTATATACGAATGGGCGCGTACGCTGATGTGCGGTGCGCCGTTCTCTTGGTATGGAGATCCTCTTTTTGAGAACCAAAAGTTAAACCATGGTAAGAATGGCCAGCGGACAAATGATGCATAAAAAAAGTCAGTCACTGTGGCGACTGAAATCCATTTTCTGTATAGCGATTGGCGGAATGTCTCCATAGGAGCGATTGTTGTATGCTATGTAGATTACGAGTTTCCAACCACTCGTGCAACCTCTATGCGGCTTCTCTTTATCACACAAGCGATTGACGAGCGCGACTCTGTACTGGGTTTCGTGTGCGGGTGGCTCAGCGCGTTTGCGGTAGAGTTTACGCATATATCCGTAGTGTGTTTACGGAAGGGCGGATATGATTTACCGAAGAATGTGGAGGTATATTCACTTGGGAAAGAGCGCGGCGCACACAGATTTCAGTACGTTTTTCGTTTTTTGCGATATATCTGGCGCAAACACTCCGAATATGATGCGGTTTTTGTGCATATGAACCCCGAGTATGTACTCCTTGGATGGCTTATGTGGAAAATACAAGGAAAAAGAGTTGCACTTTGGTACAATCATCAGGCGGGTGGAATCCGTATTCGCCTCGCCGCCCTTTTTTCTGATGTACTTTTTCACACCTCGCCGTTTGCCTATACGGCGCGATATAGAAAAGCGGTGCGTATGTCCGCAGGTATTGATACAGTACTTTTCCACAAAACGAATACGCAGAGGCAAAAGAACTCAATTGTTTTTGTTGGGAGAATCGCACCAATTAAGAGATTGGAAATATTGCTTAACGCGGCGCTTCAGCTCCACAACGAAGGTTCTGATTTCTTTTTGTCGGTGTATGGCGAAAGCGCGCTGTCTGACCGCGCATACGAAAAAAAAATGCGGAAAATCGGAGCGCAGCTTGAATCGGTTGGGAGAATTCGCTTTTGCGGCTCCGTGAGACATTCCGAACTGCCGTATGTTTTCTCGGCAAACGAACTCGCCGTCAATCTCAGTCCTGCCGGTCTCTTTGACAAAACCGTGCTTGAGGCGGCGGCGTGCGAATGTATTCCGCTCGTATCAAGTCCCGCTTTTAAGAATTTTCTTCCTGACTCGCTTTTCTGCAAAGAAAGTGATTCGTTAGATTTACTGCGCAAAATTAAGATGCTTTTATCTCTGTCAACAGAAGAAAAAAAGGCGCTTGGCGAGGCGCTTCGAGAAAAGGTGGTGCAGGAGCATGGGTTATCTGTCCTCGCACACTCACTCCCACTTCTCCTCTCCAATGACTAATCTGCGAAACATATTGTTTGCAATTTTAATTCTCGCGTTCGCGCTGCGTGTTGCCGGGGTGGGGCACGGCTTGCCGCTTCTTGTTGTGGACGACGAACCGCCTTTCGTATTTTCCGCGCTCAAAATGCTGGAACTTAAAACTCTCGTATTACACGGAGAAAATTTTAAAGATATCCTATATTATCCGCCGTATTTGGCGTACGCACTCCTGCCTTTTTTTGCGGTTCTCGCAGGTCTTTTGTTTTTCAGATTTGGTTCTCTTGAACTTCTTAAAACATATGTTGCAGCCGACCCGTCTCTTTTTTTTCTAACAGCGCGGATTGTCACCGCCGCTCTAGGTGTTCTGTCTGTGTACCTCATATATCGTTTTGCGCGAAATATATGGAAAACGGAAGCCCCCGCTTTGTGGGCGGCATTCTTTACAGCAACTAGTTTACTTGCTATTTCGCTCTCTTCTGTGGCGCGGCATTGGACGGCGGTGCTTTTTCTTTTTTCGCTCGTGTTATTTTTCCTATCACACACAGCATGGACGGCGCGGAAACGATATGCATTGTCTTTATTTGTTGCCGGCACGAGCTTTGGCGTGGTGGGTGATTTTACTATTTCCTTACTCGCGCTTATTGCTCTTTGGTTTTTCTTCTGTGAATGCGATGAATCGCGGTGGAAGTTGCTAAAGAAGTATTGGCTCCCCAGCGCAATAGTGCTCGGATTTTTTTATAAGTTGCCGCTCTGGCTCTACCCCATCGGCATGGGTTTCAAGGCAGAGACCATTCTCAAGGCTCCATATGTGGTAGATGTTCTGATAGCACCTTTTGCATTTGGGTATAGCTTTTTTGTTTCAGAGCCGATATTCGCACTTGCCGTTTTTGCAGGAATGTGGATTGCATTAAGAAATTACAAACGGTTTTTCTGCTTGAGCGCATGTTTTGCGTACTTATATGCGCTGCTGTTTCTCATTTTTTTCCGTTATGAGGCGCGATTTTTCTTGCCGCTTATTCCGCTCTTTTCCGCGCTTGCCGGGCTAGCATTTTCGCGCATACGGATGCGTGTCAGCATTCCCGCCGCCCTTCTGATTATTTTCTTGTCTGCGCGCCTCGCGCTGCTCGCTTGGGGAGGAGATACGCGCGAACTTGCCCGCGCGTGGGTTGATGGGCATATTCCGGAAAAAAGCCGCATCGCAACATACGGCAAAGGACTCCGGCTTCCAAAGACCAAGGAGGCGTTTGCGGAACAGGCGGTATTGGACGCGTCATCACTTCGGAGCGCAGACCGTGCGGATGAATCTTTGTCGGAAAGCACTCGCTCCGCGCGACGCTACCACGCGCTTAATTTATATGCGCTCCAAAACGATAAGTTGTGGTCTGGTATCACTGAATACCTGGCGCGCAATGACTATCAATTTCTCGCGGTTTCAGAAGATGGTGGTGATGACTCGCGCGTAATGGAACTAAAAAAGACGGGCGACGCCGGTGCGCTTATACAAGTATTTTCTGGAAGTTATACAGATGGGGTGCGCTATACCGACGCGGATTTCAAAGGGGGATTTCCGGCACTCTTTCGCATCCGCGCGCTTGGTCCTGATATGATACTCTATATGTTTAAATAAATGAAAATCACCATTATTATTCCAACATATAATGAGATAGATACGATTGGCGCGCTTATTGATAAGCTTTTGCTGGTTTGTGCGGAAATGCCGCAACATATATTCTCTATTCTCGTGGTAGACAGCAATTCACAAGACGGTACGGCATCTCTGGTGGAAGAAAAAGCGCGCAAGCATGGAACAGTGCATCTTCTAAAGCAAAACGAGAGACGCGGGCTCGGTTCCGCATATGTACTTGGAATGCAGTACGCTGCCCGCCGCCTCGCCGCGGACGCCTTTATTGAATGCGATGCTGATTTCCAGCACGACCCGCGAGACATCAAACGGCTCATTACTGAATTTGATAATGGGTACGATTATGTCATCGGTTCGCGATATGTTCCTGGAGGTAGCGTGCCGCATGAGTGGAAATGGTACAGGAAAATCATAAGCCGTTGGAGCAATGTGTTTATCAGATTGATTTTGCACATTCCGATCGCCGATGCAACTTCCGGGCTGAAGCTTACGCGCGTACAGACATTTTCCGAGCGCCTGCCGCTTGAAGAAAGAAAACTCTATTCGCGATTTCATGCTTATAAAATCCATCTCTTGTATTGCATGTTCGCATACGGCGCAAAAATAAAAGAAGTTCCGATTACATTTCATGAACGCGGCAATGGGGCATCAAAATTGCGAACGATAAAAGATATTGCGGAATCGCTCAAAGTCGTATTCCTTCTGCGATTAAAAGGCGTATGAAAATCTACTACATTGCCAACGCTCGCATGCCGACCGAGAAGGCGCACGGTATTCAGATTGCGAAAATGAGCGAAGCGCTCCGCGCGGCAGGCGCTGATGTGACACTTGTTGTCCCTCGGCGCGGAAGTGGCGGCTCGCTCAAAAATGTTTATAATCTTGCGGCTGATATTCCTGTGGTGCGCATACCAGTTATACCGTACGCGCAAAGTTTTCTTATTGGTTCTGCATCGTTTATGTTTTCCGTGTTTTTCTTTCTTCTTGTGAAAAAAATGATTGGTAAGAAATTTCTTGTCTACACGATAGATATGGACCAATTTTCTTTTTCGTTCATTCCGTTTCTGGGTGTGCCGTATTTTGTAGAGATTCACGACGCGAAACGGCGCGGTGCGCTTTTCAATTTTCTTTTTAAGCACGCGATGGGCGTCTTGACGATTAATCACATCATTAAGAATAAATTATGCGCGAGGTTTGGTCTTTCGGAAGAAAAGGTCTTGGTTGCTCCGAACGGCATTTCCTATGAGTTCTTTAATGCAGTAAGTATAACGTGCGAACAGGCGCGCGTCGCGCTTGGTCTGCCGCAGGAAAGTCGCATCGCATTATATGCAGGACAATTTTACGCATGGAAAGGACTTGAGATTTTTGCTGAAGCGGCGCGGCGCGCGCCAAATGTTTTGTTTTATCTTGCGGGTGGCACGCGCGAATCATTTGAAAAAGTAACAGGCATTCGCGCTCTTCAGGAGAATATCTTATTTGGCGGTATTCGCCCATACAAAGAGATGCCGCTTTTGATGCGCGCGGCAGACGCTCTTATCGTGCTTGGTACAAAACGCGACGAGTATTCATACTTCCACACCTCTCCTATGAAATTGTTTGAGTATCTACCGATAGGAAGGCCGATTGTTGCATCGCGCACGCCCGCGATCGCTGATATGGTTTCCGAAAAAGAAGTATTTTTTTACGAACCGGATAACGCGGAAAATATGGCGCACGCTATAGTGGAGGCAATTCGCAATAAAACAGTTGCGGCAACAAAGGTCGCATCGGCGCGCGCGCTTGCCGAAAGATATACCTGGGAAACCCGCGCCGAATCCGTTCTTGCGAAAATGATTTCACGCAGGTAGTATTTATTTATGCTTAAATCAATTGGCTTGAAAAGCAGTTCTGCATTAAAAGGGGGGACTGCTTTGCGCTTTGTTACTGATATTTCAAAACGGCATTTTCGCGGTTCTTCCGAGATTGAGCTTCTGGATGTGGGATGCGGCGCAGGACATTTCTTGAGATCATTGCCGCCAATCTTTCGCGGTACGGGCGTTGATTACAATGGACTCGCGGCGCAGTCGGTTAATATTTCGTATGAGCGGCTTCCATTTCCCGATTCCTCGTTTGACATAGCAACCGCGTGGCAGGTATTGGAGCATTTAGAGAATCCATTTTTTGCTGGACGCGAAATACACCGCGTGCTTCGTCCCGAAGGAATCTTTATCTTTTCGGTGCCGAACATCAAACATATACGCACGCGCATGCATTTCTTTCTTTCTGGCGGCATTTTGCGCTGGAACAAACGCAATGACCATCTATTTGTTCCGCTTGAAGCGGTGCTCAAAAAGAGATTGTTTCAAGGATTTTGTATGATAAATAGGGTATATGCTGATGGACCTGCGATTTTGCCGGCACATTTTCTTTTTGCAAAAAATGAATATTGGGTGCTCCAAAAAGATTAAAAAACAATGAAAGCTTTTTTATTGAAAATTGCCGATAAGATTGGTCTGACCGACAAACTTGTGCGGCGGCGTATAGACGCGTTTCTGCAAAAACACGCGACTTGTGAACGAACACTGTTCTTTGCGAACGCATTGGGTTTCAGACAGAAACATTATGGACAAAACTGCTTTCTGTTGATTGGCTTATTTTGTCAAAAATTATTCGCTCACTTTCCTTTCTTATTACGAAAGAGTACTGCGATGTAACGCGTAAAAGCGAAACGCACAATATTTTAACGAGTAGGTATTTCGTTACGGCGAGAAAGTGATATGAGTTCGTCCGCAACGCGCGCGACCATCTCTACTGTAATGTCGTCGCTTTGGCGGCGGGCTTCTAGTTCGTTATACACGGTGTTGTCAATGATGCCGAGCGCGGGTTTCTCGCGCGGCGCGGCAACGGTGCGGTGGAGCTCACCTTGCGGCGGTTGAATGTTCTCATACATCGGTCCAACAATGTCAATCGTTGGCGTACTGAATGCCTCGGCAATATACACAGGTCCCGTGTCTGCGCTTATGAAGAGCGAAAGCGAGGCGATAAGCGCTTTTAATTCTTCAATAGAAAGGAGATTATACAAGTTAACTGCGCGTGTTGAAGGAGAAATCTGCGTGAACATTGTTTCAACATCGGCGTGGTCCTTGCCGCTTCCAAGTACGAGAATTTTCGCGTTGTGTTTTTGCGCGAGTTCATCGGCAAGTCCTGCAAATTTTTCAGGTGCCCAACATTTTATGGGGTCGCCGCCGACTCCAGGGAGTATACCGACAATTAAATCTCTTTTTGCATCTAGATTTTCTTTTTGTAGAAGCGCTTGTACGCTTTTCACCGCTTCCTCCGAATAGGCAAGTTCTTTGCGCGTGTTGCTCGTATGGATGCCGAGCGGTTCAAGGAGCCGCAAATATTCGCGCGGCACATAGCGTTCGTTATAGTGTGGTACAACAATAACGGCTCGAAGAAGTTTTTTGTAGGTGCGTGTTTCGTATGGAGAATATCCGCCAACAATTTTAGGCGCGGCAATTGATTTAACGCCGGCAACGATAAGGAGTGCTAGGCCATAGAGCGACGGAAGAGGAAGAATTCCGAAATCTGCGCGCTCGCGCGCTAGGACGCGCGCGGCGCGCCAGAAGCTTTTTTCAATAACAATATAGTGGTCCACTTGAGGATGTCCATAGAGCAGTTTTTGATTGACCGCATCACCAACGACCACCAACCGCGAATGAGGATAGGTATTTTTAATGGCGCGGAAAAGAGGGGTTGTGCAGACCATATCGCCGAGTTTAGCACCCTGCACGATAGCAATCGTCCGTGGGTTTTGAGGCGCGCGTCCGCGCGCGCCGCGCAAGGCAATATGCGCGTACGCCGCAACAAAAAGCCATAGATTATACAGCTGATGCGATAACGCTTTCATGCTTGATAATAATGATTTTATACGGTACTATAACATTCTTAACGGGCGTTTTGTTTTTATAGTATGTGTGAGCAAATTATCGTATTGGGCGCAGACCACAATGGAGTCGCATTAAAATCAGAAGTCAAAAAACTTCTGAACGACTCCGGTTTTTATTGTATTGATATCGGTTCGCACACTGACAGTGAGAAGGTTGATTATACAGATTATGCGCATACGCTCGGGTTCATCGTGCACAATGGGGACGCGGCGCGTGGCGTGCTTATATGCGGTACCGGAGTTGGTATGTCCATTGCCGTGAATCGCTTTCAGAATGTGCGCGCCGCGCTCGCGCACAGCGTTCTCGTCGCGCAAAAAACAAGAGAACATAATGATGCGAATGTGTTGTGCCTTGGCGCGTGGGTGAACCCAGTTGAAATTAATCTGGAAATTGTGCGCGCGTGGTTTGCAACACCGTTTGGCGAAGGGAGACATGTGCGGCGGGTGGAAAAAACAAAAACGCACTCGCGCGAGAAAATTGTTTTCACGAACGGCATTTTTGATATTTTACACAAAGGGCACATTGAACTCTTTAAGTTTGCGAAATCTCTCGGCGGGCGGCTAGTGGTCGGCATCAATTCCGACCGTGCGACGAAGTTGCTCAAAGGAAAAAACCGACCAATCAATTCCGCGCCGGAAAGAAAAGCGACGCTTGAAAACATACAATACATTGACCAAGTCGTTATTTTTGACGACACAAAAACAGTAGACATTATCAGTGATATTAAACCGCATATTGTCGTCAAAGGCGGCGAATGGACTGCAGAAGAAGTTCGTACGCGCGACAGGATTCCGAAAAATATAGAAGTGAAAGTGTGTCCGCTCGTTATGCAAGCATCGGGAATTAAATACTCTTCAACCAATGTTATTGAAAAAATCAAAAGCAGATAAGCCAATTCTCGTTATTGGCGATGTCATCTTAGACATATATCATTTTGGCGAGGTGCTCGCTGACTCCGAAGGGGTGTCGGTTGGACGCGAGGGCAACACGCGGCTTTCGTGGGGCGGGGCTGGGCTCTTGGTGAGAAATCTTTTGGAACTCAAACAAAAAGTTGTTTTTATCTCACGGTTGGGAGACGACCAGTGGAGCGAATACGGCACAGCGTGGACGCACCGCAACCTCACAAAATGTTTTGCGCAGGAAAAAGGAAGAAAGACAATCGTCAAAGAGCGGTTTGTTGTCGGCGGCAAAAAAGTTTTTAAGTGGAACACGCTGGAAGACCGCGCGCTTCTCGCGGAAACCGAACAACGGATTTTGTTTTTCGCAAAAAAACATATGCGACTATGCCGCGCACTCATTATTTCCGATTATCGGCATGGCCTGTTGAGCAAACGGCTTGCAAGGCAAATTCTTGCGCTTGCTCAAAAAATGAACATACCAACTTTCGTGGATTCTCAGGTCTCTCAAAAAGAAGCGAACCACCGTTGGTACAAAGGTGCTGACGTGTTTTGCCTTAATGAAACAGAAGCAGAGTGCGTGCATGAGAATTTCTCGCAAGAGACACTCCGTGAATCGCTCGCGCGCTTATCGGACGCGCTCGCATCAAAGTATATCATCGTTAAACTCAGCGAGAATGGATCAGTAGCGCTTATTGAACACGCGGTGATTCAAACACCAGCGCATAAAGTAACGGTCGTGGATACCTGCGGTGCAGGCGACGCATTTCTTGCGGCGCTTGCTTCGCGCGGTTTCCCTCCGAGCGAAGAGTCGCTCGCATTCGCCAATTTTTGGGCGGGGCTTTCCACAACCGTTGTAGGCGCAGAACCGCCAAAATACAAAAAATACAAGCATGTACGGCATTGATATAAAAACACTGGACAAATTTATTACTACTCCACGGGCAGAAAAAAAGCCATGGGGTTATTCGTGTGTTATTGCAGACACGGTTGAGTTTGGGTTTGAGAGAGTAGAAATTGCTTCGGGAAAATCCGCGCCATTTTCTACAAACGCGAAGCGTGAAGCAACTATTTTTGTGGAAGAGGGCGCGTTCACGGTTGGAAAAATAGCGGTAGAGAGACATCATTCAATTCGCATTGCTCCGAAAAAGCAGGCAACGATTTGTGCGAAAGAAAATACAGTTGCTTATGTATTTCGCGGAGCTGTTACTGGTAAAAAAAGTGGATATGGCGAATCATTTAAGACAACTGATTTTCGCGATAAGTATTGGGGTACGATTGAGACAATTGTAAGCACGCCAGAATATGCAGCAAAGCGAATGCTCGTGAAAAAAGGATGCGCGGCGAGCTTGGAGTATCATTGCCGAAAACTGGAGAGTTACTTCATTCACTCGGGGAAATTGTTGTTGCGCTTACGCGCCGGGCGTGGCGAAGACAGGTTTTTTGAGATGGATTCTGGCACCGTCGCGCTGATTCCTCCAGGGCTTATGCATCAGCGCGGCGGCATTGAGGACGCTGTGATAATTGAAATCTCCACAAAAGACGAGGATAGCGACTCGTTTCTCGTTGAAGACGGGGCGAAACACAAAATGCCGCGTTTGCTACCTTGACCACTCTATTCGGAGATGATAATGTACTTATCAGAAAATAAAAACAGGAGAATAATCATGAATCAAGTTATTAAAGGACTTATTTGGGACATTGACGGGCTCTTAGTGGACACTGAATGGTTGCATTTTCTCGCGTGGAACAATATGGTGAAAGAAGCAGGTGGAAAGACACTTTCCGAAGAAGAATATCGGCCGCTTGTCGGGCACGGATGGGAAGAAAACATGAAACGAGTTTGCCGGTTGGCGGGTATTTCAGGGGACGATAATTCCCTAAACAAAAGACGCCAGATGCACTACGCCAACCTTTGCGACCACGGTATTCCTGTTATTAAAAAGAATATCCAGTTGGTAAGAGATTTTGCCGTGCAGTTTCCACAATTAAGGCAGATGGTCGCTTCGTCCTCTTCAGCGTCTGAAGTCAAAAAGAAAGTTAAACTTATCGATCTCGGAGATATTTTTGAGTTTGCATTGTCTTTTGACGACAGATTTCCTAATGCGCCGGATAAGAAACTGAGAAAAAAGCCGTCGCCGGATCTTTACAATCTAGCGCTTCAGAAAGCAAATCTTTGCGGCGCGGAATGTGTGGCGTTTGAGGATTCGCAAAGCGGCGTTCTTTCTGCAAAAGCTGCCGGTATTCGTTGTGTGGCGTTGCCGAATAATTTGACGATGTTTCTTGACCTGAGTGCAGCTGATTTCGTTATTCAGCCGAACGAAAGTAAGAACCCTGTGACGATTATGGCGCGCTTAAACAGCATTTAAAAAAGAGGGGCTATCCATTGGATAGCCCTTGTTTTTTACAAAGATGTGTTTCTGAAAGAAAGCGCAAAAACTATATAAGGTTTAAAATGCCCCGGTGTTTCTCTTAAATCTCTGCATTTTTGTTCCTCTCGCCTTCGGAATGTGTAGCCAATCGCCACAGCGACTGGAATACTAATTCCTAAAGGAGTATATATTCGCAAAAGATCCGATAACCCACCCAATTCTTTCTTTGTGATTTTTTCTGTGAACCTACTCACAGTAATATGTGCACCCCACGGGGGCGCAATCTCCATTCCGGCTTGTTTACTGATGTCAACGAGTGCTTCTGCGAAATTAGTGAACCATTCATTTGGCGCACCAATTGCAATAACAGAGTTTCTCGTTGTAAGATATTCCGTGTAGATTATTTTCGGATATGGTGTGTTCAATTTTGTCATGGCGTCTTTCACTATTTCACCCAACAAAGCAAGAACATTACGGTTTGTTTCCGAGTCCGGATCGCAATAAAAATGCGGACCGAACTCCTTTATTACTCTCCCGACGGTTGTATGTATGTGTTCACATTGATATGTTATGCTCGGGACAATGTGCGCGATTTTTGAAGACAATCTCGCTGCATTTCTCGTTATATCGCTCGCGTGGATAAGGGACACAAAAAACCCGCCCCGTCTTTCTTGTAGCGCAACATCCGCTTTTGCTCCTGTGTCCAATACACGCAAATCACGAATCTCTTTATAAGTTTGTTCCTGTACTTTCAGAAATCTTTCAAGGTTCATTTTATTCTCCTGCAATGTTTTTCTGCTTTTTATTATATACCATAGGCGATTTTCTGTCAATCTTTGACCTAAAAGCATTTTATGTGGTAACCTTCAGCCAGATTTCAACGCAGAAAGACCTTTGTTATGAATGAAAATGAATTGTTGCGCGCGGTGTGCGCGCAGAATAAGCGGCTGGCGGAGTTGGGGTTTGTTATTTTGACGGAGGGTAATGTGTCGCAATGGGATGGAGATATTGGAGACGCTTTTTCTTTTATTCGTTTTTTGCTAACATAAAAGTCATGAATCCCGTTAGAGATAAAAGCGTTATGTATTATACTTATGTGTTAAAAAGCAAGAAAAGCGAGAGATTATACACAGGTTCAACCAATGACCTACGGAAACGCTTCAATCAACATAACACCGGTAAATCAAGTTACACCAAAAAATATGCGCCCTACACACTCATTTATTACGAAGCGTGTAAAAATGAACAAGACGCACGGTCGAGAGAATTATATTTAAAATCAGGTATGGGTAAACGCTATCTTGCTAACAGATTGAAGCGTTCCCTATCTCTAACGGGATGAAATTATTTCTTGATTCCGCCAATCTTGGAGAAATAAAAGATGCGCTTGATGGCGGAATGATTTTGGGTATTACAACCAACCCGTCGCTCCTCGCCAAAGAGCCGAAAGGGAGTTACCTCGCGCATATGGAAACAATCGTCTCACTTCTCAAAAAAGACAGACGCGGGCTTTCTTTAAGCGTTGAAGTTTTTTCCGATAAACCCAATGAAATGGTAAAACAAGCGCGCGAGTTTGTTAAAAAATTGAAATATAAAAATCTCGCAGTAAAGATTCCCGTCAGTTTTCGCGGGCAAAGCTATTTAGGGGTGGTTCGTCAGTTGAGCGAAGATGGTATTATCGTTAATTGCACCGCTTGTATGACGCCGCTTCAACTCTCAATGGCCGCCGCGGCTGGCGCTACATTCGTGAGTTTGTTTTACAATCGCGTCCGCGATGGAGCGAAAGAAACGGAGTATGAAGCGGCGCGAAAGGAAATGTTGGAAAGAAAAGATATTGAACCGGCTGATTTTAATCCGAATAATATCCTGCGGGAAGCCCGCGCGCTTCTCGCGCCATACCAAAAAGCGGAAATTATCGCAGGCAGTATCCGTTCCGTACTTGATGTAAAAGAAGCGGGGCTTGCTGGCGCGCACATCGTTACCGCTTCGTTTAAAACCACCAAAGCCACCCTTGCGCATTTTAAGACCGACCACGCAGTCGGGAACTTTCTCAAGGACTTCCAAAAGTGGATTGAATAAGAATGCGGTATGTTTAAAAAATTATTAAAGAAAGCGCGCAAAAAATGGCGGCTCCGCAATTTCAATCTTTTCGGTTGGAGGATTTTGAGGCAGGAGAGAGCCCTGCCGCTGGATGTGCGCAATATCTGCAAGGTGGCGATTTACGCGCGGCAGGTTGACCGCGTGAAAAATGTCCCCGGCGCGTTTGTGGAATGCGGTGTGTGGAAAGGGCGAACGCTTTTGATGCTTGCCGCGCTAGGGGGTCCAAACCGGACGGTGTGGGGTTTTGATTCATTCCACGGCTTTCCGGAATTATCAGCGCATGATGTGAAAGAAAGCGCGGAACGGGAGCATTTTCGCGATACCTCCCTTCCCATGGTTCAGAAATTTCTTGCGTTCAATAAAGTATCAGCGCGCCTTATACAGGGTTACTTTCACGACACATTGCCGAAATACAAAACAGATATCGGTCCTATTGCGCTACTCTGTTTGGATTGCGATATTTACGATTCATATCGTGTGTGTTTAGAAGAATTATATGACTCAGTGTCTCCCGGCGGCGTCATTCTCTTGGATGAATACAAAAATTCTGAGGAATTGCGCAAATGGCCCGGTGCGGCGAAGGCAGTAGACGAGTTTTGCGCTGCGCGTTCTTTGGCGGTTGTTGACGGAGGAGGCAAGTCAATTATTATAAAACCGCGCGCATAATCTATGTGGCAATTTCTTACAAAATATTTTCGCGCGCTCGCTGGTTCGCTTTTTCTTTTGACCGTCGGCGTACTCATAGGGAAGGCGCGCGGGCGGCTTGCGGAAATCGCAGAGTTTTTCGGTTGGAAAAATCCGGCAAAGTCGTACCCGATAGATTTTCCGGAAATACCGCTCTCTGTTCTTTTCCCCGACTCAATTTCACTCACTCTTTTTGATTTTGACGGTCAAGACGGCAATGTGTCCGCATTAGAACTTGTGGTGCTTTCTGCTCTTGTGAGAAAGCATCAGCCGCGTTCGCTTTTTGAATTCGGGACTTTTGACGGACGGACCACGCGCAATCTTGCTGAAAATGCGCCAGAGACAGCGCGGGTCTTTACGCTTGACTTACCTGATGATGCGCTCGCGGCGGCGCGATTAAACCCGAAAGGAGATATTAAATTTGCCGGAAAAGTGGAAACTGGATACAAATACAAACATGCGCCATCTGCCGCAAAAATCATAGAATTAAAAGGCGACTCCTCTATTTTTGATTTTTCGCCGTATCACCAGAGCATTGATTTTATTTTCATTGACGGCGCGCACACAGAGAGTTATGTCGCAAGCGATACGAGGAATGCGCTCGCTATGCTCCGCGGCGGTGGTGTTACCCTGTGGCACGATTGCCGTCCATCGTGCGAGGGCGTTACACAAGTGCTCAATCGTTTTTATAAAGAAGACGCTCGGTTTAGAAATCTGCGCCGTATTAAAGGTACGAACCTCGCTTTATTATGTCCTTAAAACGTTTATTGTACTTTTACTATATTGCAAGGGGTTTTTGTTCCTCGCTTTTTCGCGGGCACTCCGCGCGCCGCTTTGCACATGTGCGAGCCGTCTATGAGCGCAACTATGTGCAGGAGAGCAATCATATGTTTTTACACAAAAAACGGAAGTTTTATGTCCGCGGTAAACTTCTTGTTTTGCCCGTGTGGGAGTACAAGAGGTTTTTGCTTCTGCGGTTTGCGGAAATTGTAAAACATTTTGGCGCGGCAACCGTTCTAGAATTAGGGAGCGGCAGAGGATTAAACCTCTTGGCGCTTGCTGTACTCGTACCATATCTCAAAGAAGCGTGCGGTATAGAGCTTTCCGGCGAGGGAGTACGCGCCGCGGAGGAAAATGTAGAGCGCCCTCCGTTTGAAGAATTGCAATTGCTTACTGGTGTCTCGCGCGAGGAAATAGAAAGGCGCATTCGTTCGGTACATTTCCAATTTACGGAAGGAAGCATTATCGAGCCGCATTGTGCGCCCGCTTCCGTTGATGTCGTATTTTCTAACTCCGTGATTGAACAATTGCCGCGCGACTATTTAAACGCGTTTCGCGAAGCGAGGTGCGCCGCGCGGCTTGGGAGTTTCTTTAGCGAGCCGTTCCGCGAAGCGCAACGGAATCCGTTTCTTCTTATGTATTTGCGCAATATAGATTATTTCAGAAGTTCATACAGGGAAGCGGAAAAAGCCGGCTGGCGCGTACACTCTTTTGAGATTCCCGATATGCAGAAGTTTGATTTTAATACAGGCATACTTGTATGCAAACCATCTTCGTAAGTATTTCAATGCTAGGCGTCTTTCGCAATCTCTTCTTTTTTTCGGAGAGCTTCTTCTTTCGCCTTAAGCGGGAGGCGGAGAAAAGAAATATTCGCATCGTTGTACTGCTCCACAATCGGGATTTGAGCAAGTATGAGCCGTTTCTCGCGCCGCACATCGGAGAGCGAGTTGTTGTGGAGGGGGTAGTTGTACCTACTGATAAGAATTTCTTTCAGAAGGCATTCCGTTTCTTTTATGCCTATCTTGTTTATACAACGACAACCAAGATTCTTACCACGATGGGCATGCGTCCGGAAGAGCCGCCTGCCGCAAGCCGGCGCGTGCTCGCGCCTCTCCGTGTTTTAATCGCAAAAATCTTTGGTTGGTCTATCTTCATAAAAAATACGCTCGTGCCGCGCGCGTACTGTATGTTTTTTCCTGCCCGTCCGTTCCGCGCTTTGTTTGAAAAATATAATCCGGCGCTAGTCGTTGCTCCCAATGTGTATGGTCTATTTGACACCGAGTTGGCGCGGGAAGCAAGAAAACAGGGCGTGTATTCCGTCGGTATGCTCGCTAATTGGGACCATGTAGATAAATACTTTCTTCCAATAAAAACAGACGAGATTTTGTTGCCGAGCGAGCAAGTAAAACTCGCCGCCGCGAAGTATCAGGGGTATCAACCGGAAAAAATCTCTGTTATCGGCTATCCATACCACGATTTATTCGTTAGAGATGAGTTTAAGATGACGCGCGGCGCGCTTTTGTCGGAGATTGGGCTTCTTCTCGGTGCACGCTATATCCTCTATGTTTCAGGAAGTTCATACTGCCCCGATGAGCCGGAAGTGATTGAAGAAATGCTCCGGTGGATACATGCGGGCGACTTCGGCCCAGACACATATTTAGTCATTCGTCCATATATAGGAGGAAGAGGGAAGGACAAGGCGTTTGACGAGAAAAAGTTCTTCGGATTTAAGAACGATTCGCGCGTCGTCTTTTTTGACGAGCGCGTGTGGGACTCGCTTCCAAAAAGCATTACCTATATAAACATTATGCGGTATGCATCTGTCGTGATGACTGTTTACAGCACCGCATTTCTGGAATCGGCGATTATGGACCGTCCGCTTGTCGCCGCGTCTTTTGATGGTCGGCAGGCGCGTCCGCTTTATCGCTCCATCAGGCGCTTTGAGGGGTTTGAACATTTTAAAAGTATGATTGAAACGGGCGCCGTCAGGCGAACGCTCAATTTTAAAGAACTCAAAGCCGCGCTTCGCGCGTATATGGACAATCCCGCGCTGGACGCAGAGAAGCGTGAAGCAGTGCGGCGCGAGCTTTGTTTTAAGCTTGACGGTGAATCAAGCGGCAGAGTCGTTTCGGCAGTGCTTGACGCGCTTAACAAGATAAAACATGTCTGAAGAAAAATTAAAAGTCGGCATCATTTTGTACCAAATGCTCCTTTCCGGCGGCACGGAGCGACAGGCGATTATGCTCGCGCGCGAGCTCGTTCGCCGCGGTTATGCTGTTACACTGTACACATTTCAATACAACAAAGAGAAATGCTATCAGGAACTTCTTAATGGTATGCGCGTGGTTGTTGAAAATGATGCGAGGAAATTATCCTTGTGCATAGACAGGGATACGGACATACTCAACCCGCACGAACAGATTCCGCTACGGGTCGCCGCATATTTTAGGCGACGCGTTAAACGGATTCCATCCGTGCTTATGATTAATGATTTATACCTTGCGCAGTGGTCGCTCGCGCGTGAATTATCACCAATCCGTTTTTCATTGTTGCGCAGATGCATGCAGTGGTTCAAGGACCAATACGAAAGCCGTAGATTTTTTGCCGGAGGATCTGACGAGATTGCCGTGCTTAATAATGGAACACGAGATATGCTAGAGTTTTATTTGGGAAGGAAAAGCACGGTCGTGCGAAGCGGGTTGGATATATCCCGATTCCCATTTTCTGCGCGTGCTTTTCCGCAAAGACGACGCGTACGGCTTCTCTGCCACGCTCTTTTTTTTCGCCACCGCAGATTTGAGGACGCTATCCGTGCGGTTGCCCGTTTAGTAAAAGACGGATTTGATGTGGAACTCGCTATTAGTGGTTCATATACGCACAAGAAAGATGCACGCGTTTATCATGAAGAGTTGAAGCATATTGCAGAAGAACTTGGTATTGCAGAACGCGTTTCCTTCAAGGGGGAGGTACGCGAATCGGAGCTTTTGCGTTTGTACAAAGAGTCAGATATTTTCTTGTTTCCAAGCCATAAGCAAACATGGGGACTTGCCGTTTTTGAGGCAATGGCGTCGGGATTGCCTGTGATTGTTTCGCGTAGCGCGGGCGCGAGCGAGGTGTTGACGGATTATCAAAACACCCTTTTATCAAACCCATGCTCGGATTTAAGTATTTTTGTGTTAGTAAAAGAGCTTTTGCAAACTCCGGAGTTATATGAGCGGCTGTCGCAGAGCGGGCGCGCATTTGTAGAAAAAGACATTTCATGGGAGCGTTACACAGACCATATACTTGCGCTTTTCCAAAAAGCGTCTGCTACGAAAGAAAGCTATGCGTAAAACGATTCTCATTACCGATTTTCATCCGTTCGTGTCACGCAATATTTTGGGGACGCGGTTTTTTGAAATGCTTCAGCGTCAGCCGAATGTCCGTCTTGTCATAATCTGTCCGGAAAAGAAAAAGGATTTTCTGGAAAAAGAGTATGGGGTAGAAAATGTACTCGTGTACGGCGTTCCAGGGCGCATCAGGCGAATAGACGCGTTTTTTAAGGATATGGCACTTGCTGCAGTGCATACGCGCTCGCTTCGCATTATGAAAAAGATGCGTATCGGATTTGAGCGCGCATGGCTCGTGAATTTTCTTGCCCTCTTTGCGCGTCCAATCCGTAGCGCCATCCCATTCTTATATCGCATAGTTATGCCGCGCCGCGCGTACGGAAATGTTTTTGAGAAATATCAACCCACGCTTGTGTTTTCAACCGATGTGTTCGGCTCCGCTGACTCGCGCATTACTCACGAAGCAAAATGTCGCGGCATTAAAACGGTCGGTATGGTGCGTTCATGGGATAATCTCACGACAAAAGGCGGATTCCGAGTCATTTCAGATGTGCTAGTCGTGAATAATGAAATTATAAAAAAAGAGGCGGAAGCGATTCACGGCATATGTTCAGATATTATCCGCATCATCGGCATCCCGCACTACGACCGTTATAATTGTGCAGAACGCAACTCCCTAAAAGAAAAGTTTTCTGCTTTGGGGAAAAAAATTATTCTTTATTCTCCGCTTGGCGATCGTATTATAAAAGTGGGAGAAGGCGAAGTTGGTAAGGGGTTTGATGATGGTATGATACGACTTCTTGCTGGAAGCATTCCAGATTCACATATCCTGTTTGTGCGCTTACCTCCTACGGATACTGTTTTTCTGAGTGAAAAAGAACTTCCACAGAATGTGCAGATTGAACGGCCAGGTACGCAATTTGGGCGAGACGGAAAAGCAATAAAAGTAACAGAATTATCTCGCGCAGATGATGCGCGGCTTATTGAGACGATTTGCGCGAGCGACCTCGTCCTTACTGTGTTTTCAAGTATTGCCGTTGATGCGCTTGCACTCGGGAAACCGGTCATTTTGTTGGGGTTTGACACACAATCGGTTTCATATTGGAAAAGCGTTGCGCGCTTGCACGAGCTTGACCATCTCCGCCCGCTTATAGAAGGCGGAATTGCTACTGCATACGATACAAATGCGCTCCGAAAAGCAGTTGAGTCGTTTTTGCGTCATCCGAAACTGGATGCGGAAAAGAGAAAACGAGTAGCGGATATGCAGATGTATACAAGCGACCGGCAATCAAGCGAGCGGTTGTTAGAAGTTGTGCTAGGCGCATTAAAAAGTTAGATTATCCAAATGAATATTCTCGGACTCAAAGTTACTTCGCATGATACGGGCGCCGCGCTTATTTCGGGAAAGCGCGTCGTGGCGATTGCCGAAGAACGGCTCTGCCGCGTGAAGCACTCGCACAATATTTTCCCCGCCCGTTCCATTTCGTACTGCTTAAAAGAATGTGGGCTTTCTCCCGCGGATATAGATATAGTCGTGATAGACCAAATCGGGCGCACCGAAGGGGTCCGTATGCGCGAGATTTTGGAGCGCAATACAGGAGGAGCATTTTCACGCGCAGCGATTCACATCATCAATCATCACGATTCTCACGCGGCGCACGCCTTTTTTTGCTCGCCGTTTAATGACGCGGCGGTGCTTGTGATAGACGGGGCGGGAGAGAAGTTTATGACCAATCTCGGCATTTTAGGGACAGAAACAGAAACCTTATATAGCGGCATCGGCAATCGGGTCGTTCAAATACGCAAAGCGATGCATATTCGGCGCAAGACCCGATTTCCATACACGACCGGCATCGGGAAGTTTTACGCTCTTCTTTCGGAAGAATATCTCAACTTCGGACACTACAATGAAGGAAAAATGATGGGGCTTGCGCCGTATGGAGATTTGCGGGTTTTCCATCAATATCCTGTAGAACACTGGGTTAAAGAATACAACGGCGATATTTTGTGCAACCCGCGCTTGCGGTTTGTTGGCGAAGAAACAATTCAGAAAAAACGGGAGTCGTTTTTTATGCGAGCTCTACGCGCTTTTATGCGGATAAGCGGGCTGTATCGTCTGTGGCTGCGGTTTTCCCCACTTGGAGAAGAAATGGTCGCCGAACCCGCGTTTTTTCCGGAAATTAAATTTGAGAAACCTCAGCGCCCGCGCGCCGCGCCGCTTCCAGAGCCCTACTACGCGGCGGTTGCACGCGCAGGGCAGGAAGTGCTTGAACGCGCAATGATATTGTGGGGAAAGAAAATAAAAGAAATTACCGGCGCGGAAAACTTGTGCGTTGCTGGAGGGGTGGGCCTCAACATAGATGCCAATAGAAGGTTTCGTGAAGAAGTCGGTTTTAAAAGGATCTTTGTCCAGCCGGCGGCATCCGACACCGGCATTGCGCTCGGATGTGCGCTGTGGGGCGCACACATAATCGCGGGGTTGCCACGATTTTGGGAAATGAAGTCGGCATCGCTCGGCAGAGCGTATTCCGAAAATGAGATTGCGGCGTCGATTGAAAAATATAAAGACAAAATTTCAGCGCGGTGTTCTTCAGCGATTACGGAAGAGACGGCGCGTCTTATTGTCGGCGGGAAAATTGTCGGTTGGTTCCAAGGGGGAAGCGAATACGGGCCGCGCGCCCTCGGCAATCGCTCTATTATCGGTGATGCTCGAGATCCGGAAATGGCGAATATCATTAATAAAAAAGTGAAGCACCGCGAATCGTGGCGGCCTTTTGCGGCAAGCATTCTCTCCGAGAAACAACGCGAATGGTTTGAGCTGGAACACCCAAGCCCCTTTATGCTTCTCGCCGCGCAGGTGGTGAAGGAAAAGCGCGCGCGCGTTCCGTCTATCGTTCATGTTGACGGAAGTTGTCGCATCCAATCGGTTACGCGCGAACAAAATGCGCCGTACTATGAACTATTGAGCGCGTTTGAGAAAGAAACAGGTGTGCCGCTTGTGCTTAACACCTCGTTCAATGACGCTGGCGAGCCGATTGTAGAAACGCCCGAGGATGCACTTCGTTGTTTTCTCAATACAGAAATGGACGCGCTCGCAATAGGGGATTATCTCATATTAAAAAAATGATTTCTGACAACAACTTGCCTTTAGGTTCGTGCATATCAAACTTCGGAAAGGCGGCGTCCTTGCTCCGAAAGTTTGTGCCGTTGTTTGCTGACATTTTGGATGTAGGTTCGGGATCCGGCGCGTTTTTAAGGCAGGCGCGCTCGCTCGGTTTTTCGTCAATCACGGCGTCTGATTGCGAGTGCCGCACTGATTTTCAACCATTTTTCTTGTTTGACGCGGAAAAGGAATGGCTGTTCAAAGAGCAATCGTTTGATGCGGTAACCGCATGGAATGTATTAGAACATTTGTGGAATCCGCGACATTTCTTTGAAGAAGCGCATCGGGTTATGAAAAGCGGAGGGGTGCTGCTTTTTTCCATACCAAATTATCTGAACGCGCGAAATCGCATCAGTTTTTTCTTTTCCGGAGAATTTTCGCGCTATAAAAGCAACGAACTGCATCTGACGGCATTCACCAGCGCGACGCTTCGGCGCGCATGGGGCGGGCTGTTCACACTAGAACAACAAGGATATGCCGGCTTGCACAAAAGAAGGATGTGGAAAATCTCTGTATGGCTCTTGCGCCGGTCGGCATTCTTTAAGATGCTTCGCGGAGAAACTATTTTTCTCGTATTGAGGAGGATTTAATAGATAGTGGTCATAGTGTTGCACCCGCCGCGTGTTTCTGGTACGGTATAGCTCTATGATTCGCGTTGAAGAGAGTTCACTCAGAGGTGTGTTTTTCATCACCCCAGATGTGTTTGAGGATTTTCGCGGGCAATATGTGGAATTGTACAATGACGCGCTATATAAAGAGAAAGGCGTGCCGCCGACTTTTGTTCAAGACGATATTTCCGTTTCGCGCAAAAATGTGCTCCGCGGCATACACGGAGATACGCACACATGGAAGCTTATCTCATGTCTCCACGGCGCATTTTACTTCGTGGTCGTGAATTGCAACCGAGCATCGCCCGATTTTGGAAAATGGGTTTCTACCACCCTCTCCGCGAGAAATAGGCGGCAAGTGCTCGTGCCACCATCGTTTGGCAATGGACATCTTGCGCTTACGGATGAAATCATATTCCACTACAAGCAGTCATCTTATTACACGAGTGCTGATAAGCAGTTTTCGTTTCGGTGGAATGATCCTCGCTTTAACATTTTCTGGCCGATAAAGAATCCTATTATCTCCGAACGGGATGCGCACGCGCCGCTCGTCGTATAATTTTTATATGGCAGAGAGAAAAAAATACGAAGTACTTGGCGTGTCCGATTTTGCGCGGCGGTGGGGAATCTCTCTAAAGGAAATGCCCAAAGGTTGCGTTGCGCTTATCGCAAGGGGCGATTTTCACTACAGGCGCCTTGATAAAAATGAGCGGGATGCCGCAATTTTAAAAATCCTGAAACAGTTTGACACATACGATAATGTCAAAAAAAGCATCGCGGACGGAGACGGCAAGAAGCGGTGGATGCGGGAATGGAAATCGGTTTTTGAAGCGTTTGTGGCTGGCGGGTATGACACAGAGCGCCTAGTGCCCCCGTATTTCCGTCCACAAATCGTACGACTTGACGGCGATTTTGCAATGCCCGCGAGCCCACACTTCAGTATTGACGCATACACCGTGCTTCGGCGCTGGATCATAGAAACATATTTCAAAAAAGCACATGCGATATATGAATTCGGATGTGGCACTGGATTTAATGTCGCGGAAATAGCCAAGCTTTGTCCGGGTGTAGAAGTGCATGGTTTGGATTGGACGCCATACTCGGCGCGGATTATCCAATCGTTTTCACCCCAATTCGGTAATCGCGCGCATGGGCATGTGTTCAATATGCTAAACACAGACCCAAAATTTTGCTTGTCGTCCGGTGCTGTCGTGCTCACTGTTGGCGCGATGGAACAGCTCAATACGCGTTTTGAGCCGTTCCTATTGTATCTTATCCGACAAAAGCCAGCGCTCGTCGTGCACATTGAGCCAATCGTGGAGATAGCCGACACAAACACACTTTTTGATTTTCTCGCGGTTAGTTTCGGCGCGCGCCGGCGCTATTTAACAGGATTCTTGCCGCGTCTGCGCGCGCTTGAGAAAAATGGGAAAATTAGAATCGTAAAAATACAAAACACGCGCATCGGTAGCTTATACCACGACAGTTACTCGCTTATTGCTTGGAAGCCGCTCTAGTTTTATCTTGTTCGCGCGCGAGTGCGTAGCGCTCGGGCACCCCGATATCAATAAATAGTTCGTCTATCGGCAGCCCGTAACATTTTTGAGTAAAAAGAATTGGAAAGAAATCGTGTTCAAGCGAGAAATACTTTGTCTCAGGAAAAAAATGTGTCGCTTCTTTTTCCATTAGGTATGTTCCCGTGTTTAGGTGTAGCGTTTCCGGCTGTTCATACTGCGTCTTTTTGCGCCATTGTATAATTCGTTGATTTTTATTGGTTGTTACCACATCGCCGCCGTCGCCTTTGTAGCCGCGGGTAATAAGCATTGACATAACCCCTTTTTTTTCTTTATGGAACTGATAAAGTTCGGAGAAATCTGGGTTAAAGATCGTATCGCCATTCATAACAAAAAATAAGTCGCTGGTTATATGCTGGAGCGCTGCTTTTACAGCCCCGCCAGTTCCGAGCGGTTCGTCTTCTTCAGAAAAAATCACCGAGTAGTTACGCTTCGCGCAATGTGCCTTTACCTGTTCTTTGAGATATCCTACGCTCAAAATAATTTTCTCAAAACCCGCGCCAGTTAGCATAGAAATTATGAAATCTAAAAGCGTCTTGTTTCCTATTGGCGCAAGGATTTTTGGCTTGTCCGTCAGCACAGTGCGGAGGCGCGTCCCGAGGCCTCCGCACAACACAATAATTGGCGTATGTCGCAACGGATTATACATTTGCGTACTGATTGTTTTTAAGAATCGTGAACCCCTTTATAAGTTCTTGTATGCCGCCATCAAGCGTCCACTTTGTTTTAAATCCTGTTGAAGCAATGCGTTTATTTGAGACAATATAGTCGCGCTTATCGGGGTCTTCGCCAGTTGGCGCTTCCACATAAACCAATTTCGGTAGATGCTTTTTAATCACCGCGCAGAGTTCCAGTTTGGAAAGGTTTGCGTCATCTAGTCCGATATTGTACGGCTTGCCGCGCATTTTTTGAAAGTTTTCTATGCCGTGGATAAACACGCGAACGACATCTTGTATGTGAATATAATTCCGCTTGAAGTGTCCTTCAAAAATAAGGAGCGCGCGGTCATTGACCGCTCGGTACACAAAATCGTTAACCAGCAAATCCAATCGCATTCTCTGCGACATTCCAAAGACAGTTGCGAGGCGGAAGCTTAACCCGTTTTCGCGCGCAAGCGCAGCTTTCTCGGCTTTAACTTTCGTCACACCGTAGAGAGAAATGGGGCGGAGCGGCGACTGCTCTGTGCAGAATTTGTTTTTTTCGCCAATGCCGTACCCGCTGTTGGTAATCGGTATGAGCATTCGTTGGTTCTTGCTCATAAGTTTGCAGAGCATAGCAACTGCGCCAAAGTTAGTAGTTTCAGCGGCAATTTTGTCTTGAGCGCACAGCGGAGCGCCGACAAGAGCGGCGAGCGGAATCACGATGTCGGCTTTTTTAAGAAGCGGTTCTAGTGTGCTTTTGTCGCGGCAATCGCCGCGCACAACCATAAAGGATTTATAGGCGCAACAGTCCGCCAAACTATTTTGGCGGTACATAAAATTGTCCAGTACCGTCACTTCATATCCGCGTGCGAGAAGCGCCGGGGTCAACACCGAACCAATATACCCCGCTCCGCCGGTGATTAGGATTTCTTTTGCCATAACATATCGTGCACTGTATTCTTTTTTTCTTGTTTTTGCAATTCCCGAGCATATTTTGTATTTTCAATAAGAGAGTGATAGGATGAAAAACACCAACATGAAAATCAACAAAAAAATCATCACCCGCGAGGTTGTTCGCTTGCGCATACAGCAAATGATGGTCAATGAATGGCATAAGACGGGAAGATTTAAGATTCCCATTCATCTTGGCTTCGGTCATGAGGCGCTCGCGGTTGCGGTTAATGCTGTTATGGAGCGTGACGACCAGCTCTTTTTAACGCATTCATTTGAATGAAATGAATATATATGCTACTCTTTTTTTTAGAAACAACAAGTACGAAAATACGGAGGATAAATGAAAAAAAACAATAACCCTATTCCTATTGGGAATCCGCGTTCGTTGCATAAACGAATCTTCGGTAGGGCTACGGTAATGCAAACATTCCAGCTACCTCGTACACAAACAACTTCTGACTTCTTGCTCTTTGAGGTGAGGAAAAAATCTGCGATTGTCCTCGGGCTTACTGCTGACAAAGAAGTTATCTCACTTCGGCAATTCCGGTATGCACAAAATAAAGTGATGCTAGAATTGCCTGGTGGTTACAGACAAGGGAATGAAAGCTTGGAATGTTGTGCGCGACGAGAGTTTTTGGATGAGACCGGTTATCGTCCAGAAACCGTCGTACCGCTTGGCGGTATGGTTCTCTATGAACCGTCATATATCAAAGGAGGATATCACCCGTTTTTATTCCTCAATTGCGAGAAGGCGCAACAACAAAATCTTGACGACAGCGAGGAAATAAAGGTTGTACTCGTTCCTTTCAGGAGGTGGGTCAAGCGGGTGAGTTGCGCAGAGGTTCGCGGCGGGCCAATGCTTACTGCGACATTACTCGCTCTCCGGCACTTGTCTTTATGAGAGTGCATCGCCTCAGAGCGTTCCGGAATGGAGCGCTTTCTTTTTTAGCTAAAATTATGATATAGTACGATTTCTATGGGATTCTACTCTCGCCTTACTTCTACAACCACTGCTTCCATGGACACTATAGCGCTGACACATACTGCCTCCGCTATTGCCTTTACGCGCTCACACTATGGTCATAACTAAAACCCCATTTCGCATTTCTTTTTTCGGTGGCGGCACTGATTATCCACGCTGGTACCGGAAGAACGGTGGGGCGGTCTTGAGCGCGACGATAGACAAATATTGCCATATTGTCTGCCGGCATTTGCCGAACTTTTTTGATCATAACTTTCTGATACGATATGCGCGTACGGAAATGGTGAAAAGAGTTCAGGACATTAAACATCCGTCGGTGCGCGCGTGCCTTCAATTTTTCAACCATACGAGCGGTCTCGAGCTTGTGCACACGGGCGATTTGCCAGCGCGCTCCGGGCTCGGTTCAAGTTCAACCTTTACCGTAGGGCTTTTGCACGCGCTCTATGCGCTTCGCGGTGAAGTTATTAGTAAACAGAGACTTGCCCGCGATGCGATACATATTGAGCAAAATCTTATCGGTGAGCATGTCGGTTCGCAGGACCAGACCGCCGCCGCGTTCGGCGGGTTTAATCACATTACCTTTGGCGGTCCGTCGGATATTTTAGTAGAATCAATTCCGCTCTCGCAGAGCGCACTCATACAACTTGAAAAAAGTCTGATGCTTTTTTTTACCGGTGTTTCTCGTACTGCCTCCGTGATTGCAGAAGACCAATTGAAGCGCATTGGGAAGAAGGCAGATGAATACCTGCGTATGTTACAATTAGTGTCTGAAGCGCACGCGCTTCTTTCCGGTGCAGAGCTTGATTGTCGTGCGTTCGGCATGCTTCTCCATGAAGCGTGGCTCGTCAAGAAGAGATTCAGTTCCCGCATCAGCTCGCCCTTGGTTGATGATACCTATGCGGCGGCACGCGAAGCTGGGGCAATTGGCGGTAAAGTGCTCGGGGCTGGCGGTGGCGGCTTCATGCTTTTTTGTGTTCCTCTTGCGCGACAGGATGCCGTTAAAAAGCGTTTGCGTAAGTTTATGCATGTTCCGTTTCATTTCGAGCATCTGGGAAGCCATATTATAAATAATACCACTTCATCACTATGACTTTTTCAGTTACAATATCGGTGAACGGACAAACGGAGCTAATATGCTCCGCGATTCGGTCCGTACTTAATCAGAAAAACTGCACTAGCAAAGCCGAGGTGATTGTGATTGACGACGCAAGGAGCGATGCCGTTCGAAAGGCTGTTGAAGCATTCGGTCTTTCCTATGTGCGGTACTACGAGACGCCAGATGGCGACCCAGCGAAAAGCGCGCAGGAGTGTTATAACCGAAGCACCGGAGATTATGTAATGTGGATGTGTTACGACGATTTTTTGTTGCCCTACGCTTTTCGCGTGTTTGAAGAAGCTCTCGCGCGCACCGGCGCCGAAGTAGCGACAGGCCTCCATCTCTACTACTATGACAGCGCTTATCCGAAGTCGATGTTTCGCAACACTGCGCACCTAATTCATACAAAACATTATGACGGCTCGTACGAAATGCTTGAACTTAATGCTATCCGTCGAACAGCGCTTCGCATGCCGCCGAACACAGGTGATCCATTTTGGTTTCATCTTCATCTTGTGTCCACTCTGTTTTCTCGAAATCTTTTAGAACGGGTTCAGGAGCGCACTGGCGGCATTGTCGTCCCCAATCTTCAAAATAATGATTCTCAGCAAGTGATGATACACGCCCTTGCGCGCTCCGCGGTAGGCATCGGTTTACCGCTCTCTATTGCCGGTCGTCTCGGCATATCTTTCACACAGGAGTTTTACTTGCCAAAGCGTGTCGCATGGCGGAAAAGGTATAAGATTCAATGGAGTCCGGTCACTGGCGGCACATATATCAATCATATTCTTGAAGCGATTCTGTCTGGCAAAGAGCGTGTAGAAAAGGAACTAGCCGGCATAAAATATTCGCCTGTCGTGCTTTTGCGCGCGTATGTAAAAGATTTAGTTACCGCGGAATTTCCTCTTTCCGAAATGCGCCGCCTCTGGCGCGAGGCGGAGAGCGTGGCGTGCAAAGTTGGAGGAGCTGATGGAAGGGAGTTGCTTGCACTTATTCGCACCGAACGCCGCCTGTCTTATGTATTACATCCGTTTAAAACATTTGGATTATGGAAGCACATCCGCAAATTTATTGTTCCCAACCGTTCCATTTTGGCGACCATTAGGTGCTCATTTCGTCAGTTGTGGAGTTCAAATGCGTCATATCGCCGCTGCAATGTCATCATACCGCTAGAGCGGTACGGAGTTTTCAACATTGAATCGCTTGCCGCAAAATTGCCGGAGATTGTTTTAAAAGAAACCGGAAAGATGCTTCCTCGTTAAAAGTGTGTAAAACATGCTATAATAAAAAAGATTGTTTAGCGGACCATGACCAAAAAAGATTTAACACTTAAAGAATATCTCATAAAATTCGAGGATGAGATAGCCGATATATTTACAGCCGGGAAAATTTCGGCCCCTATTCATCTTTCGGACAACAATGAAGATCATCTAATAAATATATTTAAGAAAGTAAAAATGGACGATTGGGTATTTTCTACGCACAGAAGCCACTACCATGCTCTGCTTCACGGTATAAATCGCGATTGGCTCAAGCGGGAGATTGTGAGAGGGAACAGTATCACTGTTTGCAACCCCGAACATCATTTTTATTCTTCAGGAATCGTGGGAGGCACCGCACCAATCGCACTTGGAGTCGCGATGGGGCTCGTGCGCAATGGATCGAAGAGTCACATCTGGGTATTCGTGGGAGATATGGCTGCGGAAGGCGGGGTTTTTCACGAGGTGGTGAATTACGCAGCGAAGAACAATCTTCCGATTACATTCGTTGTTGAGGATAACGGCATTTCCACAAATACTCCCACGAAAAAAGCATGGGGCGAAAGTGCTTCGGCGCCGAAGATCATACGCTATACGCATAAGAAAGAAAAATATCCTCACTACGGAAGTGGCAAGTGGGTAATATTTGGTTGAGATGAGACTTATAATATAAATCAAGATGGAAAATAAAGAATTAAAATATAAAAGTGAACTGACTCGCGCCACGGATTATCTCGCGAAAAATCCGAAGACGCTTTTTTTGGGTCAAAGCGTTGTGTATCCAGGAAATAGCATCTTTAAGACACTTGAGAATGTTCCAGCGAACCAGAAAATAGAGATGCCAGTGTTCGAAGAAACACAGATGGGTATCTGCATCGGTCTTGCTATCGCTGGATACATTCCCGTGAGCATCTATCCACGGTTCAATTTTCTTCTACTTGCGATGAACCAGGTCGTGAATCATTTGGACAAATTGCCGGTGATCACACAAGGAAAAGTAAGACCACGGGTTATAGTCAGAACAGCGATCGGCTCCGAACGACCACTTTATCCTGGTGTACAGCACAGCGGAGATTTCACAGACGCTTTTAAAGCATTGAGGCTTCAGAATGTGGAAATTATTCGCCTCGATGAACCCAATCAGATCTTTCCGGCATACAAGAGGGCTTTTGAACGAACGGACGAGAAATCAACCATACTCGTTGAATTCGGAGATTATTACAACGAAAAATGATTTCTTGAATCGGTTCTATAACTTGATATCATAGAATTAGTTTTTTGTGTCATATTTTATCTCGAATAAGAGTTTTAGTGTTTATCTATATGCTTTTTGGAGAACGGCTGAGATTTGCGTTTTACGCCGCGCTCGGTATGCTTCTTTCGCCCGCACTTTTTTTTGTTGGAATGCTGCGACGAAACACTACACACTCACCGTCAGACGCTCGTATTCTGGTAATTCCTATTATGACGCGGGTGGGAGATTTGGTGTGCGCAACGCCAGTTTTCCGCGCGCTCAAAATGCGTTACCCGCACTGTCGTCTTTCAGTGCTCGTTGCAAAAAATGTCGCAGGCATCGTACGGCACAATCCACGCATTGACGAGATTATCGTTATGAACAATCCGCCATTTAAGGGGTTCTGGGGGCGTGGACGGTTTTTTTTGTTTTTGTATCGGCAAAGATTTGATTACTCTATCGCACTTGCAAACAATCCATTCGGAAGTTTAGCGGCGCTTTGGAGTGCAGCGCCGGTGCGCATAAAAACCGTACACAAGCCGCGGACGGTTGCTGAGGTATTATCCGATTGGTTAAACAATGTACGCCTTGAATACCCTGATGGGACATTTTTGCAAGCGCACTATATGTCACTTCTTTCGCCTTTGGGAATTGCGGCGGGCGAGCCGGTGAAGGAAGTATTTACGACAGAAGCGGGTGAGTACAAAGCCGAAGAGTTTTTCAGAGCAGAAGGAATAGGCGCAAGTGACTTGCTTGTCGGCATCTCTGTTTCTGCGGGCAACGCCGTTAAAGAATGGCCCGCGGAAAGATTTGCGGCGCTTGCCGACATGCTTATTTCCGAGAAAAACGCGAAAATAATTTTTATTGACGCGCCGTCAAACGAACGGAAGATTGAAAAGACACTCTCCGCGATGAAAAACAAAAAAAATATATCCATCGCAACTAATTTCATTTTAGAAGAATTGCCGTCGCTTATGAAGCAGCTCACTATGTTTATTGCAGTTGATACCGGCGCAATATATGTCGCGCATGCGCTCGGTGTTCCTCTTGTTGACATCATCGGTCCAGTGGAGCCGAACGAACAGCCGCCCAAAGATGAACGAAGCGTCCAGATTCTGCCGCCTCCGCGCATCCGCCCGTCGTCTTTTGTCATTGCTCGTCCAGGCGCTTTTTCGGCGCGAAGGGATGCGGTGCTTTCAATATCTGTTTCAGTTGTGTATGATGTCGCCGCGCAGTTGCTCTCAAAAATCTATGGAAAATAAAACAATTCTTTTTTTTGTCCGTTCCGCGAAGTATCTCAAAGCAATGCAGAGTTTGGTAGAGGAACTGGTTCTCCGCGGATTTTATATTACAGCTGTGTATGACCCGGGCGAAGGCGATGTCTCATCTCTTGAAATTCTAGAGCGTTTTCGGCGCGAATTGTCCGGCTTTTCGTACGAGGTTGGGCTCCGCAGAAAGGGGTGGCTGAAAAGAATCACCCGAATGCTTCGCGGGCTTGCTTCGTATAGGACATTTCTCGTTTTTGAAGGTCGCGATTCTTTTTATACAAAACATTGGTTCAAATTTCTGCCTATTGGCGCGCAGCGTGTCTTGAATGCCGTCCCATTTTTATTTCGCATACTTGCGCTACCGATTACGCAGAAGATTTTTAATTTATGCGAACGAGTAATACAGGTTGATAAAGGAATCTCCGACCATATTCGGCGCATAAAACCGGCGGCGATTGTTGTCGCCTATCGCGGCCAGCCGCCCGGTTCTGCGGATACGGACTATCTTAAGGCAGCGAAGAAATTAAGCATTATGACGATCATACCAGTCGCTTCCTGGGACGCGCTTACCACTAAAGGCAAGATGCACATTTTACCGGATCTGCTTTTTGTGTGGAATGAAAAGCAAAAAAAGAACGCCATGCAGTATCATCGCGTACAGCCGGAGACGATTAAGAGTGTCGGCGCATTTCAATTTGATAATTGGTTTAATCGGCAATTACCAAACGCTCATGCGCGCACTGCTGTGTTTTATATCGCTTCGGGGGCTTTGAGCGGAGATTCTTTTGCTGTGCCGGAGGAATTGCGCCGCGCGATGGATACTGACCCGATTCTGAAAGATTGTCCGCTCATTGTGCGTCCGCCTCTCTATAACGCGCGCGCATTTCAGACAAGCGAAAAAAATATAATACTCATGCCATACTCCTATGAGGGAATAAGAGGTAACGAGTTAATTGATTTATTTTTACACGCCATTTCGCTCTCTTTTGTTGCGGTCGGTGTGCATACGACTGGGCTTATTGATGCCATGATGAAGGGTCTCCCGGTAATTATCTATGCGCCGCCCGCATTTCGGGCGGCGCAAGATGTGCCGCATTTTCGCGAGTTGTTGGAAAACAATGCCGCAGAACGAGCGGAAAATGCGCAGGAGTTTGTAAGAATTGCCGCAGATATCGCCAAAGGGAATGATCGAAAGCGCGCAGCGCGAGAACGATTTATACAAGCGCTGCGCCCGCGCGCGCCATATAAATCAGCCGCTGCCGCAACAGCCGACCACATTGAACGCGCGCTCCAAAAAAGGTACCATAACCGTTATGCTTGAACGGCTTGCATACAAGCTTGGTTTTCTTCCCTATAAACTCTTTATGCGCCTGCGTGCGAGCGATGCCGCCTTTTTGTGGCTAAACCGCCGCGCCCGTGCTCTCTTTTGTACACATCATCTCTCGCTTTCGGAGACGCACAAAGCGATTGTGGCATCTCTAAAAAAAGACGGTATCGCTTTCGCCGACCTCTCATCGCTTTTTGGGCGGAATGTATTGTCGGAGTTGGTGCGACACGCTGAAGCGCTTGAATCGCGCGCATCTGTCAATCGCAAAAAGAGTTTTCTTATGAATCTTTTTGAAGAAGAACCGCTCCTTGCGCCCGATGACAATATATTTATGAAATTATCGCTCGCGTCGCCTGTGGTGCGCATTGCGAATGCGTATCTCGGAATGTTTTCACGCTTTTATTTTTGCTCTCTCAATATAACAACGCCTGTTGGAGATAACGCCAATGCGGTGGCTTCACAAAAATGGCATCGCGACCCCGAGGAACGGACGCTCATCAAAATGTTTATTTATCTAAGTGATGTGGATGAAGAAAGCGGGCCGTTTACTTATATTAAAGGAAGCCAGCGCGGCGGTCGTTACGGTGCGCTCTTCCCGCAAAAGCCGCCGCGCAGTTCCTACCCCGAAGAATCGGAAGTGCTCGCGCGCGTTCGGGAGGAAGATATTTTTCAATGTGTCGGCAAGGCCGGCTCGGTCATTTTTGCCGATACGGCGGGGCTTCACAGAGGAGGGTTCGCTAAGAGCAAAAAGCGGATTATGTTCACCGCAGGTTTTTACCCTGGAAGCAGTGTCTGGTCTGAGCTTCTGAAACGGCCCGCTGATTTAGAAAAAAGCGCGTGGTTTAAAAATGCCCCCCCAGATATTCAATTCTCCGTCCGAGAAATACCTCCGCATTTCGGCAAACGGCTTTTTAAGAAAATCCGAAATGTCTATCGCTAACGCCAACTTCGGATTTGTGTTTGAGCGACCGCTTGCTCTAAAGCATTGGCGGACGATTGAGATGGGCGCTGACATTCCTTTTGAGGAGCAGAATGTGTGTCCATGCGATGGCTCTCCGCTCCGTCTCTTTGCGGAACATAAGAGCATGCAAAGCGAAAAAACAATCCGCATCGGCTGGTGCTCTGTGTGTAATTATCTCGGATATGTTGACCGTCCTACCTCAGAATGGATGGCGCGTTTTTATGCAAGCGGTATGTGGGACAGCGGCAAGGTGCGGGAAGGAGCGCACGGAGTATTTCGCGGGAACGGAGTACTCGCTCTTTTGTCGGAACTTTCCGTAGGAAAAGAAAAAACGATTTGCGATATCGGCTGCGGTTACGGAGAAGCACTCTCGTTTCTAAAAGAGCGCGGCTTTCAGAATTTATCCGGCGTTGAATATTCTCCTCATCGCGCGCGTTCCGCTAGATCGCTCGGCTTTCCAGTTATGGAATTGGATGTTCCGTCTGCGCAGGTTTTTCTCCTAAATCATGTGTTGGAACACCTATCCAATCCGCAACAGGAATTAGAGAAAATGTCTCGCATGCAATCTACGGGCGAATACATTATTGTCGCCGTCCCCAATGTTTGGGGCGAGGTGTGTATGGAGATTTTGTCGTTTCTGCCGCACTTACACGCATTCAGCGTCGATTCCCTCATCGCATTATTTGGTGGTTTCGGATATGAAGCGATGATACGGAAAGAAAGCGGAAAGGAAATTGCGATTGCGTTTCAGAAAACAGGAAAGAAAATTGTGAAGTCGCTTTCAGCGCATTCTATAGATCCAATGCTTCAGAAGTTTGTCAGCGGGCTTGGGCTCAAAAAACATTTATCCGCGCGTCCGCGCCGGCTTTGGTGGTTTCGTAAGGCGGATGTGGGCGGTCAGACGGTTTTATTTAGAAACAGTCGTCTTGATGCGCTCTATTGGAAAACATTTTCTTTTTTTGTCGGATATGTGCTGAGATGGAAGGTGGCGCGCTTGATGGGAACATATAGGGGTCAGAAAGGGTTACAAAGTACAGCCATTTCTGGTGTGCAGCAGAGCGTACCTACCGCTGCGCCGATTACCATTCTGTATGAAGGCAACATAACTTTGTTTTATAAATAAACAATATCAGTTATGAAGATAGGCAACTACCGCTTGGTGAACATAAAAAATGAAATACACCCGGAGCTTTTTACCGTCAAAGAGGCAAAAGCGTTGTTATATATGGAAAGGGTATTTCAAGCAATTGGAAAAAAAGACGGTGCTTTTGTTGAATGCGGTGTTGGTAAAGGGCGCACCTTTGCCGTTCTGGCAATCCTCTCCGCGTTGGAGGGCAAAGAGCGAAAAATAATCGGTTTTGATTCTTTCTCCGGGTTTCCAGAGCCGTCCTATAAAGATCAGAGTCCACGGCAAGCGAAAAAGGGCGATTGGCATATTACCTCTCCAGAAATAATCAGAAAAAGACTTGTGGCCTCAGGTATTTCCCTTGAAGTGCAGAATGGTATCGTTGAAATCATTCCGGGCTTTTTTGAACAAACATTATCTTCTTGGAGGGCGCAACCGATAGCGCTTCTTCATCTTGATGTTGATTTATATGATTCATATAAGATTTGTCTTGAAACGCTTTACCCGCATGTTGTCTCTGGAGGCGCGGTTCTTTTTGATGAGTATATAAATTCGGAAAACAAGTGGCCAGGCGCTGTCTTGGCCATCGATGAATTTTTCCTGAGTTTACCTGTGGCTCCAAAGAAAGACGATGCATCGGGAAAATATTATGTCATCAAACCCTAATATAACAGTACTGTTTGCTCTTCGCACACCGAAGCAGTTTTACAACATTCAGAGCATCGCCGTATCAGATGCGCCAAATGGAATTGCTCATACTGCACCGCTCACGGTTTTTTACCGCGGTCTTATCGTTCTATTCTACAAATAGAAAGCTGTATATTACTGTGAGATTTTCTGAAATTGAATATCTTTCACCCACGCGTTTTTTTGTTTCTTTCCTTTCTTTACGCGCATTATTTCTCGTTCAACGCGGAATCCGATTTCGCGGAAAAACTGTACAACGGAATCCGCAGTGTTCTCGCGCACTTCTACTTGCGCCGTTTTGCAGTGCGCAATCGTTTGCCTTCCGCCTCGTAGAGCGGGTAGTTCGTAGCCGTCTATATCCATTTTGACATGGTCGGGAAACGGTATGTCCGCTGTGCGTTGCAAATCGTCAAGCCGCCATGAGTAAAGCAAATGCGAAAAGCCACCACCTGCGCCTTCTTGGTTTTTTTTGTTTTTATCCAAGCCGCCGTGCAGAGTTTCTCCGGCGCTCAAACTGCGGTACGAGAATGTATGAAACTCAGTGCGTTCTCCAAGCGCGACATTGAGCGGATGTATTTCTGTTTCCAGATGATTAAGTTGTATGTTATCAAGCAGAGATGCAAAACTTGCCGGCGTCGGCTCAAACGCATAGACGCGACATCCGCGCTTTCCTGCTATCAACGCATATGGACCGACGGACGCGCCAATGTCGTACATCACCTCTCCGTGCCGAATCCGTTCTATCCACAGAACTGTATGCAGTTCGTTTCGCACCGGTCTCGCAAGCCGAAATTGAGGGTATGAAAATATGCGGCAGCACAAACCCGGATAGTCCATAGGCATCGTCGGGAGGTGGGACGACAAAAACAGTGCCTTGTATCTTGGCGCGGAAAAACGCCATCCTATATTTAAGAGCCAATGAAAAACCTTTTTCATAATGATACGAGTCCAAGCGACATTTCTCCACGCTCAACTCGCTTAAAATTTTCTACCGCGAAATTCACACAGTCGGTATATGCCGTTTTTGTTGAACCGGAAATATGCGGCGTTGCCATCACATTGCATACCAAAGGCAATGAAAGAAGCGGGGAATGCCGCTTATCGTACCATACATCTAACCCAGCACCGAACAACCGTCTAGTTTGGAGCGCCCACGCAAGCGCCGCGTCATCCACAAGCTCAGACCGCGCCGTATTAACGAAAATGGCACCCGACTTCATAAGTGAAAATTCGCGCCTGCCCATAAAGTGTTTCGTGGTCCCATCAGGTCTTATATGCACCGTCACAATATCAGATGCGGCGAGAAGCGTGTCCAATTCTACCTGCGGCGCGCCATTCTCAATTTTCTTCTTATCATAGGCGAGAATAGACGCTCCGAGCGCGGCTGATTTCTCAGCGACCGCGCGCCCGATTGCGCCGTACCCTATAATACCGACCGTGCTTCCGCGGAACGAATGCACATCCATTCCATAGTCAGAATTCTTGAAAAGTCCTTTTTTCATTCGTTCGTGATACAACGACATTTTGCGCAACACTGCGAGCATCAAGAGAAGCGTATGTTCGGCAACTGCATTTGCATTCGCGCCGCCGTTGTTGGCGAGATGTATGCCCCATTTTTTGCAGGCGGGTGCGTTAAACTTATCATACCCGGAACTCAATAATTGTATCAGTTTTATATTTCGCGCCGCTTCCATAATGCCGTCAGATAAGTAAGTACTTGGCGTAAAGAGCGCAACTTCCGCGCGTTCAAGTTTTTCTATCCACTCTGTGGCGGATGCGGAAAATTGTATCCGTTCAATGCTGTGGCGGTCTTCGGGAAATGCGCCGCGCAATTTTCCGAGCATTAGCTCCGTATAGCTTCCCGGGAGCTTATTGCTGTGCGCATATAAGATTTTCATACGCGATGTATGTTACCATTTTCCCATATCAGCGCGCTAGTAATAAGCGCGCGTCGCCGCAGGTTATCATATGTCTCAAATGAATATCATCATCGCCGCGCGCACTCCGAAGCAGTTTTACAACATTCAGAGCATTGCCGAGGCACTCCTTGCGCGCGGCGCGCGCATCCATGCGTATTTTGACGAAAAACTTTCTCGCTATGAATCGCGCGCGCCGCTTATGGAATGGGCGTCGAGTTGGCCTAATTTTTCTTTTGATTTCTGTCCGGGTAGGCGCGGCATCGCGTCGCTCCCTGTGTTTTGCGCGCGCGAATTATTAAGCTACCGCCGTTTTCTATTGTCGCGCACGCAATCCCGCTATTACGCGGAGAGATGGAGGAAGAATTTGCCGTTTCCCGCGCGTATTCTTTCATACTTTCCTGGATTTTCCTCACTTCTTAAAACAAAGCGGTTCGCTGCGCTCCTGCGGAACATTGAAGAAAAAACAAAACCAGTCCGACATATTGTGCGGATGCTACAGGCGGAAAAACCCGATGTCGTCGTTGCAACGCCGACCAATATGCATCCGCAGTCAGCGGACGCGGAGTTTCTTAAAGCCGCGAAATCGCTCGGTATTTTTACCGTCTTACCTGTATTCACCTGGGATAACCTCACGACCAAAGGGCTTTTGCCTATAAAACCGGACCTCTTGCTTGCGTGGAATGAAAAACAAGCACGGGAAGCCACAGAATATCACGGCATCCTTCGTGAGAACATAGTCATAACCGGCGCGCCTCCGTTTGATAGGTGGTTTATCCCGAACGAAACAGCGAATATGGAACATATCCTGTTTCGTTCGGGACAGGCCCCTCTCTCGCAAAAGCGGATTTTGTATGTCGGCACTTCTCAAGTTACCGCAAAAGACGAGACATGGCTCGTGAGAAGAATTGCTGAGGCGCTTATACAGTCCAACAATGAAGTAGCAAAAAACGCCCTCATACTCTTTCGTCCGCATCCTTTCAACCGCGAACCGAGCAAGATATTTATAGAAAAACCAATACGCAATGTTCGCGTGTTAGAAACGGAAAGCCGCATGCCGAATACACGCGCGCGATTCAACGAATTGCGCGCCGAGATTCTCGCTGTGGATGCCGTGTGTGGCATATCCACCAGCGCGTTTGTGGATGCCGTGATTGCGGGTAAGCCGGTCGTTTCTGTAAGCGTTCCTGAATATAAGGAAACGCAAGAAGGCGCGGAACATTGGCGCATGCTCCGCAAATCAGGAGCCGCATATATTACTTCCGGTGTAGAAGAAGCCGTCATTCTATTCGGAGAAATCTTTTCGGGAAAAGACGCAAAGAAAGAACAGAGAGAGAATTTTATCAATCTGTATATTCGCCCTTTCGGAAGGAATATAAGCGCAGGAGAGCGCGCCGCGGAGGCGATAACGCGCGGCACGCGCAAAGAGTTGTAAGAACAAGCGCATTATGAAAACGCGCATTAAAAAACTGTGGTCGCTACTGAATGAGCTTTACGCTGACTACCGCGCGAGGTTTGTTGCGATTGCGGCGTTGGGACTTTTCGGTGGTTTTCTGGAAGGCGTTGGAATCAGCTTGCTCGTGCCTCTCTTTACTGTTTTTGTGAAAGGCGGCGGGTTTGATTTCGGCTCCAATTTTGCGCTTAAAACCGTCTCGTCCTCGCTTTCAACATTCGGTCTCACATTGTCATTCCAGACGCTTCTAATTATCACGCTTGTAGCGTTTCTTCTCAAAACCGCGATTCTCTTTGCGCTCGGGTATATGCGCGCATGTATCACCGCCACCTATAAAACCGAAACGCGCCGCCGCCTATATGAAGCATTTTTAGGCACAAACTTTTCGTATCTGCGGCGGCAAAAAACTGGGCACCTTAACCACATCATTATGTATGATGTGAAGCAGGCGACGCGGCTCTTTGACGATGTGGTCGGGTTTGTTTTGTCTGCCGGCAGTTCCGTAATGTTTCTCACCGTCTCTTTTATGCTTTCATGGCAGATTACCTTACTCACCGCGCTTCTCGGCGCGGCGCTCGTCTCCGCCCTATTTCCGCTTTTACGGAAGATACGGCGCTATGCTCGCGAGCTTCTGTCGCTCGCGAAGCGCATTTCCCACGCGCTCGCAGAGACGCTCGCGGGCATTAAGACCGTCAAAGCGCTTGGCGTAGAAGATGCTGTTGCGGAATCGGCGCGCGCGTTGTTCCACCGCGTGGAACAAGTGGAGTTCAGCAAGCACTGCATCAAAATCGTCACCAAGCTTTCCTTTGAGCCGGTCAGCGTCATTTTCATTCTTGCGGTTTTTGCGGTTTCTTACCGGTATTTGCAGTTTGATTTGATGTCGTTCGTCGCGATTATGTATCTCATCAATCGCGTGTTTGGCAACATCAACAATATGCAAGCGAGCTTTTCTACCGCGCTAGAAATCTTGCCCGCCGCGCAGGAGTTTCTCGCGGCGTTCGGCGAGGTTAAGTCCCACGCCGCGCCAGAACGCGGCTCACACCCGTTTTCTTTTACAAAAGAGATTGCCGCAGAAAATGTCTCTTTTAATTATGAGCGTTCGCCCACCGCGCTGTCGGAAGTCAGTTTTCGCATTAAGCGCGGCGAGGTAATCGGCATTATCGGGCCGTCGGGGGCGGGGAAGACGACACTTGTGGATTTGCTTTTAGGGCTTATCGCGCCGTCAGTCGGGCGCATTACAGTTGACGGCGCGGACGCGCGAGGCATCAACTGGTCGGAATGGCGGCGAAAAATAATTTATGTGTCGCAAGAGCCGTTTCTCCGCAACAACACGATTTCGGAGAATATCCGTTTTTACGACCAATTTATTTCCAATGAGGATGTTCTGAATGCGTGCCGCGCCGCAAACATTTACGATTTTGTCTCCGCGCTTCCCAAAGGGCTCGCAACGCAGGTCGGCGAGCGCGGCGCGCGCCTCTCCGGCGGCGAGCGGCAGAGAATCGCGCTCGCGCGCGCGTTTGCGCGGAAACCAGCCGTACTCATTCTGGACGAAGCAACGAGCGCATTAGATGCGGAGTCCGAGCGGAGCATTCAAGAAGCGCTCTCACGCGCGCGCGGCTCGGTAACGGTTATCATTATTGCGCACCGCCTGGCGACCGTGCTCGGCGCCGACCGCATCATTGCGCTTGACGGCGGGCGGATAGTTGAAGAGGGAAGTCCTGAAGAGTTGAAACGGAATCCCGACTCATATTTATCCAAAATGCTTGCGATTTCCAACGCACAAAAATGAATCCCGTTAGAGACCGCGGTCGCTGGAGAAATCTTGTATAAAATAAAAAAAGAAAAAATGATTAAAAATCTAAATAAAAATCTAGAAAATGTACGACCGCGACCTGTCTCTAACGGGATGAAGACCATATTTATTCCAATTTTTTCCGGCATAGAGGGGAAGAACATTTTGCGCACAGGAATATACAAACGGCTTGCCGCGGAGGAAAACGCGCGCCTCGTTTTTTTTGTTAAAAACTCGGAGCGTGCGGCGTATTATCGGAAAGAGTTTAGTTCAGAACGAGTTATCTTTGAGGTTGTGCCGAAGTTATGCATTTCCTCCACTGACGCTTTTTTCAGTTTTCTGAAGTTTTATCTTCTCCGCACACATACAATTGACCTCAAACGAAAAACAAATCTGGAACGCACCGGCAATTATTTTAATTTTATATTGAGTTTTTTGGCGAACAAAACGCTCGCATGGCCGCTCATGCGAAAAGCGGTGCGGTTTTTAGACGCTCAGTTAGTAGAGACCCCTGAACCAATCAAGAATTTTTTTGACGAATACCAACCAAATCTCGTCTTTATCGCTGATCTTTTTGACAATACGGAAGCCGCTTTTTTGCGCGAAGCGCGCAGGAGAAAAATAAAAACAGTCGGGTTTTTGAGCACATGGGACAGAGTTTCGTCGCGCTGGATGATTCGCTTGCTCCCCGACGAGATGATTGTTTTTAACAATTGTCTCAAAAAAGAAACTGCGGAGTATGCCGATATGCCGCAAGAGAAAATATTCATATCCGGCGCGGTACAGTTGGACCGCCATTCCAGTTATGCGCAAACGGCGCGACCGTTTGCAGAGTCATACATCGTGTACGGACCGCTCGGGCGGACATTTGATAAGACAGCAGAGTCGGACAAAGAGATGGTAGCAATACTCAATTCCTTTATTGAAAACAAGCAATGCGGTTTTAACGGCACTGAAAAAATTATCGTCCGCTTTCCGCCTAATGATTTTATCAAGAAAGAAGAACTCGAGCAGTTGCCGCACATCGTGTACGACATTCCTGGGACACGTTTCGGAAACACGCGCGGGCAGGATTGGGATATGAGCGAAGCCGAGCTTGATGAATTGAACAACCTCTTGCATCACGCATTGCTCGTTATCTGCTATTACAGCAGTTTGAGCATAGACGCGGCGGCGCTCGGCAAGCCCGTCATCAACATCAACTTTTATCCGACTGATGAGCGGAAGCGGCACCCGTACTACGACACGACACACTATGCGAAAGTAAAAGCGCTGGGCGGCATTGTGCTTGTTGAAAGCAAGGAAGAACTATGCCGCGCTACGACCGCGTACATTGCGAATCCATCACTCCACGCGCGCGAGCGCTGCGCCATAGCCGAACAACAAGGACTCTGCGCGGACGGAACGGCAGGAGAAAGGGTTGCCGAGAAACTGCTTGAGTTTTTGTAGATTTCGTGTTTTAATAAGATTATGCCGAGAAATTCTTTGGGGAGAATAATTTTTGATGGAAATACACCGATACGAGAGGTTATCGCCGCGCTTTCAGCGCCGCTTAAAAAACAGGACGGATTGCCGGGCGGCATTGCGCTCATTGCGGGTACGGGCGGTAATCTCGCGGGCATTGTAACCGACGGGGATTTACGCCGCGGACTTGCGCGTGGCGTTTCTTTGGATGTGCCGGTGAGCCGCATCGCGAACCGCGCGCCGATTGTTATTCCCGACGCAGTGCCGCTCCGCGAGCGCGCGGCGTATATCCGCAACACGCTTTTGCGCAAGGGCTCGCTTAAGAAGTATGTGGAGAAAATGGTGGTCATAGACAAAAGCGGCGCACCTATGGATGTGCTCACGACTTACGACATTTGGCAAACTGCAGACTCGCGCCTCAAGCGCGTTGGTGTAGTCGGGCTCGGGTATGTCGGTTTGACGCTTTCTCTCACGCTCGCGGAACTTGGGTTCACCGTATTTGGTTTGGAAAAGAATAAAAAGATAGCGGAAAATATCGCGGCAGGCGCGCCACATTTTCACGAAGACGGGCTCTCGGAACTACTCAAAGCTCAACGAGGCAAGAACTTTACGCTCGTGGATGATTTTGAAGGTTCGCGCTCCGTAGATGTGTATGTGATTGCCGTCGGCACTCCGCTTACGAAAAGTGGCGCACCCGATGCGTTCGCGCTAAAAGAAGTCGCACGCGCCATTGGGCGCGTTATCAAGCGGAATGACCTCGTGGTACTGCGCTCCACGGTCGCCGTCGGTACGACCCGTGATGTCGTTGTTCCCATTTTGGAAAAATACTCTGGGCTTTCTGCTGGTAGCGAGTTTTTGGTCGCTTTTGCGCCGGAGCGCACGGTGGAGGGCAAGGCACTTCAGGAACTTCGCACGCTCCCGCAGATTGTTGGCGGGCTGAACCGCGCGTCCGCCGAAGCGGCCGCAGGTGTGTTTAGTTTCCTCACACGCTCCGTTGTAACACTTGATTCTCTGGAAGAAGCCGAGATGGTAAAACTCATCAACAACACATACCGCGATGTGACATTCGGCTTCGCAAACGAAATCGCGCTTATTGCGGAAAAATGGGGCGTGCGCGCATCAAAGGTTATCAAAGCCGCGAACTTCGGTTACGAGCGGAGCGCGGTTCCGCTACCGTCTCCCGGCGTTGGTGGCTATTGCCTTGCGAAAGACCCGCAGATTTTCTCGGCAAGCGCGCGCGCCAAAGGGTACCGTACCGCGCTTTTGACAGCTGGACGGCGCGTCAATACGAATATGCTCTCTCACATTGCCCATGATGCGCTAGCGTTTCTCGCACAGAGAAAAATTGCGCCGCTGAGCGCACAAGCGCTTATTTTCGGCATCGCGTTTAAGGGGTTTCCTAAGACATCAGATATGCGCGGCTCGCCAGCGCTGGAAATTGCGAATGCGCTTAGGAAAAGCGGTGTGAAAAACATAACTGCGTACGATACGGCAGTGCCCGCGGAAGATATAAAACGCGCTGGGCTTTCGCCAGCGCGCTCATGGCAGAGCGCAGTGCGTGACGCAGATGTTATTCTATGTATGAACAACAATCCGGATTTCGCCTCTCTTGGCATGAAGAAAGTTTGCGTGCGTCGAAAAAAACCGCTCTTCATTTTTGACGGATGGTCGGTGTGGGATGAGCAGGAGTTGCCTACTCTTCCGTTGGTTGTGTATCGCAATTTGTAATATGGCGCAGAAAAGATTTCTTATTACCAATTTTGCATACGGCATCGGTACGTATTTGCGGACGACCGAGATCGCACTCGCATTGAACAGCGAACTCAAGAAGCATGGGAAAGAGCCATTTAACATTCTCGCGCCGCTCGTGTATGGCGAAAAACAAAAGCGAATTATGCACGAAGAATTCGGCGCCTATGCCTCCGCGATTTTCCTTGACGAAAAACTAGGCGGCATCCTCAAAACCGTCTTCTACGAAAAAGAGAAGTTTGAAGACGCGCTCGCGCGCTGGAATGAAACCGAAGAAGCGGTGTCGGGCGAGGCGCACGCCCATCTTTCGGCGCCGCTTGAAGCGGAAAATCTTGCAAGTGGAAAACGAGTGCGCATAGAACCCGCCCAGATTGTTTTAGAACTTACGCGTGCACCACGGCTTCGCTACGGCATAGCACCTTCATATTCCGTATCGTTTGGCTTGCAGTCGGAAATCTTGAAAGCAGCCGCCGCAGAGTCGGTGGTTAAAACAAAAAAAGAAATTCTTTTGCAGGCGGTAGAAACGGCAAAAAGAATTGAGAAGGCGCAAAAAATGCATTTCATTGCGTACCCGGCAACAATGGACTTTTCGGGAAATCGTTCGCCAGTATACAAAAATGAAATTGTAGTACCTCCTGTTACAGACCTTCCGAAAAAATACGAAGGAGCAAAAGTTTCTGAAGGATTGTATGTTACCGTTACCGGTATTGGCGGACTGGAACGGCTTTTTGAAGACGCGGACAAACTCGGGTTGAAATTGTACAGCAATAATTCAGAAACGGTTAAAGGGAGCGAGAAAATACTACCGAGCGTTTTATCGTCCGGTAATATCACACTACACTTCGCGCGGGGCGGATGGGGTTCGGCATGGCTCTCGCTGTTTACCGAAGTTCCGATTATTCTGCCGGAATACGACGGCGACGACGACCCTGAAATCCTCTTCAACAACAAGGCGATTGAACGACTTGGTTTCGGGATGGTATATCGCGGCGAGGCACTCTCGGATATTCTTAAAAGAGTTCCCGCAATGAAAGCGGCTGCGAAAAAAATCAAAAACGAAATCATCAAGCGATTTGGAACGCTAGACGGCAACGCGTATGCTGCAAAAATGATTGCACAGCGGCTGTAATTTTTTCGCGCATCTTTCGTTGTATAATAGTGAACATGGCGAAAATTATCGTAGAAGTATGCCAAAATCACAAAGGCGACCGCACATTGCTCGCACGGATGATTGCTGCGGCTGCGGAAAACGGCGCTGACTTCGTTAAAATGCAAAGCATTTTCTCCGAAGACCTGACGAAGCGCGCGCAGTTTGAAGAAGGAGAAAACGCGCCTGACGGCGCGGTACGCGCCATCAAGCGCCCGTATGCGCCCGAGCACGAACGGCTTTCCAAACTTGACCTCACGATTGATGACCACTTATTTTTCATTGAGGAATGCAAACGAAATGGTATCGCGCCGCTGACAACTATTTTCGCGCGCGGGCGCATACAGGAGATTGCCGCACTTCCGTGGCCAGAAAAAATAGTAAAAGTCGCAAGCTACGATTGTCCGAATATTCCGTTTATGCGCGAACTGTGTAAACACTTTGACTATATAATCGTCTCAACTGGGGCAAGCTATGACGAGGAAATTGAACGCTCCGCGGAGCTTATCAAGGATCTCGGAAAAAAGCTTACGCTTCTTCATTGCGTGACGAGCTATCCTAACACACTTCCAATGGCGAATCTGAAGCGGATGGAATGGCTCCGCACACATGCGGACGAAACTGGCTGGTCAGACCATACGCTTATAGAACGTGACGGCTTGATTGCCGCCAAGGCGGCACTCGCGCTCGGAGCAGATTTTATAGAACGGCATTTTACCGTGCTTCCCGCAACAGAAACAAAAGACGGACCAATTTCCATCACGCCGGAGCTTCTCCGCGAACTCTCGGATTTTCGTAATTTGTCGCGCGCACAGCAGGAAGCGGTGCTTAACGCGGAATATCCTCGCTGGCGAGAGGAATTATTGGGAAGCGAAAAGCGCAAGATTACTCACACTGAAAAGCTTAATCGCGACTATTATCGCGGGCGGTTCGCGAGCCGCCGCGCGGACGGCTCGTATTTTCACAATTGGGATGAGCAATGATGCCTATGGAGAAAACGGAAAAAATTATCGCGCTAATACTAGCGCGCGGCGGCTCAAAGCGCATTCCACGCAAAAATCTCGCGGAGGTTGGCGGGAAGCCATTTATCGCATGGACGATTGAAGAAGCTAAGCGTTCGCGCTTCATTTCGCGCATTATCGTGAGTACCGACGACACCGAGATTGCGAAAGTTGCAAAAAAATATGGCGCCGAAGCGCCCTTTGTTCGGCCGAAAGAAATTGCAGAAGACCTAACGCCCGACCTGCCGGTTTTTGAGCACGCGCTTCGCTATCTGAAAGGAAAAGAAAATATCACACCGGACATTATCGCGCATCTACGCGTTAATACGGGGCTTTTTCGCACTGTTGAAGATATAGACAAGGGAATAGAAATACTTCTCGCACATCCTGAATACGACTCCGTGCGCGCGGTTATTCCCGCGCCGCTCCACCCACTTAAAACCTATCGCTTGGACGGGGAAACGCTCGTACCTTTCGTGCCGAGTGAGATTGCAGAAAAACTCTCGGGTCTTCGCGAGCCGTTTAACGAGCCGGTGCAGAAATTGCCGAAAGCGTATGCCGCCGCCGGCTATTTTTCCGCCATTCGTCCGCGCGCGATTCTTTCTCTGCATTCTATGACAGGTAAAAAAGTTCTCGGATATGTCGTCCCGACAGAGCACGCGATGGATATTGACGAGCCGGAAGAGCTTGCGTATGCGCGATGGTTACTACGCGCGCGCGGCGTGCTCGCTCGGTAACATTTGACTTTTTGACGGCGTTGCAGTAGAAGTAATACTTCTTTATGCACACGCAGGACACTTCCAAATTTAATTTTGACGGGCTTTTCACCTTTGAGATGGCGAACAACCATCAGGGGTCGCTTGAACACGGCAAGCGCATCATTCGCGAAGCGGCGGCGGCGGCGAAAGAACACGATGTACGCGCTGCGGTGAAGTTACAACTGCGCGAACTTGATTCATTTATTCACCCGGCATTTCGCGAGCGCAAAGATGTGAAGCATATCCCGCGCTTTCTTTCCACACGGCTCTCGCGCGAAGATTCTCGGGAATTAGTTGAAGAGACACGCCGAAACGGAATGTACACAATGGCAACTCCGTTTGACGAGCCGTCGGTTGATTTTCTGAACTCGCTCGGCGTTGAAATTATTAAAGTCGCAAGTTGTAGCGCGCAGGACTGGCCTCTTCTGCAAAAAATAGCGGATGTGGGTAAGCCCGTTATCATTTCTGTTGGCGGGTTGTCTATAAAAGAGACCGACAAAGTTGTCTCGTTTTTTGAACATCGCGGCGCGCATTTCGCGCTGATGCACTGCGTGGCGATTTACCCGACACCCGCAGACAAGTTCTCGCTCGGCTATATTGACTCTATGAAGAGTCGCTACCCGCATCTCACCATTGGGTTTTCAACACACGAAGCGCCGTCGGATGTATCGGCAATCGGACTCGCGTACGCGAAGGGCGCGCGTATTTTTGAGAAGCATATTGGTGTTCCGACCGACACCATTACGCTCAACTCATATTCGGCGAATCCGCAGGAATTGCGCTTGTGGCTCGCGGCGTACAAAAACGCCGCCGCCGCGTGCGGCGGCAGCGGCAGGCCCGTTACCGATGCGGAACGAGCCGATTTACAATCGTTGAAGCGGTGCGTGTTTGCGAAAGTGCCGATTCGCAAAGGAGAAAAAATATCGCGTGAGCATGTATTTTTCGCAATGCCGCTTACTTCTCCAGAACATCTTACGAGCGGAGAGTTCCATACAGGCGCGACCGCAGACCGCGATTATACTGAGGGAGAAGCACTGTTAAGGAACATTGCGGCGCGCGGATTTTCTAAACGCGATACGATTTACGAAGCGGTACGGGAGGCGAAGGCGATGCTTAATCTCGCGAAGATTCCGCTCTCGCACGACTTTACCGTTGAAGTGTCGCATCATTACGGGCTTGAAAGGTTTAAGGAAGTTGGCTGTATTATTCTGGACTGCATCAATCGCGAATACGCGCGCAAGCTTGTTATTCAATTCCCAGGACAATACCATCCCGTGCATTATCACAAAGTTAAAGATGAGAGTTTCCATATTCTATCCGGTACTGTGGAAATGGATGTTGAAGGAAAAAAGAAAATACTTTACCCTGGCGATACTCTATGGATGCCGCGCGGAGTGTGGCACGGCTTCCGCACGGACACAGGCGTTGTGTTTGAAGAAATATCTACGACTTCACTGGAGACGCAAGGCGATTCGTACTACATAGACAAAAAGATTTCTGCAATGCCGCGCGAAGCGCGCAAAACAAAACTCCTGAACTGGGGGCGACACCAGTTTGACGAGGTGGAGAAGTAGTGATAGTATCAGAGATGGAATAAAAAGTTTTCCTCTCGCCCTTTTTCAAGGGGGAGTACCCGAGCGAAGCGAGGGGGAGGGGGTGGAATCTGAATGCCAAAACCACCCCTCCGCCTCGCGGACTCGGCACCTCCCCTTATGTTAAGGGCAGGAGGAATCAAAAAAATGAAAGGAAAGAAAATGCACAAAAAATCAGTTGTGGTCTTTGACTTTGATGGAGTGTTAACGAAGGGCGGCGAAGGGTTGAAGCAAAAAGCGTGGGATATTCTCGCGCTACCTTTTCATCCGGACAATGCCGACTTTCTCGCGGAAAAGCGGTTGGAGTTTTCCAAGGGCAATGGATCTCGGTATGATATCCTGCGCGAGACATTCGAACGGTTCTGTTCCGATAATGTGGAAATCCTCACCGCCGCGTATGCCGACTGTTACAACACTATTGTTCATAAATTACTTGAACAATCGGGGATGCCGGAAGGGACGAAAGAAACACTCAAAACGCTCGCAAAGTTCCACACTCTATTTGTGAACTCTGCAACGCCCGAAAAGGCGGTGCGCGAGTCGATAGAACACTTCGGGATTAAACATCATTTCCGCGGCATCTTCGGCCAGCCGATTTCAAAGGTGGACAATCTTGCGCGTGCACAGCACCTCGCGGAAGTTGATAATGAGTTTATGCTCTTTATAGGCGATGGAAAATCTGACGCGAAAGCCGCAGAAGAGTTCGGGTGCGACTTTGTCGGGATTCCGAACGATTGGAACAAGTGGACAACGGAGACCGTCAAATTTCCACTAGTACGTTCAATCGTCGAGTTGCCGCAATTACTCGGGTTATGATTCTCAACCCCCACACTTGTCAGACAAGTGTGGGGGTTTTTTGTTTCTTTTTACGCTCTTCTGTGGTTATATATTTCGTATGAAGATTTACGCGATTATCCCGGCGCGAGGCGGTTCAAAGGGTGTACCGGGGAAGAATGTAAAGGACTTATGTGGAAAACCGCTTATCGCTTGGACGATTGAAGCGGCGCGGAAAGTGCCGGAAATTTCCCGCATCATTGTGAATACCGACGATGCGGAAATTGCCGCGGAGGCGAAGAAGCATGGCGCAGAGGTTTTCACCAGACCAAAAGAATTGGCGGCAGACCTTACTCTGGACTTGCCTGTTTTTGAGCATCACTTGCGCGCGCTTGAAGCAGAAGGGGATTTGCCTGATATGATTGTGGATATTCGTGCGACCGCGCCGCTTCGGCGCGCAGAGCGCATTGCGGAAGGCATAGAACTTTTACAACGGCTAGGGCGCGCGGGTGCGGACTCGGTGCGCGCGGTGTCTTCGGCAAGCAAGCATCCGTACAAGATGTGGAGGTTTAATGGAGAACATATTGAACCGTTTTTGGGAGAAGCGCATACTGGAATGAAAGAACCATATAATGTCGCGCGCCAAATGCTTCCAGATATTTTCCAAAACAACGGTTGTATGAACGCATTTTGGCCCGAAACGATTTTAGATAAGAAATCAATGACGGGAGAAAAAATTGCCGGGTTTGTGATGGACGAATGGGAGTCAGTGAACATTGACCACCCCGTGGATTTTTTAATAGCCGAACAACTAATGAAAATACATTATGCAAGTTAAAATTATCGGCGCGGGTTCAATCGGGAATCACCTCACGCAGGCGTGTCGGCGAATGGGGTGGAGCGTGTGCGTGGTAGATGCCGACCCGAAAGCGCTTTTGAGGATGAAAAATGAAATTTACCCGGCGCGCTACGGCGCGTGGGATTCTGCGATTAAACAATATACTCCAGATACCGCACCGCGCGGCGGCTTTGATATTATTATGGTCGGGACGCCGCCTCATGTGCGTATGGCGGTTGCGCTTGAAATGCTGTCGGAGAAGCCAAAAATTCTTCAATTGGAAAAGCCGCTCTGCGCGCCATTTGATAAAAATTTGCGGAAGTTCGTTGTTGCATATAAAAAACAAAAAGCGACAAAGGTTATTGTGGGGTACGACCATTCCGTGGCGCGTTCAATGCATCGTGTCGCTGAATTGATTGCCGAAGGTATTGTGAAAGATATTCAAACCGTTGATGTTGAGTTTCGGGAACATTGGGACGGAATTTTTAAAGCGCATCCGTGGCTTAAAGGCCCGCAAGACACTTATCTGGGGTACTGGAGAAAGGGTGGCGGGGCATCCGGCGAGAATTCGCACGCGCTTCATTTGTGGCAGTATCTCGCGCGTCTTTCTGGTTTGGGGCGCTGGAAGAAAGTGTCCGCGGCACTTAAGGTGGAAAAGAAAGGAGAAGTTGAGTACGACTCGCTCGCCGCTTTTTCTTTTGAGACGGATTCTGGAAAAGTTGGGCGCGTGATTCAAGATGTTGTTACCAAGCCGACGCGCAAATGGGCGCGGCTTCAGGGTGTAGACGGATTTATTGAATGGCTCTGCAACGGCGCGCCGAACGGCGATGTTGTTCGGTACGCGGGTGCGGACGGGGCGGTTAAAGAAGAGATTTTTGAAAAGAAACGGCCTGATGACTTTCATCAAGAAACGCTTCATATTCAGGATATTCTCAATGGAAAAATCTACGCAAAGGATTCTCCGCTTGCATTTGAAAGCGCTCTAGCGGTTATGTCGGTGTTGGAAACCGCATGGAAGAACCACAAAAAGGGATTAGTCCTTATAAAACAGATAAAGTAATCCGTCAATTTGCATATTCTTGCAGGGTATGTTAGTATGTTTTCGGAGTTCTAAGACAACAAAAAACGCAGAAAAGAAAGGATAGACAGTGAACACAGCAAAGAAAGTATTGTTTGTAACGAGAGACAAGAAGCCGGGAATGATTGCAACGAGGATTGCAAAGGTTTTGCAGGCGCAGGGCGCGGAAGTGCGGGTGGTCGCAGAAGGGCTATCAGTTGCGGAATGGAAGAGCGCGGGGTTTGACAACTGCATCGTCGCGGAAGGGCCGATGGACATCAAAGCGCCGTGGGAGATTTCGCCGAAGGACATCTTTTACAATGTCCAACCTGATGTGGTTGTGTGCGGCTTGAGTTCGCCGATTCGTTCAGAGTTTTGGTTCGCGGCGGGCGCAAACAATAAAACATGCGGTGGCGGTGCTCCACTTGCCATTCTTGACGACAATTGGGGCGCTACGCATCGTTTGTCGTATCAGGCAAATCTAGTACTTACATGCGATGAGCTCGGAAAGCGGCTCGTATCGCAAAATCAGGCATACGCGCACCACCATTACCAAGTAGAAATCATCGGAGACCTGTCTGCAACGGCGGCAACAGAGCCAATTCCGCAGGCGACCATTGACGCATTCAATACAGCAAAAGGGGATGTGGAGTACGCGTTCATTCTCGCCAGTCAGAAATGGCCTGAGAGCGATGACATCATTGAAATCGGGCTTGCCTCGTGCGCGCTTTCTCTGAAAGCCGGCGCGAAGATAGTCATTATTCCACGATTCCATCCAGGCGCAAGCGCAGAGTCAAAGGCGTGCTGGAGTGGAGCCACTGCGGCGTTTAGCGACACACATCATGGAGTCGTGAAAGAAATCTCGGACACAACGGAAACGAAACACAACACTGACCACCTTGCGGCACTCGCAGACGGCGTGTTTGCGGCAACCGGCTCGGCGCTTCGCGCCGCCGCATTTGCGGGCAAGATTCCACTCTGCGTGTGGACATCTAGGTTAGGGGAAAAACTCAAAGCCGAGTCTGGAACGGAGCATCATCCGTTGACATGCGCATTTCATAAAGGTTATTACACCCACCCCGCAGGAACCGAGGATATGATTGTGCGCGCATTAGCTATCGAGTTAGTAAAGCCGGTTGATATAGCGCTAAAGTTTACTCAGCACAAAGCGTACATCAATCATATTCAGGAGGACCAGTTCCAACCCGTTCCGTTTGACACGGAAAAAGCCGCGAACGCCATTTTGGCGATTGCGAAATAGCCAGCAATTGTTTGATTACACGAGCCGTTCGCGCTAGCGCGAACGGCTTTCTTTTTTGTTTGATGTTTATATTCTAATTCGCGCGAATTAGACAATAAAAAAAACGAAAAACCCCCGTGAAGGGGTTTTTCGCAGACATTCGTTAGAGCAAGTCCGTTGACTCGCACTCACGGTCGCAAGTGTAGCATAGTGCATTTTTTTGTGCAAGTATTATAATGTGGATATATTGCGCGCAGATACGACCGGCGGTTGCACTCACATAGACATTAGTTTTAGGAGCTCGCCCCCGCCGGTCATGTCTTTACACAATGGAATTGTTAAAGAATGTTTCTCTTGCGGAGTTCACTACATTTAAAATCGGCGGGAAGGCCGATTATTTTTGCGTAGCACGGAGCGTTGCGGAATTGCAAGAAGCGTTCGCGTTTGCGCGCTCGTGCTCACTCCCCCTTTTTATTTTAGGTGGGGGGTCAAATGTGCTGATGAGGGATGATGGGTTTAGAGGATTGGTGGTGAAGATTGAAATAAAGAATTCTCCCCTTGAGGGGAGTACTCCGCCAGTAGGCGGAGGGAGGGATGTTTGCATCGTCGTCGGTGCAGGCGAAAGTTGGGATGCACTTGTCGCAGAGACGGTTGCACATGGGTTGTGGGGTGTGGAAAACCTTTCGGGTATTCCGGGGACAGTAGGCGCCGCGCCGATACAGAATATCGGCGCGTACGGAAGCGAAGTGAAAGAGGTAATTGAATGGGTTGAGGTGTTGGATAAAAATACGAGCGCAGTGCGAAGATTTTCGCGCGATGAATGCGAGTTTGGGTATCGTGACAGTATTTTTAAGAAACCGGAAGGAAGAGATTATATCGTGACAAGCGTTGCGTTTCGTTTGCGGAAAAACGGTGCGCCGAATCTCTCGTATAAGGACTTGGCGGAATATTTTGCAGAAAAACCAGATCCGTCTCTCGTGGATATTCGGCGCGCCGTATTAGAAATCCGCGGTCGCAAGTTTCCGGATTTAAAAACGCACGGCACCGCCGGCTCGTTTTTTAAGAACCCGATTATTTCTCAAGAAAAGTTTGATGAGTTGAAAAAGAAATATCCCGAATTTGTCGGCTACCAACAACCAACAACCAACAACCAACCACCAACAATAAAGGTTTCTTTGGCGTGGATTTTGGACAAAATCTGCGGATTAAATGGTTATAAGATAGACAAAGTAGCACTCTGGAAAAACCAGCCGATTGTTTTAGTGAGTCAAGACGGAGCAGGTGCAAAAGAAATAAGCGCGTTTGCGGACGACATTGCGCGCATCGTCAAAGAAAAGACAGGGATTGAGATTGAGCGGGAAGTGCAGAATATATGCTAGAATGTTCAAATGCCGTCGTTTTTTAAGGGGATTTTTGGCGATGAGGGTTCGCGCGTGTTGCGCGGGCTTGAGCCGATTGTTGCAAAAATAAACGTGCTGGAAAAAGCGGTAAAGGTCTTGCCGGACGAAGCGTTTGCGGTAAAAACGGGCGAATTAAAAAAGCGAGTCGCCGACGGCGAATCTCTTGACGCGCTTTTGCCCGAAGCGTTCGCGCTCGCGCGCGAAGCCGCGCGCAGAACGCTCGGCGAGCGTCATTTTGATGTTCAGCTTCTTGGCGGAGCAGTGTTGCATAAAGGAAATATTGCCGAGATGCGCACGGGAGAGGGTAAGACGCTTGTTGCGACCTTGCCGGCATACCTCAACGCGCTTGAAGGGAAGGGCGTGCATATCGTTACGGTCAACGATTACCTTTCTCGCCGCGATACGGTATGGATGGGACAGATTTATAACTTGCTTGGGCTTCGCGTTGGATGCATCAATCACGATACTTCTTATATATACGACCCGTTGCACCTGCCTGCGCAGGCAGGCAAAGAACTAGACGAAAAGCGCGATGAAGTCGGCGCCTTCAAGGTTGTACATGAATTTTTGCGACCGTGTACGCGCCGCGAAGCGTACGAGGCGGATATTACTTACGGCACAAACAACGAATTCGGTTTTGATTATTTGCGCGACAATCTTGAATACACACCCGAGCGTCTGCGCCAAAAGGATTATAATTTTGCTATAGTTGACGAAGTTGATTCTATTTTAATAGACGAAGCGCGTACGCCTTTGATTATTTCCGGACAAACAGCTGAATCGGAGTCGCTATATAAAACATTTGCTGGGATTGCTGGTCGTATGACTGCGGAAGAGGACTTTACGATTGACGAGAAACTTCGCGCCATACAGCTCACCGAGAAGGGGATTGAAAAAGCTGAAAAAATACTCGGCATTGAAAATCTGTATGCAGAAGGCGGAGTAAAACTTGTGCATCATCTTGAAACATCAGTGAAGGCGAAAGCGCTGTATCGCAAGGACAAAGAGTATGTCGTGAAAAATAACGAAGTGATTATTGTGGACGAGTTCACGGGGCGGCTGATGCCGGGTAGGCGTTGGAGCGAGGGGCTTCACCAAGCCGTTGAGGCGAAGGAGGGAGTTGTGGTTCAGAAAGAATCGCGCACTTTTGCGTCCATCACATTCCAAAATTATTTCCGCCAGTACAAAAAGTTGTCGGGAATGACTGGTACGGCGAAAACATCAAGCGAAGAATTCTTCAAGGTGTACGGGCTCACAGTGGTTGAAGTTCCAACAAATAAAGAGATTGCGCGGCGCGACCGCAACGACTTTATTTTCCAAACCGAACGCGGCAAATTTTCGGCACTTGCGAAAAAAGTGAAGGAGTTGCAGGAAAAGGGTCAGCCGGTTCTTGTCGGCACCGTTTCTATTGAAAAGAACGAAGTGCTTTCCGGATATTTCTCGCGCGCAGGAGTGAAGCACGAGGTGTTGAACGCAAAGAACCACGAGCGCGAGGGCGAGATTATCGCGCAGGCGGGTAGGCGGGGGAGCGTGACGATTGCGACAAATATGGCGGGGCGCGGAGTGGATATTAAACTTGGCGGCAACCCGCCCGACACGCAGGAAGCGGGGCGGGTCCGCGAACTCGGCGGGCTTTTTGTGGTGGGCACCGAACGGCATGAGGCGCGCCGCATAGACAACCAGCTACGCGGGCGGAGCGGCAGGCAGGGCGACCCGGGCGAAACGCAATTTCTTGTTTCTTTGGAGGACTCACTGATGCGTATTTTCGCATCGGATATGATTAAGAAGATGATGGGTTCGTTCAAGATTCCGGAAGACGAGCCGATTGAAAACGGGCTTATCAACCGCTCGCTTGAAGCTGCACAGACGAAGATTGAAGGATTTAATTTTGATGCGCGCAAGCATGTTCTACAATATGATGATGTGTTGAATCATCAGAGGGGTATTGTGTACGGGAGGCGCCGCGCGATGCTCCTCGGAAATGAGGCGGCAGTTGATGCGTATCTTGCAGAGATTTCAGCGGGCGAGGATGTCGCGGAGAAAATGATTGCGGAAAAGAAACAAGCGCTAGGCGTTGAGTTTTATCCGATACTTCGCCGCATGGTTTTACAAGCGATTGATTTCTTTTGGGTGGAGCATCTTGAAACTATGGACCACTTGCGCGGGAGTGTGAACTTGCGCGCGTATGGACAGCGAGACCCGTTGGTGGAATATCGCACCGAGGGCATGCGCTTGTTTAAGGGAATGCAGTCGTCAATCAATGAACACATCTTGAGCGTATTACAAGGCATCGGCGCTGAAGCAGTCGCCGCGCCGTCAGCTCTTTCTTCTGTAAATATTATAAACAATACTCCAAAAACAGGAAGAAACGACCCCTGTCCGTGCGGAAGCGGTAAGAAGTTTAAAAAGTGCCATGGCGCGGTGTAGTATGGTATAATAAATGTATATGTCATCATTCGTAAGATTTTTTGACAAATTGGAAGACAGGGCGCGCGCGCGCCTATCGCGTTCGCCTATTGTCTATGCAATTATAGGAGGTATTTTTGTCGTACTATTTTGGCGCGCGGTGTGGCTTTCCGCAGACATGCTTGCCGAAGTTGATGGCTGGCTTTCAATTCTCTTTTCTCCTGGGGTGTCTCTTCTTTTGTCTGTATTAGGACTCTTGCTCACCGGGCTCTTTGTATCATTTTTTATTGGAGACCGTATTATTTTGACTGGGTTGAAGCACGAGAAGAAACTTGCGGAGAAAACGGAAAAAGAAGTTGAAGTTGAAGAAGCGAAAATCAAAGAACTTCATGCCCATATTGCGCACATAGAAAAACGGCTTGACGACATAGCATAGAAATGAAGGATTCTAAAAAATTAATTGTAACGCATGACGGCGGTTTCCACGCTGACGACGCATTTGCAGTTGCGGCACTTCTTTTGCATTTGGACGGAAATGCGGATGTGGTGCGAAGCCGCAATCCGAAGATTATTGAATCAGGTGATTTTGTTGTTGATGTTGGCGGTGTGTATTACGCAGAACGAAATCGTTTTGACCACCATCAAACGGGTGGTGCGGGTATGCGAGAAAACAAAATACCCTACGCGGCATTTGGGCTTGTGTGGAAAAAGTTCGGGGCGACAATTTCCGGCTCCGCGGAAATTGCTGTGCGTATAGAAGGAAAACTGGTACATCCTATAGATGCATGGGATAACGGTATGCAATTGGGAAGTTACGACGATACCCCTGCGTTCCCGTATTTTTTGCAAAATGTTGTATTTGCATTTGAGCCGACATGGAATGAAAAGATTCGTTCGCTGGATTCTGGGTTTGAAGAAGCGCGTAGATTTGCAAGCGCGCTACTCGCTCGTGAAATTATACTTGCAAAGGATGTGCTTGTGGGAGAGAAACTAGTTTTAGGCGCATATGAAAAAGCGGAAGATAAACGACTTATTATTCTGGACGAAAAGTATGAATGGGAAGAGATTCTCGTAGGAAAACCCGAACCGTTATTTGTAATATTGCCCGACCTTCGCGGAGATGTGGAAAAGTGGCGAGCATACGCTGTGCGCGCTCTTCCGCACTCTTTTACAACCCGCAAACCGTTTCCGAAAGAGTGGGCGGGGCTTCGCGACGGAGAACTCGCCCGCGCGTCCGGTGTTCCCGACGCGGTTTTTTGCCACAACAAACTATTTACTGTCGCTGCGCTGACGAAAGAAGGGGCGATATCACTTGCTCGCAAAGCGCTTGCGAGTTAACTTTACATAATGGCTTTTGTAGATGAAATAACTTTAAAATTGAAAGCTGGCGACGGCGGTGACGGTGTCGTGCGCTGGCTGCATGAAAAAGGGAAGGAATTTTCCGGTGCCGCAGGAGGGAACGGTGGCGAGGGTGGAGATGTTTATGCTGTTGCCGTGCGCGACTTGAGCCGCCTTGCGGCGTATAGGCATTCGTCGTCTGTTTCTGCGGAGCGCGGTGCCGACGGGCAGAGCAAGGGGAAACACGGTGCGAACGGAAAAGATGCGGACGCGGAGATTCCAGTCGGTTCGGTGGTTACTGTTTTAGAGGGCGCGCGAAGAGGAAGGGTGTATGAACTGCTCAAAGACGGCGAACGGCTCAAAATTTTGTTAGGCGGGCGCGGCGGGTTGGGGAACAAATATTTTAAGGGCTCGCGCAATACTCGCCCGATGCAGTTTACAAAAGGCAAAGAAGGTGAAGAGGCACGAGTAAAAATAGAACTTCGTATGATTGCGGATGCGGGGCTTATCGGCCTTCCGAACGCGGGCAAGTCGTCGCTTCTTAATGCGCTCACCGCGTCGCGCGCGAAAGTCGGTGCGTACCAATTTACAACACTGGAGCCGAATTTAGGAGAATTGTACGGGTATATTCTCGCCGACATCCCCGGGCTTATTGAGGGTGCATCGGAGGGAAAAGGGCTTGGCCACAAGTTTTTGCGCCACATCGCGCGGACAAAATTGCTTGTACATTGCATTTCGCTTGAACAAACAGATATTTTAAATGCGCGCGAAACGGTGCGTCGGGAACTTGTGGCGCATAGCGCGGAGATGGAAAACAAAAAAGAGATCGTTGTCTTAACAAAAAGCGATTTATCATCTGCGAAGCAAATAAAAGAAATTGTTGGTGAATTTCGCGCGCGCGGTACGCCCACATACGCTATTTCGGTGTTAGAACACAAATCAATTTCTGCTTTTAGTAAAGAGTTGGTGAAATTACTTAAAACCTTGTAAGATGTGGATATGAAAGACGGTATGTATATTCCAACTATAGGCCTTGAAATCCACGCCGAACTCAAAACGAATACCAAAATGTTTTGCGATTCGCGGAACGATTCTAACGAGACGCGCCCGAATGTGAATGTGTGCCATGTGTGTATTGGACACCCAGGAACACTTCCGGTTATCAACAAAGAAGCTATAAAGCATGTATTAAAAGTTGGTGTTGCAATTGGAGGCACGCTTGCGGATAAAACCTCGTTTGACCGCAAGAATTATTTTTACCCCGACATACCAAAGGGGTATCAAATAAGCCAATATAAACACCCACTTGTTTCGGGTGGTTCGGTAAATGGCATTGCGATTACGCGCGTGCATTTAGAAGAAGACACCGGCATTTCTTTACACAACAAAGGAAACTACAGCTTGCTTGATTTTAATCGCGCCGGCATTCCGCTTATGGAGCTTGTTACCGAACCAGTTATGCATTCCGCGAAAGATGCAGTTAGTTTTGCACAGGAACTGCAGCTTTTGTTTAGATACCTTGGCGCATCTGATGCGAATATGGAGAAAGGAGAAATGCGGATTGAAGCGAATGTAAGTATAAGGCAAAATTCAAAAGTCAAACTTCAAGAGTTGGGAACGAAGGTAGAAGTTAAGAACCTGAACTCATTTAGAGCGGCAGAACGCGCGATTGAGTACGAAGTGAAGAGGCAGAGCGAGCTTTTAGAAAATGGGGAAGCAGTGACGCAAGAAACGCGCGGGTGGGACGATAACAAGCAAGCAACATTCTCACAACGGCTTAAAGAAGAGTCGCACGATTACCGATACTTTCCGGAGCCCGATTTGCCTGTGCTTGATATTTCTTCAATTCCAGCGTTTTCAGTAGAAGCGCTTAAAAAGGAAATACTAGAACTGCCGTCTGAAAGGCGCGCGCGATACCAAAGAATCGGCGAAGGAAAGTCCTCTATGGACCCGCGCCATATTGAGATGTTTGTATCGGACAATCTGTTCGGAAAACTTTTTGATGACACGATAAATATACAGCCCCTCTCGTATAATCTTATAGCAAACTTCATAAGTACGGATGTTGCTGGACTTGTTTCTAAATATGGAGAGAATGGGTTAAAGAATATAACGCCGGAAGGGTTAAGTGTCATCGTGGTTAATTATGGAAAAGAAGATTTATCCTCACGAGGTGCGAAAGACACGCTTGAAGATTTGTTTTTGAATGGAGGTGATGCGTCAGAAGTATGCAAGAAATATCTTCAGAAAAGCGACTCGGAAGAACTCGCGAAGATAATTCAAGAAGTTATGCGTGAAAATGCAAGCGCAGTAAATGATTACAAAAAAGGCAAAGAATCTGCGCTTCAATTTTTGGTAGGGCAAGGGATGAAAGCAACGCGCGGGGCAGGGAATCCGCAAGTTTTTATGTCATTGTTTTTGGAGGCGCTTAAATAGTGAAAAATGGCGTGTGAAACATTTTCTTGATATATTTTAGTGTTTTCTGCGGGTAATGATTTATTAAGTAATCATTCGTGATTAAGTCAAAGATTTTCAATTATCGTATTTACGATTTATAAAACTCGTATAGGCGAGATATCTCTATACTACAAGGGTATTCTGGAAATAAAAAAGCGAGATTGCACTCGCTTTTTTGTTTTTACAAAAGATAAATCCCTATTCTTACTAAAAGATATACGATATCTTTGTGTCTATTTGTGTTTTTTGTCATTGTTTCGTGTCTATTAGCGGTATGTTTGATTTGGTCTTCCCGCAAAAGGGTTTTTAAGAATTCAATCTAATCCACAAGTATTTTTTAATCAAAATCAACACACAAAAATTTGATCATATTTTTCTGCGAGATGGCTTTCTTGTCTAGCCGAGATACCTTTTATTATCCACAGTTTTTTGTAGGTTTGTTTCGTTCCGTGTCTTATAATTATGGATAAGAAAATATGTCTCAAGGAATTGATTTTGAAGGAAGAAATTTCATATCCGCTAAAGATGCGGCGAAGCTTGTCGGCTATGTGCCCGATTATGTCGGACAGCTTGCGCGCGGCGGAAAGCTTGAGGCAAAAATGGTTGGAAGAGCATGGTTTGTAAGCCGCGAGTCCATCTTAAAGCATCGCGAGATGAATCTTTCGGCAAGCGGTGCGTCCCGTGTCGCTGATTTTTTGTATGGTGCACCAAAAGCTGCGCAGGCGAAGAATGTTTCTGTACCATTTTCCGTGTCCGAACGGAATGGGTCTTTTGAGTCGGAGCTTTCGTACGGAAGAGAGGACTTCTCGCTGATGCCCTCTCTTGGTAAGAAAATAATTTCTCCGATTGTTGGAAGCAACCGACCGCTCGTTCCATTTCTATCAAAAGCGACTGCACTCATAACGCCCGAATTAATGCAAAAGGTAGCGGCACTCGCGGTGTCGTCCGCGTTTGTGTTCGGCGCATACGCTGCGACTGAACGAGGGTTTATCGCGAACGCGGGAGCATTCGCGGCGAGCGCCGCGCGAGCAGTCGCTTCAATTTCCGTGAACGACGCGCGCGCCGTAATTTCTGATTTCACAAAAAATATTCCGTCCTACGCCGCGGCGGGCGCGGAAGAGTTTGCCTCGAGCGCGGCGGCGGTTTCGGATATTCCCGACACCGCGCGCGGATTCGCGCGCGAGATTGCAAAAGCGTTCTTCCGAGGAACAAATTTTTTGGCGCGTGATGCGCGCCACTCAATTCTTTCTTTTCTTGGTGCGCCTGTGCCGGGAACCGGGCTCGCAGTTTCTCCGCCGCCAGCGATTCCTGTTGAACCTCCGCCAGTTGCACCGCCGCAAGCGCCTCGTTCAATCGTGGCGGCGGCGGAACGAATTACAACCAGTGAGCGCATCATAGAGCGGGTTGTCATTGGCGAAGTGTCGCGCGAAGAACTTAACGAAAAACTTTCAATTCTCAACAACAAGCTTTCATCGGAGATTTATAAAATATCTGCGGACGGAGTCCGCAACACTGCGAACATTACGAATGTGTATCAAACAGTCGCTCACACGAACAAAATTGACAAACTGCGGACCGTGGATATTTTTGAGCCGACTATCTCCGGCGGTTCCATCCGCAATATGGACAATGTCGGCGCTACTTCAGTATCTGGCTCAACGGGCGATTTCTCAACGCTCACCGGCGGCACTGCTTCGTTTTCCAGTACGCTTTCCGTCACCGCCACATCAACGCTTTCAAGCGGGCTTGTGGTAGACACCAATACGCTTTTTGTTGACGCGGCGAGTAATCGCGTCGGCATCGGCACCACCTCGCCTTACGCCGTATTGTCGGTAGTTGGAGAGGCTGTCGCAGCGCGCTTCACCGCCACCACTTCTGTCGCTTCTGTCTTTCCTTATGCTTCCACTACGGCGCTTACCGTTTCAGGTACGGCATCCACCACAGCACTCGTGATTTCAAACACTGCTGGGACAGGAACGCGCTGTCTTCAGGTATCAACCGCCGGAGTGGTCTCCGCCAATGCGTCTGGTTGCGGAGGCGCGGCTGGCTCTGCCGCCGGAGATGATACACAAATTCAGTTTAATGACGGCGATTCCTTTGGCGCCAACGCGGCTTTCACCTTTGACAAAACGCGCTCGCTCCTCACCGTTACCTACGCTTCCACGACGGCAATCTCCTCAACAGGCGACGCGTACTTTGCGACGAGTGGCGGCAATGTCGGCATCGGGACGACATCACCCCAAGCCCGTCTTGCCCTCTCCGGCTACGCCAACTCCTCCTCACCACTCTTCCTCATCTCCACCTCCACACCCACGGCGACTTCAACAGCCCTGATTGTTACCAGCTCGGGCAATGTCGGCATCGGGACGACGGCGCCCAACAACACTATCCAGGTCGCTGGTTTAATCAATTTTGATAACACGCTTATTGGGACATTTCTGGGTTACGAAGCTGGTAAGGTTACCGCTGGGGCCGGGATAAATGATACCTTTGTCGGTTATCACGCAGGGCTGAATAATACCGGCGGGTACATGAACAGCGGTATTGGGATGAATGCCTTGAGAGCTAACACGACTGGATATTACAACACTGCGGTCGGAGTAGATTCGCTGGATGCGAATACGATTGGGTATAGAAATGCCGCGGTTGGCGTAGATTCTTTGTATGTCAATACAGAAGGATTCAACAATACTGCGCTTGGAACATATACGCTCTATGCCAACACGACGGGTTCAGATAATACCGCTGTCGGTATCAGTGCGCTGTGGTCAAACATAATCGGAACCAGCAACACGGCGGTAGGTTCAAGCGCACTCTATCTAAATACTGGGACTAACAATACTGCGGTAGGCACGGCTGCGCTCTATACCAGTACCGGCAATTACAATACCGCAGTGGGAGATAGCGCGTTGAGGACCAACACGACTGGAACGAGTAATGTCGCCCTAGGATTGAACGCAGGAAGGTTTTTAGGCGACGCATCAACCCCCAATCAAAACGGAATTTCCAATGTATTCATCGGAGCTGAAACGGCGGCTCTTACCGCGAGCGATACAAATGAGATTGTAATCGGTTATGGTGCAGTCGGACTTGGTTCCAATACAGCTATCCTTGGCAACGGCAATATCACCCAAACGGTGTTAAGAGGTAATGTCGGCATCGGGACGACGAGTCCGTGGGCGTTCTTCTCCATCGCTCCCGTTCCAACGCAAAGCACGCGCACGCCTTCCTTCGCAATTTCCACAACAACAACAATTGGCGGGGGCACGGCAACTTCCACAACCTTCCTCGTCTCGCAAGCCGGCTACACAGGACTCGGAGGAACCACTACTCCATCAGCGCTCCTCTCTCTTGAAGCCCGTTCCCTCGCGTCCACTCCTCTCTTTCTTGTCTCTACTTCAACCGCCACCGCAACCTCCACCGCCTTCCTCATTGACTCACAGGGCAGAGTGGGCATCGGTTCAACCTCTCCCTCTGCGGCGCTCGGCATTGCGGGCAACCTGTATGTTACGGGAACAGGAGGAGCGACTTCATCGGTATTCGGCGGAACAATTGAAGCGCAAGGAACAAACGCCACTTCAACATTTGCGGGAGGCGTGCGCACTGCAGGACTCTCCACCTCAAACGGTCTCACCATCACGGCATCCAGTGGAGCAATTCTTTCGCTTGCAACGGCAACTTCTACATTTTCGGGGGGGCTCTCTGTGTCCGACCTCCGTATCACAACTGGCGGACTCACTGTTGCAGGCGGCATCTTCCGCACCACTGCGGGAGCGGCAACTTCAACTGTGTTTGACACTCCGTGGTACATTGAGAACAGCACAGCAACTTCCACAA